>Ga0134124_10000983_pt1 | contig 22879 bp, 14 predicted proteins | sample KB304_FD_96880 | JGI IMG/M metagenome (GOLD analysis project Ga0134124, IMG submission 96880) | Terrestrial soil microbial communities without Nitrogen fertilizer from Kellogg Biological Station, Michigan, USA - KB3-0-4 | ecosystem: Environmental > Terrestrial > Soil > Unclassified ... | reverse complement strand
GATTTCGGATTGCGGATTGCGGATTGCGGAATTTCTTTGCGCTCTTTGCGGACCTTTGCGTCTTTGCGCTAAGAATTTGTCCGGGATACACTCTGGCTGCAACAACTGAGATGGGAGGATGAGATGATTCAAGACGTGCGCTATGGCGTTCGAATGCTGATAAAGAAACCTGCATTTACAATCATCGCGGTGCTGTCGCTCGCGCTCGGAACGGGAGCGAATACCGCGATCTTCAGCTTCATAAACGCCCTGCTCCTGCGTCCGCTTCCGATTGAAAGACCGAACGAGCTGGTGTCGCTCAACAATGCCGAGGCGAGGCAAGCCTTCCCCAGTTTCTCCTATCCGAACTACAAAGACTTTCGCGATCGCAACGACGTTTTTTCCGGACTCATCGGTTACCGCTTCACGCCCCTGAGCATGAGTCACGACGGAATCAACGAACGTGTCTGGGGCTACGAAGTGACCGGCAATTACTTTGACGTGCTCGGCGTCAATACGATTCTTGGAAGAACAATCTCGCTCGATGATGATCGAGTAGCCGGGGCGAGTCCGGTTGCAGTGATGAGTTACAAGTGTTGGCAGCGTTTCGGCGCCGACCAAAGCATCATCGGCAAAGATGTGATAGTGAACGGCCGCAACTTCACTATCGTTGGAGTAGCGCCGCGCGGATTCAGCGGCACTGAGGTCGTTTCGCAACCCGAGCTGTGGTTCCCCATCGCGATGCAGGCCCAACTCGAAACCGGCAGCAACTGGCTCGACGATCGCGAATCGAACAACGTCTTCGTCCAGGGCCGTCTCAAGCCGGGCGTTTCGGTTGCCCAGGCACAGACAGCGCTCAATTCGATCGCAGCGGATCTCGAACGCGAGTATCCAAACATCAACCAGGGAAAGCGAGTCGAGCTGTCGCCTCCCGGTTTGATCGGGCTTGCCATGCGAGGCCCGGTGATGGGCTTCAGCGGATTGTTGATGGGCATAGTCGGACTTGTGCTGCTGCTGGCCTGCATCAACCTGGCGAACCTGTTGCTCGCCCGAGCCGCCGATCGCCGCCGGGAGATAGCGGTTCGCCTGGCGTTGGGCGCGACCCGCTTTCGGCTTGTGCGGCAACTCCTGACCGAAAGCCTGATGCTCGCTTTTTGCGGAGGAGCGTTAGGCTTGCTGCCCGCCTCCTGGCTTGTGAATCTCGCGTCCACCTTCAAGGTGCCGCCCAACATTCCACTTGCGTTTGAAATTCACATCGACTACCGAGTGTTCATTTTTACCTTTCTGCTGTCGATCGGCACCGGCGTGTTGTTTGGATTGTTGCCGGCATTACAAGCGACAAAGACCGATCTGGTTCCTGCGTTGAAGGACGAGCCATCCTTCGGCGGCCGCCGCGGCTCATTGCTGAAGAGCAGCCTGATCGTTTTTCAGATAGCTCTGTCCCTGATCCTGCTGGTCGGCGGAGGGCTGATGATGCGGTCGCTCAAGCAGGCGCAGGCAATCAATCTCGGGTTCGAGCCGAAAAACGCTATTGAAGTTGAGTTCGATCTGAGGCTGCAAGGTTACGAGAGCGCCCAGGGGAAAGAGTTTCAGAAACGCGTGCTTGATCGCGTACGCGCTCTGCCCGGCGTTCAGACGGCCGGTATCGCCGATATGATTCCGGTTGATTTGCACTTCTCGAGGAGGGCGGTGTTCATCGAAGGGCAGACGCCGGAACGCACCGCGAATACTCCAGGCGCAATGATCAACCGCGTCGGCCCGCAGTATTTCCAGGCAATGGGAACGCGCTTGCTCGCAGGCCGGGACTTTACCGAACAGGATGATCAGAAGTCGCAGGGCGTCGCTATCGTCAACGAAACTTTTGCGCGCCGGTTCTTCCCCGGTGAGGACCCGATCGGCAAACGCTTCAGCCTGGGGCGGCCCGAGGGGACCAAAAACCAGATCGTCGGCGTGGTCGAAGACGGCAAATACGCCGGTCTGAATGAGAGCCCTAAACCGTTCGTCGCCCGCCCGGTTTGGCAATCCGATGTCGGAGCCACGAGTGTAATCGTCCGCACAGATGGAGACCCGCAAAGATTGATCGGCGCTGTGAGCCGCGAGGTGGCTGACCTTGATCCTCACCTGCCGATCTCGAGCAACACCCTGGTCGGCAAATTGGATGTGCCGTTGCTCCCGGCGCGAATAGGAGCATCTGTGCTTGGAGGCTTCGGAGTGCTCGCGCTGGCACTCGCGGCGATTGGAATCTACGGGGTGATCTCTTATGCGGTTTCGACACGCACGCACGAGATCGGCATCCGAATGGCGCTTGGCGCTGAGAAAGCAGACGTGTTGAAGCTGGTGCTCGGACAAGGTTTGAAGCTGACGCTCATCGGCATAGCGATTGGGCTGGCGGTCGCGCTTGGATTGACTCAGTTCATGAGAGCGATCCTGTTCGGCATAAGCGCAACCGATCCTCTGACGTTTGCGTTTGCGTCGGTTGTCCTGGGCTTCGTCGCGTTACTGGCCTGTTACCTGCCCGCGCGACACGCGACAAAGGTCGACCCGATGGTAGCGCTCCGGCACGAATGACGGGATTGCCGGTTGCGATTGCTGGTCTGGCTTTGCGTGCTTTGCGGTCCTTGGCGTCTTTGCGCTGAGAATTTTGTGGGAGGACGAGATGATTCAGGACCTACGTTACGGCATCCGAATGCTGCTCAGGCACAAAGCCTTCACTGCGCTCGCTGTGTTGACGCTAGCCCTCGGCATCGGGGCTAATACCGCGATCTTCAGCGTAGTCTACGCCGTGCTCCTTCGTCCTCTTCCGTTCCCCGCACAAGAGCAGTTGTTCGTCGCCTGGAAGAAGGACACAACCACGAAGAGTCCGCTCGTGGAATTGTCCGTAGCTGAGTTTCAGGATTGGGAATTACAGAGCCAGAGCTTTGACGGACTCGCGGTGATGCCGACTACAGTTTATGGGTACGGCTACATCCTGACCGGAAACGGCGGTCCCGTGCAGCTCGAGAGCTCCAAGGTCACCAGCGACTTCTTCCCACTGCTGCGCGTGCAACCTGCTTTAGGACGCGTCTTCGATGAAACGGATGAGCGCCCGTCTTCCGCGAGAGTCGCTGTCCTCAGCGACCACTTGTGGCGCGAGAGGTTCAATGCCGATCCGCAAATCATCGGGCAATCGATCACGCTCACTCAGCAGGCGACCACTGTAATCGGAGTGATGCCCGCAAACTTCGAGTTCCCCAAAGGCGCGGACCTGTGGCTGCCGCTGAGAGCGGCTATGAATCCGCGCACGCTTGAGAATCGAGGCGCAGTATTTCTGCAAGCCATCGGCCGGCTAAAGCCGGGAGTCACACTCGAGCAAGCCGAAGCCGAATTGAACACCATCATCGCGCGCGTTGCGGCTCAGCATCCCGAGACTGAAGCTGAAGGTCAACGCGTCGTGATCACGCCGTTGCCCGAATTTCTTTTTGGCAACTCGCGCCCGGCGCTCTGGTTGCTGCTGGCCGGCACCGCGATGTTGTTGCTCATAGCGGCGGCGAATACAGCCAATCTCGTGCTGGCGCGCGCGACGGTCCGGCGCAGGGAGTTCGCGGTTCGCGCGGCGCTGGGCGCGAGCCCGATAAGAATCATCCGTCAGTTGCTCAGCGAAAGCTTCCTGCTCGCCGGTTGTGCTGGAGTTTGCGGCGTGCTGCTGGCGTACTGGCTGATAAGTCTGCTGCTCTTTGTGGCGCCTGGCGACATTCCGCGTATCGCGGAGATCAGTCTGAACACCCCCGCTCTGGGTTTCAGCGTCCTGATAACGCTCGCGGCAGCCTTTCTCTTTGGGCTGACGCCCGCGCTGACGAGTTCCAGACTCAACCTGAATAAGACTCTCAGCGAAGGCGGCGCCCGAATGTCAGGCGAGCGCTCCGGCATTCGCACGCGGAGCGCGCTCATCGTAGCCGAAGTAGCGATGACCGTTGTGCTCTTAACCGGCACGGCGCTCGTGCTTCGAAGCTTCGTGAACTTGACGCGGATTAATTTGGGCTTCGATCCCCACGGCGTGCTGACTATGCAGTTGCGTCTGACCGGTCCCAAGTACGTCAAGCCTGAGCCGCGTCGCGAATTCTATCGACAACTGGTCGACAAGCTCGAAGCACAACGCGGTGTGATGGCGGCCAGCGCGGTGTTGATTCGTCCTCTCGAAGGGACCGTCGGATGGGAAATGTCTTATGGAAGCGAGACCCAGTCACCGGATGAAGCGCGCCAGAATGCTCCGGCCAATTTCGAAGTCATCACGCCGGACTACTTTCGCACGTTTGGAATAGCCTTGATCGCCGGGCGCGAGTTCAGTTCAGAAGATAGACTCGAAACCGAGCGCGTTGTCATCATAAGCGAGTCGATGGCAAGAAATCTCTTCGGGTCTGCCGAAGACGCGGTTGGCAAGCGCTTGAAATTCGATCCCTCGTCCCCGGAAGAACCGTGGCGTTCGGTGATTGGAGTCGCCTCGGACGTTCGTTACCGGAAACTGCAAAGCGTTCGATTCGATCTCTACGTGCCGCTAGCGCAAGGGATGGCCGGGATCAATCACTTTGCGGTGCGCGCATCGGGCGACAGCAACGCTCTCCTTGCGACCGTTCGAGAAGCAGTGGCCGAGATAGACCCGACACAAGCGGTGACGAGCGTAGCCACGATGGAACAACTGGTCGCGACGAACCTGGCGCGTCCTCGTTTCAGCGCGCTGTTGCTCAACTGGCTCTCGGGACTCGCGTTGTTTCTGGCCGCGATTGGGATCTACAGCGTAGTCGCGTATTCAGTCGCACAGCGCACCGGAGAGATCGGCGTCCGAATCGCCTTGGGAGCGCAGTCAAACGACATTTCTAAGTTGGTCATTGGACAAGGCATGCGCCCGGTCCTGTTAGGCATTTGCATTGGTCTCATTGTCTCATTCGCGCTGACGAGACTGATCGCAACTTTGTTATTCGGCGTGAGTCCGACCGACCCCCTGACATTTGGCTTAGTAGCCGCGACCCTGACGCTTGCCGCCATGTTCGCTTGTTGGCTCCCGGCGCGGCGAGCTACAAAAGTCGATCCTCTGGAAGCACTCCGGTGTGAGTAAGGGCATGTAGGGGCGGCCCTCCGTGGCCGCCCCTCAGTCGCCCCGGAAAAACTTCGCCGGACCCTGCGATACGGGTAAACAATATGATTTCCAATTCCACATTCGCAGTCTCGCTTTGTCGAGGTCTTTGAGGCTAGTATTAGCCAGTATGGGAAAGACCATGAGCTTGATGATCTCAACTGATTCGCCGCCGCTCGCGAAAGATGCAGGAGGTGTAATCCGCGTTGGCGGCACTCGAGTGTCGTTGGATTCCGTAGTGATCGCATTCCTCGATGGCTCGACGCCGGAAGAGATTGTCCAGCAATACCCGTCTGTCGATCTCGCTGATGCCTATTCCGCGGTCACCTACTACCTCAACCATCGTCGGGAAATGGACGCTTATCTACGCGAGCGGAAGACACAGCGTGAGCATATCCGCTCAGAGGTCGAAGCGCGCTTCGATCCTCAAGGTATCAGGGACCGATTGCTCTCACGGCGCTTTCTACCGTAGGCATCGCTCAATGGATTGCACAATTGCATGCCCAGCATCTGCCCCGCCATCCGTTTTCTCACTCGATTCATATTTTGCCGGCTCTGCTAGGAACGAAGTTTGACCAGATGGTTGCGCTCGAGCACGAGTAAAAGAGGAGGAGGGCTGACTGCAAATGATACCCACCCTCAATCTTCCGTTCGACTAGTCACGATGGTTGGAGTCAACGTGCGGCAATGCCCGTTCGCGTGGCTTCGGTGGGAGCGGCACTGAATCCCGGGTCTTCCCCCTTCGACAGAAAGGGATTGTAATCACCAACCTCCCCGAAGTAGTATCCGCCTGAACTTCAGCGAATGAGGATGCCGTGGACGACAAGCAAGAGATTCTCGAACTCATCGAACAAGCCTTAGACGAAGGTTGGAGGAAACTTCACCTTGGGGGCAAGCACCTGACGAGCCTTCCGCCGGAGATTGCAAAGCTGGCCAGCGTGTCTCGGCTTGGCCTCAATCACAATCAACTGACGACCCTGCCCCCGGAGATTGCAAAGCTAAACAAGCTGACCCGTCTCGACCTCCGCAACAACCAGTTGGCCAGTTTACCGGCGGAGATCACTAGGCTGACCAAGCTAACCACTTTAGACCTGGCTAACAATCAATTGACGAGCTTGCCGCTTGGGATCACCAAGCTGACTAGCTTGACCACCTTAGACCTCGGAGACAATCAATTGACCGGCGTGCCGCCGGAGATAGCGAAGCTAACGAAGTTGACTCGCCTCGACCTCGGCAACAATCAATTGACGAGTTTGCCCGTGGAGATAACAAAGCTGATGAAGTTAACCCGCCTCGACCTCGGCAACAATCAATTAACGAGCATGCCTCCAGAGGTCACCAAGTTAACAAATCTAACAAGCCTCAATCTCGAAAAGAATCAGCTTAACGGCGTGCCGCCGGAGATCACCAAGCTTATTAAACTGACCAGCCTCAACCTAAACAACAATCAGCTGAAGAGCGTGCCGCCGGAAATCACCAAGCTTACAAACCTAACCAGCCTCCACCTCTGGGGCAGTCACCTGAGGACCGTGCCGCCGGAGATCGCGAAGCTTCGCAACCTAACGAACCTCGACCTCGGAAACAACCAACTAACTACCTTGCCGCAGGAGATCATCAACCTGACCAATCTGAACAACCTCGACCTCCGTTTTAATCAACTGCCCATTCCGCCTGAAACGTTGGCTGATCCAACAGATGTAAAGGCTATCTTTGCCGCGATCGCAGGTTTAGAGAGCGGCGAGCGCTTGAACGAGGCGAAGATGTTGGTGGTCGGGGACCCCAAAGTCGGCAAGAGCTCGGTGGTCGAGCGGTTGATTTACAACACCTACAATCCACAGAAACAGACAACGCTCGGGGTAGAGATCAATGACGAGATGAGAGTGGTACAGAGTCAGGTGATCGGCGAGGGCGAGTCGATCAAACTGAACATCTGGGACTTCGGAGGACAGGAGATTCAGCACTCAACACACCAGTTCTTTCTGACGACGCGTAGCCTCTACCTGCTGGTGGTGGATGCGCGCAAAGGCGATCAGATCAGCAATATCGAATACTGGTTGAAGCTGATCGAGAGCTTCGGCGGAGATTCATCGATCCTGATAGTCATCAACCAGATCGACCAGTTGAAAGGTCAGCGTCCGCTCAATCTAGATCGCAAGGCTTTGCAGGGGAAGTACAACGTCAGGGATTTTATTGAAACCTCATGCGAGACAGGTGAAGGCATTTCAAAATTGAAAGCGACGATTGGTAGCGAGGTAGGGCAGTTGAAGCACGTGCGCGACATCTGGCCCCGCGAATGGTTCGCGATCAAGGAACGCTTGACGGGGATGAAGGCCGACTATATCCCGGTCGAAAAGTACCTGGAAATCTGTGCCGAAGAGAACCTGAATGACGAAGATCTCCGCCAATCACTGCTCGGACTGCTGCACGATCTGGGTATCGTCATTCGCTTTCCGGGCGACACAGAGGTACTCAACCCGCGATGGGTTACGCAGGGAGTTTACGGATTGCTGACTTCCGAACAGCTAGTCGAAGTCCAGGGGCAGTTCGATCTAAGAGACGTGAGCACAATCCTCGCTGGCTTGCCGGATGTCGACAGCCGCTATCCGAAACATACGCACAAACGGTTGATTGACGTGATGCGGCATTTCGAACTGTGCTTCGAGTTCACAGACCGGCCAGGTCACTACCTAGTCCCGCGTCACCTGCCTGACAACGAAGTGGACATCGCATGGGAAGATACCGGTGCGTTGAGGTTTCAATATCACTACGTCGAGACACTACCCGACTCCATCATCTCTCGTTTCATCGTGCGGATGAACCAGTACATCCAGGAACATTATTACTGGAAGAACGGCGTTATCCTGCACAGCGGCGAGAATCGAGCCAAAATCAAAGCCGATCTAGTAGATCGGAAGATCTTCATCTCGATCCTCGGCAAGGAACACACCCGCCGCGCTTTCCTCGCGGTTATCCGCGCGGCCTTCGACGAAATCAACAGCAACTTCAAACTCGAGATCAAGCAGATGATCCCTGTGCCTGGCTCTCCGCACACGCTGGTCTCGTACCAGGATCTGCTCGCTCACGAAGAGATGAACGAACCGCAGATTGTCATCCCCGAATTGCGGAAGAAGCTCTCGGTTAGAGAATTGCTCGACGGTATCGAAGGGGTCAGCACCCGAATGGCGCGCCGCGAACGCGACCTGGACGAGCAACGATCTCCACAACGGATCCCTGAAGGAACTAAGACCAATCCGCAGCCGCGAATTCTGCGCATCGTGGTTGCCTCACCTGGTGATGTCCAGCCAGAACGCAATGCGCTGCCCTCCGTGCTAGAAGAACTCAACACCGGTGTTGCGGCTGATCGCGGACTGCGCCTTGAATTATCGCGATGGGAAACTGACACGCATCCCGGCTTTCATCCTGAAGGACCTCAGGGGTTGATTGATCCAATTCTGAAAGTCACAGACTGCGACGTGCTGATTGGGGTTTTCTGGAAACGTTTCGGAACTACGACGGCTGATGGAAAGACCGGAACTGAACATGAATTCGGTCTGGCTTATCAAGCGTGGAAAGAGACTGGCCGTCCGCAAATCCTCGTCTATTTCAATCAGAGAAGCTATACCCCGAACTCAAAGGCCGAAACCGAGCAGTGGGGACAGGCGCTGGACTTCAAGGACAAGTTTCCCAAAGAAGGTTTGTGGTGGCCCTACAAAGGCAAAGCTCAGTTTGAAAAGCTCGTCCGCACTCATCTGACGAACTACATTCGCAGTCTCGACTAGGCGCAATGTACCGCGGACTGTCCAGTCTGCGGAGTACCTTGCGTGCTAAGAAAAGTGTCGGCAACAGCTCCTCCTTAATGGCAATGATTAGTAGATGCAGTCGCCGCAGACTGGACAGTCTACGGTACGTTTGACAGTCCTCGGTACAGTTGAATCAGCCTCGATCCTCTATCGGAACGTACTTCAGCCCGCGAGGACCGACGTACTCTGCGCGTGGGCGAATCAAGCGGTTGTTTTTGTATTGCTCCAGCACGTGAGCCGTCCAGCCGGAGATGCGGCTGCAGGCGAAGATCGGCGTGAACAAGTCAGTAGGTATTCCCAGCGCGTAATAAGTGGACGCCGAGTAGAAGTCCACGTTCGGGTTCAGATGCTTCTCGCGCATCATTACTTCTTCCATCTTCACGGACATCTCGTACCACTTCTTCTCTCCGATCCGCTCGCCCAACTGCCCGGACATTTCGCGGAGGTGAGTCGCTCGCGGATCTTCGGTGTGATACACGCGATGACCGAAACCCATGATCTTCTTCTTCTGAGCAAGCGCCTGCTTCAGCCACGACTCGACATTCTCGACGCTGCCGATCTCGAGAAGATTCTTGATCACGCCTTCGTTAGCCCCGCCGTGCAACGGGCCTTTGAGCGTGCCAATAGCTGAGACGATAGCCGAATACATATCAGACAACGTCGCAGCAGTTACTCGAGCCGCAAACGTCGAGGCGTTCAGTTCGTGATCCGCGTGGAGAATGAAGGCTACATCCATCGTGCGAGTTGAAACCTCATCGGGTTCCTCGCCGCGAAGCGTAAACAGAAAATTTCCGGCTATCGAAAGGTCCTTGCGAGGCTCGATCGGTTTCAAACCGTTACGCATTCGCTGGAAGGTCGTTACTATCGTTGGAAACTTGGCAGTCAGTCGGATGGCTTTGCGTTCGTTTGCTTCGGCGGACATATCGGCGCCGTCCGGATCGTAAAAGGACAGCGCGCTGACGACGGTTCGCAGCATGTCCATCGGGCTCGCTCCTTTAGGTATCGCACCGATCAGCTCCTGGATCGCGGGTGGAAGTCCGGTTTCATCGCTGAGGCTCTGTTGCAGCTCCTGGAGCGCCGCGCGAGTCGGCAGTTCGCCACGCCACAGGAGGTAGATCACTTCTTCGAACGTCGAGTGCTCGGCGAGATCGTGAATGTCGTATCCCGAATAGATGAGCTCGCCTTTGTCGCCGTTTACGTCGCTGATTCGCGACTCGGCCGCAACTATTCCTTCGAGGCCAGCCTTCGCTACGTTGGCTTCACCCGCCATCTTTTCTGTCCTTTCCGCGTAATCGGTTGGTCGTCTAATTTTGGCTTCGCAAAGCCGATATTGAAGAATAAGACACGCATCGAGGCGTGTCAACGAACGGGTCCAAAATGAGCGGTGTATTAGCCTATTGCGGCTGAGCAGTCCTCAGCGTCCTCAGCGTCCTCCGCGGTTGATCTCCCAACACTGACGAAGGAAACCGCTGAGGACGCCGAGGACGCGGAGGAATGCTTTGCTGCCAACCCACTAATGCATCACCCCACTCCAACGGGCGTGCACTCGCACTCCAAGTCGCGTGCCTTGTCACTCATGGATTCGTTCCTTTAATATCTCGCTTTCAGTTTACGATCAACTTATGGAGCCCCGATGAAACTTAATAAGCGCACGGCCGGACTCGTCTTTTTCGTCTTAGTCGCGGTCTCTGGATTGTCCTGCAACGGTTCGGGCAACAAGAACGGTCAACAGGGAAAGACCGGGAGCCCATCAAAGCCTGGACGATGGATAGCGCAGTACAGGTCTCCGGCATCTTTGAACTATCACGGTACCGATCTCGCCATCTTTTACTACAGCGCCATCTCCGTGGTGTCCGCCGACATCGTGTTCGTTTGCGGCGATGTTCCAAATCCAAAGGGCGACGAGAGACAAGCGGTAGTTGTTCGAACGACTGATGGGGGTAGTAGCTGGACGGAATTTCCTATTCGGTTCCCCGGGGTCGAGATTCAAGCGCTGAACGCAATCCATTTCATAAGCCCTGACCTGGGATGGGCTGTGGGAGCCGATTCCGGGAATGATGGCGTCGTCGTGAAAACCACCGACGGCGGCGCGACGTGGGCCTTAACGCGAATCGCCGAGAGGGAAGTGCCGACGGCGGTCTGCTTCGTGGACGCCGATCACGGATGGATCGGCGGAGCGACGCCGCCTCCGGGCGAAGAAGAGGGCCTGGGCGGTCCGAGCGCCATTCTGGGAACGGCTGACGGCGGGCGCACCTGGCAGGCGCAATACAACATTCCAGTTTCGATTTATCGGATATTCTTTTTGAATCCCACAACCGGATGGGCATCGGGATCAAAGGGCATCATCTATAATACTTCGGACGGAGGCAGGACCTGGGACACTCAGCGCACCGAGTTGGAGACCGGCGACGGGCCCATCGATCTCAACGGCGAGGGCATCAAGCAGTTCGCGATTCGCGGGCTGCAGTTCATCGACAAGGATCACGGCTTCGCGGCCGCAACGGCTACGGAAGAACAAACCGGACGTGTAATCATAACCTCCAATGGCGGCGCAGCCTGGCGCAGGCAGTGGATCGTCAAGGGCGCAGGCGTGCGCGACGTGTTTTTTGTTAATAGCGATGAGGGATGGGCGCTGACGGACGAGGGCCAGTATGTCTATCATACAATCGACGGCGGGAAGACGTGGCTCAGCGAACCAAGGGTCTTCGAGCAGGACGTGGCGCCGTCGAGGCTCGCGGGCGCCGATCAATCACACATTTGGTTAGTTGGAGGCGGGGCGATTTTCACTCGTGTGACCGATTGATTGAGGGTCGAGATATCAACCGGTGACTCATCGGCCTTTCCGTGCGCGACAGCTATCTTATTAAAGCTTTGTTTGCATTCTTCAGGCCAACGCAAAGGAGCCCATTCATGCCTGTCCGCCGATTCCTCCCAAACCAGAGAGCAATGACGACATTCATTGTTCTCCTGGTGATCGCCGCCCTCTCGGCAGCGCAGTCCAATCCGGCTCGCGAGCCGAGAGGCGCAATCAGGACCGCCAGGGTGCCGGCGCCGCGCGACGTGATCGGTTTCACGCCGGGCGATGATCGCAAGCTCGCGTCGTGGTCACAGATCGTTGACTACTTTAAACGCCTCGAGCGGGCGAGCGATCGCGTCAAGCTTGAAGAGCTTGGTAAGACAACGCTCGGACGGCCCTTCGTGCTCGCAACCATTTCGTCGCCCGAGAATCTGGCTCGGCTCGATCGCTTCAAAGAGATCCAACGCAAGCTCGCCGATCCTCGCACCTTCAACAGCAACGACGCCGAAGCCGAGAAGCTTATCGCCGAAGGCCGCACGATCGTGCTGATAACCTGCGGTATTCACTCGACCGAAGTGGGCGGGAATCTGGTGTCGATGAACATTGCTCACAGGCTCGCCTCGGATGATTCGCCGGAGACTCGTGAGATACTCGACCGCTGCATCGTGCTGCTTGTGCCGTCCTTGAATCCGGACGGCAACGACATAGTCAAGAACTGGTACGACAAGACGCTTGGCACGCCGGCTGAGGGCACAAACCCGCCCGAGCTTTATCATCACTACACCGGACACGACAACAATCGCGATTGGTACGCGTTCACGCAGATTGAGACTCAGCTTACAGTCGACAAGGTTCACAACGTCTGGCGCCCGCAGATCGTCCACGACATTCATCAGCAGGGTGACACCGGTTCGCGATTCTTTCTTCCGCCTTACGTCGATCCGTGGGAGCCAAACGTCTCGCCGATCCTTCAGGCAGGCGTCAACTTCATGGGCTCGGCGATGGCCTGGGAGCTTACTGCCGAAGGCAAAGCCGGAGTCGTCATCGACGGCGTTTATGACGCGTGGTCGCCTTCGCGAGCCTACCAGCATTATCACGGGGGAATCAGGATTCTAAGCGAGACCGCTTCGGCGAGAATCGCGTCGCCGACGACTATCCCTTTTGAAAAGCTGACCCCGCAGATTGGCGTCGATCCGAAGGTCCGAAGCTGGAACTTCCCCCTTGTGTGGCCAGGCGGCGAATGGAAGCTGCCTAACATTGTGGACTACATGCAAGCGGGGGCATTCGCGTTGATGCGCAACGCAGCGCGTTATCGCGAGCGTTGGGTGAGAGACTTTTATCGAGTTGGGAAAGAAGCAGTGCGTGAAAGAAAGCCGGGCGAAGCGTTCGCTTTCCTGATCCCTCCTGTTGAGACACCGCCTACGACCAAAGTCAGTATAGGAACGATGGGACGAGAGAGAGAGAGGCTCAGCGAACCGTCAGCGAGCGATTTCGGAAGATCGATTCAACAACTGAAAAGAGAATTCGACAATCTGCCGTCATACGTATCGGTTCAACGTCGCAAAGCCTACGCGGCATCCACATGGCGGTTGGAGCGGCTGACGCGACTCGAAAAGATTCTCACTCGAGGCGATGTTGAAATCAGCGAAGCCGGAGCCGAGTTCATGGCTGATGACGTGAAGTATCCTGCCGGCACAAAGATTATTCTAATGGCGCAGCCATACGGCGCATTTGCAAAGACGTTGCTCGAGCGACAGCACTATCCCGACTTGCGCCAATATCCGGGTGGCCCGCCGCAACGCCCTTATGACGTCACCGCGCAGACGCTGCCGTTGTTGATGGGCATTAATGTAGTGCAAGTGAACAAGCCCTTCGATGCGACAAGGCGGCCGACTGAGTATTCACGCACCGATTCCCAATTCTCGTTCCAGCCTAATGCTCGCGTGGCGTTGTACAGGAGCCATGCGGCTTCGATGGACGAGGGCTGGACTCGATGGATATTCGATCAATTCAAAGCGAAGTACACTACAATTCTGGACGCTGACATCCGCGCGGACAATTTGCGCGCGAAGTACGATTGCATAGTCATTCCAGCGCAAGGCTCGCAACAGATCTTCAACGGCCTTTCGAGAGATCGCTACCCGGCTGAACTTGCAGGCGGGCTCGGGCAAGCGGGCGTCGACGCGCTCAAGAAGTTCGCCGAAGAAGGCGGCACGATCATAACGCTCAACGAAGCTTCACAGTTTGCAATCGATAGACTTGGTATACCGGTGAAGAACACTCTCGAAGGAGTCCCGGCGAAAGACTTTTATTGTCCCGGCTCGATTCTCAAGATCAAACTCGATACAAACAGTCCGATTACCCGCGATGCGCCGCTGCTCGAATCCAGCAAAGATGAAAGCATCGCCTGGGTTGAAGGTTCGATTGCTCTTGAACCGACGAGCGACGATGCGCGAGTGATCGCCCGGTTTGCGGATGCGAAAGAGTTGCTGCTGTCGGGGTGGCTCCTTGGCGCGGAGAAGCTCGCAAACAAGGGCGCCATCGTCGAAGCGAAGCGCGGCAAAGGCCGTGTAATCATGTTCGCATTCCGTCCCCAGTATCGCGGCCAGAGCATCGCTACGCTTCCCTTCCTGTTCAACGCGATCTCAACAAGCGCCACTCGATAGAACCCGGCGGACTGTGTGGTGGTGTTCGGTTATTGAGTTGCTGACTTGTAACGTGCGGTCAGTCCTTCGCGTGCTTTGCGGTCCTTTGCGTCTTTGCGCTGAGTATTGTGTCTTGCTCCTTCAATGTCCAATACTCAGCGCAAAGACGCAAAGGACCGCAAAGCACGCGGAGGTTATTAAGCAACGCAGAATCCGAACATTACCGGCCGCTTGGCGATCTAACCTCTGCCGCTGTTTAATAATAGTTGGAGGAATCATACGTGAAACGATTTACATGGTCTGTGCTGATCATTGCGACGCTAGCTTTGAGCGGCGTTGCGCAGAAGGCATCTCATAAGGCTTCACCACTCGGACCTTCGAAGGCGGCGCTCGATGCGATAACTGCCGAAGGCGTGATGGGTCACATAAAGACTCTCTCTTCGGATGAATACGAAGGCCGCGGTCCCGGGACGCACGGTGAAGAACTCGCCATCAACTACATCGCCGAACAGTTCAAAAAGGTCGGTCTCGAGCCGGGGAACACCGACGGCACTTACTTTCAGAAGGTCCCGCTCGCGGGTATCACTACAAAGCAGGACGCCGAGCTGAAAGTCAAAGTCGGCGCCAAAGAAATGAAGCTCAAGTACAAGGACGACTTCGTCGCGCGGACGGTCCGCCTTATTGAGAAAGGAGGCTTCGACTCCGAGATGGTCTTCGTCGGCTACGGCGTCGTGGCTCCCGAATATGGTTGGGACGATTACAAAGACGTTGATGTTCGCGGAAAAGTCCTGCTGATGCTAGTCAACGATCCGCCGGTCGCCGACCCGAAGGACCCTTCGAAGCTCAACCAAAAGATGTTCAAGGGCCGCGCGATGACCTACTACGGACGATGGACGTATAAATATGAAATCGCCGCAGAGAAAGGCGCGGCGGGTGTTCTGATCATTCACGAATGGGATGACAAGACGAATTCAGGCCCGGCGGCGTATCCCTGGGCGGTTGCGCGCGGGATGATGGTGGTCGAGAACTTCGATCTGGTCGCGAAGGACAACAATATGTCGCGAGTCAACGTCGAGGGCTGGATTACAGAGCCGAAGACTCGAGAGATAATGCAAGCAGGCGGGTTCAACTTCGACGAACTGAAGAAGCAGGCCGTCCGCAAGGACTTCAAACCGGTCGCGCTGGGCGCGCACGCAAAGCTTGCGCTCGACCAGAAGATTCGCCGCATCAATTCAACCAATGTCGTAGGAAAGCTCGAAGGCTCCGATCCGAAGTTGAAGGATCAGTACGTAATCTACACCGCACATTGGGACGGCTACGGCATAGGCATACCGAATGAGAAGGGCGACAAAATCTACAACGGCGCGCTCGACAACGCCTCGGGCTGCGCGGGGTTGATTGAAGTGGCTCGCGCGTTCAAGGCTTCTCCAAAACCGCCGCGCCGCTCGATTCTTTTCGTAGCGGTGACCGCCGAAGAGAAGGGATTGATCGGGTCGAAGTATTATGCCGAGAATCCGATATATCCTTTGAACAAAACAGTCGCGGAAATAAATATGGACGGATTGAATCAGTATGGCCCAACAAAGGACATCACTGTTGTCGGGCTCGGCAACTCGACGCTCGACGATGTGCTTCAAGCGGCGGCGGCCGAACACGGGCGAGTGCTTCGCCCGGACGCCGAGCCGGAAAAGGGATTCTATTATCGCTCGGACCATTTCAATTTCGCCAAAGAAGGCGTTCCCGCGTTGGACCCGGGATCAGGCATTGATTACATCGGCAAACCCGCCGGTTGGGGAATGAAAAAGCGCGACGAGTACACGGTGCACGATTATCACAAGCCTTCGGACGAGATTAAGCCCGACTGGAATATGTCGGGCGCAGTTGAAGACTTGCGTCTGTTCATGACGGTTGGATATCGCGTCGCTAATTCGGACAAGTATCCCGAATGGAAGCCCGGTACTGAGTTCAAGGCGAAGCGCGACGCGATGATGCGTAAAGCCGGCTCAGAGAAATGATTCAACGCACTGTAAGGGCGGTCCTCCGTGGCCGCCCCTCGTGCGCTACCTTGACCTTGATCCGACGAAGGGGCGGCCACAGAGGACCGCCCTTACATGGAGGAGCGTGAGATGGGGCAACGAAAGCTGGGAACGCAGGGACTGGTAGTTTCAGAACAGGGCCTTGGATGCATGGGGATGTCCGAGTTCTACGGCGCAACCGATGAGTCAGAGTCGGTCGCAACGCTCAATCGGGCGCTCGAACTTGGGATCAATTTCCTGGACACTTCCGACGCTTACGGTCCTTACAAAAACGAGGAGCTAATAGGCAGGACGTTTCGATCGCGACGCGATGAAGTAATCATCGCGACCAAGTTCGGCATCAAGCGCGATCCGAATGATCCGGCCGTGCGCTCGATCGAGGGCAGTCCGGAATATGTCGCCGAAGCCTGCGATGGTTCATTGAAGAGGTTGCGGATCGAGTGCATCGATCTCTACTACCAGCATCGCGTGGACACCAACGTTCCCATCGAGGAAACCGTCGGCGCGATGGGCCGCTTGGTTGAAGCCGGCAAGGTCCATTATCTCGGTCTCAGCGAAGCGGCGCCCGATACGATTCGCCGAGCTCACGCCGTTCATCCGATCAGTGCGCTTCAAACCGAATACTCGCTGTGGAGTCGCGATCCGGAAGACGAAATCCTTGCGACCGTTCGCGAGCTGGGTATCGGTTTCGTCGCGTACAGCCCGCTCGGCCGCGGCTTTCTGACCGGTCAGATAAAAACAATCGACGATCTCGCGCCCGATGATTTCCGTCGCTACTCACCAAGGTTCCAGGGAGACAACTTCGCAAAGAACCTGGAGCTGGTTGCTCGGGTTTCCGAGATCGCTCGCGAGAAGGGAGTGACACCCGGGCAGCTTGCGCTGGCGTGGGTGCTGGCTCAGGGCGAAGATATTGTCCCCATACCCGGCACGAAGCGTCGCCGTTACCTCGAAGAGAACGCGGCCGCTTCGGAGATCGGGCTTACAGAGGAGGACATTGCGCGCCTCGATGAAATGGCGCCCAAAGGCGGCGCGGCGGGTACTCGGTACCCCGAGGCAATGATGCGTTTCGTAAATATGTGAATCGGGTGAGGAGTAGCTTAATCCGAACCGGATCTGGTGATCAGCGAGATCAGCGAACGAATGCTGGCGAAAGGCCGGTGAAACCCGGCCTTTTTTCATTCTTCAAATAGGCTTACCAGCGCGGTTCGCGGCGCTGTCCGCGACCTCCACCGTAGCCTCCGCCTCCACCGCCGCCGAAATTGCGTTCGGGTCGCGGGCGGGCTTCATTGACGTTGATCGCTCTTCCGTTCAGTTCAACGCCGTTGAACTTTTCGATAGCCTTGTTTGCTGCCTCGCTATCCATCTCGACGAAAGCGAAGCCTCGAGAGCGACCGGTATCACGGTCAGTCACTATGGTAACCGACTCAACTGGACCTGCTTCTGCAAACAGATCGGCGAGTTGATCCTCTGTCGTCTGATACGACAGATTTCCAACGAATATTCTCATTGTCTCTCCTGAGTTTCTGACGAAACTTTTAGAAGGAACTCGTTTTTGCTACCCGGAAGAGAGTCGAGCAGTGGAAGCTGGCAGACATTTCCGAACAGAGAAGACGCGCTCCTGAACCAAACCTTGCGACGGTTAATCTACCGCCGTGCGAACGACCCTATGTTAGCTGCGCTCCTCATTTTTGTCGAGAATTTTTTTGGTAGTGTTCGATTCTGCGTTGCTTAATAACCTCCGCGTGCTTTGCGGTCCTTTGCGCCTTTGCGCCGAGTATTGAAGGAGTAACACTCAATACTCAACGCAAAGGCGCAAAGGACCGCAAAGCACGCAAAGCTGGAGCAGCATCGGTGTGTCTCCGCTCAGCACACTTTCCGAATCGCTTCCAGCGCGTCGGGAAAGTACGCTCGATTCATGAAGAAATCTTCATGCCCCTGGCCCATCCATTCGATGTAGAACTTTTCGCTGCTGGAGACAACGTCGAACATCGATTCTTTCATCTTCACCGGGTCCGCAAGCGCGTCGAATTCCATCGAGACAAACGACACCGGGAGCTTCAGTCGATGATAGTTTGCGGAGTAATTTACGTTCCCATCGAATGAGAGCATCGCCCCGCCGGCGATGGCCCTGTAGTGTTGCGCGAGAATGCCCCAAAATGTTCCCTCCTGAGTCCTGTAAAAGAGATAACGCTTTTCCTCGTCGCCAACATTCGGAATGTGAAACAGGAACTCCCAGGCTTTCAGCCTCGCGCAAGAGTTCAATATGACCGTCAGAGGCGCAAGCAGAATTCGGAGGTACCGCTTTGCAAGCATTTGTTCTCGCAGCCTGTAGCTCACAGGTATCGGGACGAAGTTGAGAATGTGAATCATCTTCAAAATCAGTGAAGACCTGATGACTCGAAACCTCTTTCCAAATAAAGTTATGAACACCCCCTTCTGGACGAAGTCTTGAAGACTCGATGGCTTGCTGAAGGTGAAGTCGAGAAAGCTGCCCAGCGTGACAAGCGCTTTGAGTTTGGATTGACGGGCGACGGCCTCGTCGTCGGAGAGCGTAACGGTTCCATCGGCTCGCTTGCATGCGCCCATCAAGCTCATCAGCGCAGTATTGCCGCCCTCGCTGTGTCCGACGTATACCGGTTTCCGTCCGGCCTTCTGAAAAACGTAATCAATTACCGCCGGAATATCCGAGGCGGCGTAGTCATCAAGCGTGCAGAACAGGCTGCGACCGGTGGAGCCGCCCGTCCCTCGCGAATGTATCACCCAGAGGTCCAGTCCCACCCGCCAGAGATACTCGGCAAGGCTTCCGCCATTCTCGATCAGGTCAAAGCCAAAGCCGTTTTGGTAAAAGCCGGGCCAAAGGATCACGGTCTGCGCGCCTTCATTCGGCATTCGGTAGCCGTTGAGGGTTATGTGACTTCCATCATAGGTTGTAACGGCTACGCGGAAGGGAACGCGGCTTGGCCCCGGCGCGGGCATAGACGACACTGCGACAGCCGGTTGGGGCGAGTCAGTCGGGTCCATATTCTCGCTCCTATTATCACAGTGTGACATTCAACGCAAAGACGCCACGCCGCGACCGAAGATTCAACGCAAAGACGCCAGGCCGCAATGACGCAACGCGCTCTTTTTGGCTTTGGTCCTTGCGTTGACGAACTCGAACTAGTGAAGTGTTCCCGACAATTCGCTAGTCCAGTATGGGCGGTCCTCCGTAGCCGCCCCTCATTCGAGAAAGCGCTTCCTCATTAAGGGGCGGCCACGGAGGACCGCCCATACAGGAGTACCCTTAACGGCTTCGGAATCGTAGTTACAGCCGACTAATTCTTCACTGTGATTGCAAGCTCGGTCGCCGGTCCCGTAGCGCGATTGTCGGCGTGATCTTCGGCGATCACTTTGATGATGTAGTCACCGGGCGCAAGGCTTGAGGTTCGCAGCAAACCGTCCATCGCTTCACCATCGCGAACACGATTGGTCACGATATATCTGAACCTGGTCGGCGTCCCGTAAGCGCTCACGCCGCTACCCGGAGCATAAGCGTAGAACACGGATGACGGATCCCACGGAAGCCGATTGAACTCGATGTTCATCAACGGGCGTTCAAATCCCGCGACCGGGCCGCCCTTTCCATCCAGCAGTTGGTAGCCGATTCGATACACTCCCAGCTTCCGGTTCGCGACGTTTCCATCGACCCGATCGTAAGCGCTTACTACGATATCGACGTCTCCCGAGATCACCAAGCGGCCGTTCCGTCTTTCACTGAAGGCCGCTCCACTCGAGTTCACAACCTCGATTCCGTTGGGCTCAATCGTCGGAGCCACCGTGTCCTTGAAGCCCGCTAACGGAAACGCGATCGCGTTCGCCTCCGCGTTTCGCGGACCGAGATTCAGATGCACGTGATAAAGCCGATTTATCGTACCGATGAAATCTCCAACCCTGAATCTGGCGCCGCGACGAATACGGACGGCGACAGTCTTTCCCGCGCCGTCGGCTTCCAGCTTGAATTTGTCGGGATTCTGAATCTCATCGCGTTCGTTGCGGCCGATGCGCGTGTGAATGTAACTCATCAAACCTACCTGGACGCCTTCGCCTGATCCGCCAAAGTCCCACGCGGCGATCGGCGCGCTGACTTTTTCGTCCATCACTGAAAGCACCTGCTCTCCTTGATTGCCCCGCACGTCGAGCCCGCTATGAATGTGATCGAGCGCAACGCCACCCGGCGCGCCTCTCGCTTCGCCCACAACTCCGGCGACCTCGTGCCATTGATTCTGTGGCTGAATAGGCCACGGAAAGGTCTGACCCACGTTCAGCCTTGAAGCACTAAGGTCAGGGATGACATCGGGAGACTTCGGTTCAGACCCCGGCTGGACGAAGACCGCCGCGGGGATGGTCGTCGTGTCGGACACTGCAGCTTTCGGCCCGCTCGGCGCGATGTGGCGGATCAAGTAGTTCTGCGAGTCCGCAACAAAGAGGTTCCCTCCCCTGTCAATTGCAAGGCCCGCGAGCCTGCTGAAACGCGATTGAGCGCCGATGCCGTCGGCGAAGCCGGTTGCGCCGCCCGCGTACGTTTCAGCCTCGCCGTCGGGTGCGATTCTGATCACACGACCGGCATCACTCACAAACAGGAATCCATCGTGCGTTACTACTATCCCGACCGGATGCCTCAGGCGCGGTGGGTTATTCTGCGCCTCGCCTCGCGAAGTCAAATTAACCGTGGAGACTTCTCCTTGCGGAGTGATCTTTCGCACCGCGGAGTTACCGGTATCGGCGACGAAGACATTGTCGAGACTGTCGACGGTTATCCCACTCGGCGTGTTGAAAGCCGCCGTCGAGGCGTTGCCATCGTTGAAGCCTGGCGCGTCGAGGCCTGCAACCGTCGTCACCGTGCCGTCGGCAGAAATCTTTCGTATCCGGTCATTGTAAGCGTCAGCGACAACGACACTGCCTTGCTTATCGATCGCAATGCCGATCGGACCATCGAACTCCGCCTCGCCTGGCGCGCCGTCTCGGTGGCCCGCGAGGCCGCTGCCGGCGAGAGTCGTCACTTTGCCATCAGCCGCGATCTTGCGAATCCGGTTGTTCGAGGTGTCCGCGATGATGATGTTGCCCTTCCGATCAATCGCGATGCCCGAAGGAGTGTTGAACTGCGCGTGGTGAGCGTCGCTATCGGCGAACCCTTCGGTCGATCCTGCAATTGTCTCCACGTTGCCGTCGGTGGTGATTCGCCTGATGCGATTGCCTTCGCCGCCGTCGGAGACGAAGACGGCGCCTCGCCTGTCAACCGCAACGCCAAACGGATCACTGAAGCTCGCCGATCTTGCGGGCCCGTCTTCGACACCAGAATGTCCGGCCCCCGCCATCGTCGTCACCGAGCCCGTTGCGTCACGGCTGGTTGGGACTTTCTTATTGACGACAAGGTAAACAACGAGGGCCGTCGCGGTTGGCAGTACGAGAATGAGGAGAGCGAGCAGGATTCTTCGCATCAATTCAATAAGCGGTTAAGACCGCCTGGCTCTTCGCAAGGTCAGCAGGTAATCCAGCGAAAAGCGGTCGGCCTCGCGCGGCATCATCAGCACAAAAAGCACCAAAGCCAAACGTGGAATCACGTGGGTGTGAAACTCGTAGAGCGGTTCTTTAAGAAGATGTCCGAAGGTAACGACTACCAGGATGAAACCAAGCGCGACGAGCGCATCACGAGTTCTCCACCCAACGATCACCAGCAGCCCGGCGACCAGTTCGATTATCGGAATGATGGTTCCTACAGCCCAAAGGGACCACGCGGGCAAGAAGCTGTCCGCATAAGGCTCGACGAAATAGTGACGAGCGTGACCGAGCGGGCCCATCTGAAAGACCTTGTAAACGCCGGCCATGAAGAAAATGAACCCCAGGACTCCGCGCGCGAAGAGGAGCGCCCAGGCGCGGTTCTTATTAATGATGGGCTCTGACCATTCCACTTCAGCAATCCCTTTCTGACTGTAGGCGCCAGGGACTGGGAAGCTCCTAGCGGGATATTCGTCTGAACCTATGCCTGCCGGGTTCAATGACTACAAAAGCGCTCCTTAGCTCTTCCTCGGAATAAGACTTGAGAACTTTATCGAGTTCGTCGTGGCCCGCTCGAAGTGTCGACGGAGATATCCGCAGATAGAGAACCCCAGCATCAAAAGTGCCCAGGAAAACCAAGCCGCCAAAGTCCCTGTCCCTGGTTACAAATACCCGCTCCCATTGATGAGCCAACCCGAGCAACTCCGAATCGCTTGCTCGCGAGCGCCCGATATCCGAAGCTGTGATGACATCGTGCCCTGAATTCCTGAGGAACGTCGCAGTGGCAGCATAGACGTCCTGGTCGAGGAGAAGCTTCATAGCGGAACGGTCACGTGGAGATCTTCAGATGCGACCACTTCCATCGCGTATTGAACACAAGCACGTAAATCATCAATCTGCAGATCTGGGAAGTAGTCACCGGTGATCTGTTCGAACGAGTACCCTTCACGAATCAACTCAAGCACATCCATTACAGGGAT
>Ga0134124_10000982_pt1 | contig 22880 bp, 34 predicted proteins | sample KB304_FD_96880 | JGI IMG/M metagenome (GOLD analysis project Ga0134124, IMG submission 96880) | Terrestrial soil microbial communities without Nitrogen fertilizer from Kellogg Biological Station, Michigan, USA - KB3-0-4 | ecosystem: Environmental > Terrestrial > Soil > Unclassified ... | reverse complement strand
TGTCAGCTTGAGCTGAATCAGCGCGCGGAGAAGAATGGAAATGGCAAAAGTAACCGGAATTCTGGGCAAAAAAGTCGGAATGACGCAGCTCTTCGACGACAAGGGCGATGTGCATCCGGCGACCGTTCTGCAGGCTGGTCCGTGCGTGATTACCCAGCACAAGACCCAGACCCGCGATGGATACGACGCGGCGCAGATTGGACTGGTTGAGTTCATGAAGGAATCGCGGCTGACCAAGCCCATGAAGGGTCACTTGGAAAAAAACAATCTGCCGCCGGTGAAATTTCTGCGCGAAGTTCCGATTGAGGTCGAAAAGGCGGAAGAGGCAGCCGCGGTCAAGGCCGGGGACCGGGTCCTGGTCGACATTTTCGAAGGCGAGAAGTTTGTGGACATCGTGGGCATCAGCAAAGGCCGCGGTTTTGCCGGTGTCGTCCGGCGGCATCACTTTGCCGGCGGTCCCAAATCGCACGGTTCGATGTTCCAGATCACTGGCTCGATCGGCTCGTCGGCATTCCCTTCGCGGGTATTCAAGGGCATGCGCATGTCGGGACACATGGGTGTCGATCGTGTCACGCAACGCAACTTACGTGTGCTCGGTGTGGACAAAGACGACAACCTGCTGGTGGTTGAAGGCAGCGTGCCCGGACCGAACGGTGGGTACCTGGTGATTACCAAGGCCAAGAAGCCGCCCAGAGAGCGTCGCGGATTTGGCGGTGCGGCCACGGTGGATCCGTTGAAGGCAGCCAAGAGAGCGGCGAAGAAAGCTTAGGACAGGCGTTGGTCGTTGGCTGGTGCTCGTTGGCCAACCCAGATTGACGGAAGACATATGGCAACTATCGATATTCATAGTCTGAGCGGGGAGAAGGTCGGGACGCTTGACCTCGCCGATGAGGTGTTCGGCGCGATCAACGAGGACCTGCTGTGGGAGGCGGTGAGGCACTACCGCGCCGCGCAGCGTGCCGGCACTCACGCTACCAAGAACAAGAAGCTGGTCTCGGGCGCCGGCAAGAAACTGTGGAAACAAAAGGGCACCGGACGGGCCCGCGTCGGCTCCATCCGTTCGCCGCTGTGGCGGCACGGCGGCACGGTGCATGGACCGCAACCGCGCTCTTATGACTACGCGTTTCCGCGTAAGAAGTTGATGGGAGCGCTGCGTTCGGCGCTGGCGTCGAAGTTTGCCGACGGCAAATTGATCGTAGTCAATGCGTTTGATGTGAAGGAACCGAAGAGCAAGCTGTTTCGCCAGGCGCTGGACGCCCTGAACGTCGAGAGCACGGCCTTGCTGGTTGAAGCGGGCAGGGACAGCAATCGCAACCTGACGCTGAGTTCGCGCAACCTCGATGGCGTGGAACTGGTCAGCAGCACTGCGGTTCATCCGTATCATCTGCTGCGTTATGACCGCGCGATCTTCTCGCAGCCGGCCATTGAAGCGCTGCAGCTTTCACTGAAGAACTCGACTTCGAAGCGTCGGCGCAAGGAGAAAGACACGGAGAAGGAAGGCGCCAAGAAAGCCACGCCGGCTTCGCGGCGGCGAGCGCGTCATGAAAAAGCGGCGGAGGTCGCCTGATGAAATCCGCATATCAGATCATTCGCCGTCCTGTGATTACGGAAAAAGGCCTGGCCATCAAGGAAAACCAGAACACACTGGTCTTCCAGGTGGCGCCGGCCGCGACTAAGACCGAGATCCGGCAAGCAGTGCAATCGATTTTCAAGGTGAAGGTGCTGTCCGTGCGCACCGCCACTTATCCGGGAAAAGAGCGCCGCCGGGGAAAGTTTGCCGGCTATCGTCCCGACTGGAAGAAGGCGTACGTGCGGCTGAAGTCGGGCGAAAAGATGCCGGAGTACGCGCAAAACTTATAGTCGTCAGTCATCGGTCTGCAGTCGTCAGCACGGCCGATGGAAGCAAGGATTGTGCTGACGACTGAAGACCGACGACCGAGAGCTGATTTTTATGCCAATCAAGACATACCGACCGACTACGCAGACGTTGCGCTACCGGACCACGCTGGTCAACCACGATATTACGACCCGGCATCCGCACAAGCCGCTGGTTGAACCCAAGCAGCGCAGCGGTGGACGGCGCAACAGCGGAGATACCACCATGTGGCATCGCGGTGGCGGACACAAGCGCAAGCTGCGCCTGATCGATTTCAAGCGCGACAAGAACGGGATCCCGGCGACCGTAGCTTCGATCGAGTACGATCCCAACCGTTCCGCGCGCATCGCGCTGCTCGCCTACGCCGATGGCGAAAAACGCTACATTTTGCAGCCCGACGGGCTGAAAGTGGGACAGAAAGTAGTCAGTGGACCGGAAGCGGACATTCTGGTGGGCAATGCCTTGCCTCTGAAGAATATTCCACCGGGCACGACCATTCATAACGTGGAGTTAAAGCCCGGCAAGGGCGCGCAGATGGTGCGTTCGGCCGGCGGGTCGGCGCAGTTGGTGGCCAAGGAAGGCGAGTACGCGCTGGTGAAGCTGCCATCCGGAGAAACGCGAAAAGTCTCGCAGGATTGCATGGCCACGATTGGCCAGGTGGGGAATCTGGATCACGAGAACATCACCATCGGCAAGGCGGGACGCATGCGCTGGCTGGGACGCCGTCCGGTGAACCGCGGCGTCTCGATGAACCCGGTCGACCATCCGCACGGCGGTGGTGAAGGCAAAACTTCCGGCGGTCGGCATCCGGTCAGCCCGTGGGGACAACCGACTCGCGGCTACAAGACGCGCAACAACAAGCGCACGGATGCGTTCATCGTAAATCGAAGAGGGAAGAAGTAGGAAGGCGTCGTTGGCCGTTACAAAAGCAGATCCCTCACCGTTCGGAATGGCGAGATTTTGAAGGCTGTTGGCTGAAAGCTGACGGCTGAAAGCTGAGAGCTGAATTTTATGGCACGTTCAACCAAGAAGGGTCCGTTCGTGGATGGCTACCTGCAGGCGCGGGTGGACGGCATGAACTCGCGTAACGAGAAGAAGGTGCTGCGCACCTGGTCGCGGCGCTCTACCATCATTCCGGAAATGGTGGGACACACCATCGCAGTGCACAACGGCAAGAAATTTATTCCGGTGTACGTCACGGAAAACATGGTGGGCCACAAGCTGGGTGAATTCAGCTTCACTCGCCAGTTCAAGGGTCACTCGATGCGGGCGGCCACGGAAACGGTAGCCCGGCCAGCGGGCGTGCCCGGTGGTCCGGGAGCAATTACCCCGGCGGCGGGTTCGGCTCCGGCAGCGCCGGCGCCTAAGACGTAGGAGACAAATATGGAATTCCGAGCTCAAGTCCGCTTCACCCGGGTTTCGCCGCAAAAGGCGCGCCTGGTGCTGAATTTGATCAAGGGCAAGAGGGTGGAAGATGCGCTCAATACCCTCATCTTCACCAAGAAGCGGGTGGCGGCGACGGTAGAGAAGCTGCTGCGTTCGGCCCTGGAAAACGCCAACTACCTGAGCAGCGAGAAGGGTATCGACGTCGATGTGGACAAGCTTTATGTGAAGGACGCAGTGGCCAACGACGGGCCGCGCATGAAGCGCATTCGTCCGGCACCGATGGGCCGGGCTTTCCGTTACGTGCGGCGCATCGCGCACATCGAGATCGTGCTGGCGGAACGGGGCAAGAGCGGAGAAGGGCTGGCGACTGTGGTCGGCGAAGAAGGCACTTCCGCACGGACTCCGGCCCGGCGCAAGGCCAAGGCTGGCGCCAAAGGTAAAGCGCCGGCGGGCAAGAAGAAAGTAGGAGCTCGATAATGGGACAAAAAGTTCATCCCTATGGTTTTCGACTGGGCTACACCAAGCCCTGGAAGTCGCGCTGGTTTGTGGAGCGCGATTACGACAAGCTGTTGCTCGAAGACGTCAAGCTCCGCAACGAGCTGAAAGACAAGCTCAAGTCGGCGGGCGTGAGTTCGATTGAAATCGAGCGTCCCGGCAACAAGCTGCGGGTCATTATCAAGACGGCGCGGCCGGGCATCATCATCGGACGCAAGGGCGCCGAGATCGACAAGCTCAAGGGCGATGTGCAGAAGCGCACCGGCCGCGAGGTCTACATCGATATCCAGGAAGTACACAAGCCCGAACTGGATGCGCAACTGGTCTCGGAATCCATCGCGCTGCAACTGGAAAAACGCGTCGGCTTCCGCCGCGCCATGCGCAAAGCGGTGGACTCGGCATTGCGCTTCGGCTGCAAAGGCATCAAGGTCCGGGTCAGCGGCCGCCTGAACGGAAATGAAATCGCGCGCTCGGAGTGGTATCTGCAGGGCCGGTTGCCGCTGCACACGCTGCGCGCCGACATCGACTACGGTTTTACGGAAGCCCGCACCACTTACGGTGTCATCGGGGTGAAGTGCTGGGTCTACAAAGGCGAGATCTTACCGGCCAAGAAGCGCGAGCCGCAGCAAGCAGGCGCGTTCTAAGGGTTGAGCCAGAAGTTGGAAGCTAAGAGCAGATTCCTATGTTGATGCCAAAGAAAGTGAAGTACCGCAAGCAGCAGCGCGGGCGTATGACCGGAAAAGCCTGGCGCGGAAGCCAGCTGGCTTTCGGAGATTTCGGCCTGAAGGTGCTTGAACCGGGCTGGATCACCGACCGTCAGATCGAGGCGGCACGCGTGGCCATGACCCGGTTCGTCAAGCGTGGCGGCAAGATACAGATCCGTCTTTTCCCGGACAAGCCGGTTACCAAGAAGCCGGCTGAAACCCGTATGGGTAAGGGAAAGGGTGCGCCCGATCATTGGGTCGCGGTGGTGCGGCCGGGCAAGATCCTGTTCGAGATGGAAGGGGTCACGCAGCAGGATGCCAGCGAAGCCATGCGTCTGGCTTCGCACAAGTTGCCGCTGCGGACCGTGTTTGTGAAGCGCGAAGGCGCACACTAGAAACTCCGGGCAGAAGAATTCAGAAGTTGAAAGCTGAACTGCTATGAAATCGGAAAAAGTACGGAATTTGACGGTTGACGAACTGGTCTCGCAGGAGCGTGAGCTGAGCGACCAGCTCTTCAAGTTGAAGTTCCAGCTCAATATGGGACAGACCGAGAGCCTGAAGAAGATTCGCGGCCTGCGCCGGGACATTGCGCGGGTCAAGACCATCGCTCGCGAGCGCGAGCTGGCCGCCGCCGGCGGAACGGAGAAAAAGTAGCATGGCTGAAACCAAGGCACAATCCGCAAGCGAGCCGCAGGACGCGGGACGGCGCAAGATCGTGGTCGGCGAAGTGGTGTCGAGCCGCATGCACAAGACCATCGTAGTGCAGGTGGTGCGCAAGAAGGCGCATCCCTTCTACGGCCGGGTGGTATCGAAAGCCAAGAAGTTTTATGCGCACGACGAAAAAAATGTCGCCCATGTGGGTGATGTCGTACGCCTCGAAGAGACGCGTCCGCTGTCCAAGTTGAAGCGCTGGCGCCTGAAGGAAGTCGTACGGCAGGCCGCGCTGCTGCCGGAAGCGACGCTTCCTGAAGTCAGCTAGGCAGAAGGGCGCAGAGGAGGTCCGATTATGGCCGTGATGATGAGATCGATGATCGAGGTCGCCGACAACTCCGGCGCCCGCAAACTGCAGATGATTCTGCCGCTCGGAGGTTCGACCGGGCTGAATGCCGGACTGGGTGATGTCATCACCGCCAGCGTGAAAGAGGCGGCCCCGGAAGGCCAGGTGCAGAAGGGCAAAGTGGTGAAGGCAGTCATCGTGCGCACCCGGAAAGAACATCGGCGGCGTGACGGCACCTACATCCGCTTTGACAGCAACGCTGCCGTTCTTATCAATGACGCCGGCGAGCCGGTCGGGACACGCGTCTTCGGACCGGTGGCCCGCGAACTGCGCGAGCGCAAGTTTCTTAAAATTGTCTCGTTGGCGCCCGAAGTACTCTAACCAGGCTGATTTGAAGGAAAGAAATTTTGAAGTAAAGAAATTAAGAGAGCCGAGAAGCCAGAATGAAGACAGTCGAGAGAGCCAACAAACGAGTGGAACTGCGCCGCAACGATACGGTGCGAGTGATCACTGGGCGCGACAAGGGAAAAGAAGGCCGCGTTCTGCGCATTTTTCCCAATGACGCCAAGATCCTGGTCGAGCACGTCATGCTGGTGAAGAAGCACGTGCGGCCCAACCCGCAGCGCAACGTAAAAGGTGGAATCGCCGAGCAGGAGAGCCGGATTGCGATTTCGAACGTGGGCTTGATGTGTCCCAGCTGCAAGCGCCCGGTACGCATCGGGCACGAGTTCCAGGGCGAGCGCAAAGTCAGGGTCTGCCGCAAGTGCGGGGCGACGCTGGATAAATAGCAAGCGAGCTGCTCGCTAGAGCACAGGTCTGGATATGGAAGCCAGAATCGTAGGAGGCAGTAGCTAGAAGCTGAGTTCCCCAGAGGAAGCAATGGCAAAAGAGAAGAGAGACAAGCAAGGCGAGAAACAACAGCAGGAGGCGAAGCCGGCGCAGGCGCATCACAGCGCCAAGGAGACGCCGCGGCTCAAGAGCCGCTTCCAGGCTGAAGTTGCGCCTGCACTGATGAAGGAATTCGATCTGAAGAACCCCATGGCGGTTCCCCACATCAACAAGATCGTGGTCAATATGGGAGTGGGGGAGGCTACGCAGAACGCCAAGATCCTCGATCCCGCGGTCAACGAACTGGGCCAGATCACCGGCCAGAAGCCGATTACGACCAAGGCCAAGAAATCGATTGCGGCGTTCAAGGTGCGCGAAGGACAAGCCATCGGCGCCATGGTGACCCTGCGCGGCGACCGCATGTGGGAGTTTTTGGACCGACTTTTGAACGTGGCGCTGCCCCGGGTGCGCGACTTTAAGGGAGTTTCGACCAAGTCGTTCGACGGACGCGGCAATTACACGCTGGGCCTGCACGATCAGCTGATTTTTCCCGAGATTGACTACGCTCGGGTGGACAAGACCAAGGGGATGAACGTCACCATCGTGACCACGGCAGCAAACGACGACCAGGCGCGAGTGATGCTGAAGCATCTGGGAATGCCGTTCCGGCCGTAGTGATGGGAGTCATAAGTCTCAACTGAGAGCTGAGGGCTGGCAGCAGAGAGCTGAAGCCGGAAGACGGGAGCTAAAAGTAAATTGACTACAGCAAAAAGAGTGAAGGACGCAAAGATCGAAGCGAAGTTTGACAAAGTGCGAGGCAAGGAGCCGAAGTTGAAGTTTTCCTCGCGCCGTCACAACCGCTGCAAACTGTGTGGACGTCCGCGCGCCTATCTGCGCAAGTTCGGAATTTGCCGGTTGTGTTTCCGCGGCCTGGCCTTGCGTGGAGAAATTCCCGGGGTTGCGAAGTCGTCCTGGTAGGGCGTGAGTAATGAATCTCCCACGCTTGCGCTCAAAACGCGCAGGAGTGGGCACCCGAGTCTGGGACAAACGAGTCTCGCTAACCCAGTCCGGGTGAAATCGTCGTCGCGGGTTCCTCGGTGCAGGGCAAACTTGGCCGAAGCAAACGGGCGGCGGAGGAGAAGCAAACGATGAATTTGACCGATCCGGTCGCAGACATGCTGACGCGCATTCGCAATGCGATACGCGCCCGCCACCAGAAGGTTGACGTTCCCGCTTCCAAGCTGAAGCTGGAGATTGCCCGCATCCTCAAAGAGGAGGGCTACATCTCCAATTTCAAGCCGGCGGAGGAGGAAGGCCACAAGGTCCTGCGCATCTACTTGAAGTACGGCAACAACAATGAAGCCGCGATCTCGAACGTGGAGCGGGTCTCCCGGCCGGGTTGCCGGGTCTATGTGCGGCGCAGTGAAATTCCGCGAGTGCTGGGCGGCCTGGGCATCAACATCCTGACCACCCCCCGCGGAGTCATGACCGGACGCCAGGCGCGCAAGCAGGGCGTAGGCGGCGAAGTACTGTGCGAGATTTGGTAGCGGCACCTCTAGCTACTAGCTTCTGGCTACTGGCTAGAACACAGTGCAAATTGGAAGTAATTGGCGTGAGCGCATAAATGCGACTTGGCTAGAAGCCAGGAGCTAGAAGCTAGAAGCCTATGTCAAGAATTGGAAGAAAGCCGATCCCGCTCCCCAAGGGGGTTGCGGTCAAAATTGAAGGCGACGTGGTGAACGTGCAGGGGCCCAAGGGCAACCTGGATACGCAGCTTCCGCGCGGCATCCGCATGGAGCAGCAGGAAGGCAACCTGGTGGCGATCCGCGAGAACGACTCGCAGGCCGCGGTCCATGGGCTGGCCCGCGCTCTGGTCAACAACGCGGTCGAAGGTGTGACCAAGGGCTGGACCCGTGAACTGGAAATTGTCGGCATCGGATATCGCGCCGAGTTGAAGGGCAAAAACACCGTGGTCTTCAGCCTGGGATACTCGCACCCGATCGAATATCCGCTGCCGGTCGGGATTGAAGCCGCGGTCGACCCCAAGCAGACCAAGCTGAGCGTCACCGGCATCGATCGCCAAAAGGTTGGCCAAGTCGCCGCCGAAATGCGCAGCCTGCGGCCGCCCGATCCGTACAAGAACAAGGGCGTACGTTACGCCGGCGAACGGCTGAAGAAAAAGGTTGGTAAGACCGGAGCGAAATAGCCTCCCTTGGTCGTTCGTCGTTGGTCGTCGGCCAACCCCGAGCGCCAGGGATTTGCGAGCGCTTCAGAGATTGTAACAATCGTCATCGTTGGTCTTGCCAACGACCAACGATTAAGGACCGAAACCATGCTTACGCGGACATCGAAGAATTCGAATCGGCGGCATGTGCACAAGCGCATCCGCAAGAAGGTCCTCGGCACGGCCGAGCGGCCGCGGCTGAACGTGTATCGCTCGTTGAACCATATTTACGTCCAGTTGATTGACGACCTGAAGGGCGCGACCCTGGTTTCCGCGAACTCCGCCGAAGGCAAAAAAGGCACCGGCGGCAACCTGGCCGCGGCCAAGAGCGTGGGCAAAAGCATTGCCGAGCGCGCCAAGGCCAAGGGGATCGAGAAAGTCGTGTTCGATCGCGGCGGCTACATTTATCACGGACGGGTCAAGGCTCTGGCCGATTCCGCCCGCGAAGCCGGACTGCAGTTCTAGGGAATTGAGGAATTGTGCAACTGAGAAATTGTGTAATTGCAAATCGGTGGATTCGGTTTTCAGATTACTCAATTACAAGACGACCCGACTACCAAATTTTGAAATGAGAATCAATGCCAACTGTGATTAAGAAGCTTGATGCGAATACCTACCAATTGAAAGACCAGGTGGTCTCGATCAACCGCGTGACCAAAGTGGTCAAGGGCGGAAAGAACCTGTCCTTTGCCGCCCTGGTCGTGGTGGGAGATCCGAGCGCTGCGGTCGTAGGTTATGGCTCGGGCAAGGCGAAAGAAGTGCCGCAGGCGATTCGCAAGGGGATCGAATCCGCCAAGAAGAACCTGATGCGGGTCAACCTGACGCAAACCACCATCCCGCACCTGGTACTGGGACGCTACGGCTCGGGCCGGGTATTGCTGAAGCCCGCTCCCGAAGGGACGGGAGTAATTGCAGGCGGCGCGGTCCGCGCCGTCATGACTTCGGCGGGCATCCAGAATGTGCTGACGAAATCGATTGGCACCACCAATCCGCACAATGTGATCAAGGCGACGTTTGACGCGCTGAAGCATTTGAAGAACAAGAGCGACGTGGCTGCCATGCGCGGCAAGTCGGTCGAGGAACTGTAACCATGCCTAACAGACTGGCAAAGAAATCGTATGCGGGCAGCGGAACCATGATCCAATTGAAATGGGTGCGCTCGGCAATTTGCGCTCCGGTCCAGCAGAAGCTGGTGGTCAAGGGTCTGGGTTTCACGCGCCTGAACCAAATCATCGAGCGGCCGGATAACCCGGCCATCCGCGGCATGGTGGCCAAGGTGCCGCACCTGGTGGAGATAGTTCAGTCCTAAGTCGTAAGTCATCAGTCCTCAGCAAAAACTGAGAACTGATAGCTGAAAGCTGAGAGCTTATTTATGAATCTTTCAAACATTCGCGCACCAAAGAAGGCGACGGCGAACAAGAAACGGGTGGGCCGCGGCATGGGTTCGGGCATGGGCAAGACGTCCACCCGCGGACACAAGGGGCAGCGCTCGCGCAGCGGTTCGCGCATGATGCGCGGCTTTGAAGGCGGCCAGATGCCCTTGCATCGCCGCATGCCGAAACGCGGATTCACCAATATCTTCCGCCAGGAATTCAACATTGTGAACCTGGAGAAGCTGGTGGACCTCGGCGAGACCACCATCACGCCCGATGTTTTGCGCAAAGCGGGAGTGATCAAGAGCAAACATCCTTTAAAGGTGCTGGGGGACGGCGAGTTGACCATTGCACTCACCGTGCACGCGCACAAATTTTCCAAGTCGGCCCAGGAGAAAATCACCAAGGCTGGCGGTAAGTTCGAGGTTCTGTAGCCCATGCTGGAGAAACTGGCAAACGTCTTTCGTATCCCGGACCTGCGCAAGCGCATTCTGTTCACGCTTGGTTTGCTGGCAGTGTACCGCCTGGGCGGACACATTCCCACGCCGGGTGTGAATGCGGACAAACTGCAGCAATTCTTCGAGCAGAACAAAGGCAGTCTGCTGGGCTTCGTGGACTTGTTTTCCGGCGGACAGCTCCGCCGGCTGACGATTTTCGCTCTGGGCATCATGCCCTACATCACGGCCTCGATCATTTTGCAGTTGCTGACCGTGGTCTATGAGCCGCTGGCGAAGTTGCAGAAGGAAGGCGAACTTGGCCGCAAGAAGATTACGCAGTGGACGCGCTACTTGACCGTGATCCTGGCGTCGGTCCAGTCTTTCGGAATCGCCTGGCAGCTGCAACGAAGCGGAGATTTCGTCGTCCATCCCGGCCCCGCATTTATCCTGATGACCATGCTGACCCTGACCACAGGCAGCGCTTTCATCATGTGGCTGGGCGAGCAGATTACCGAGCGTGGCGTGGGTAACGGCATGTCGCTGCTGATCTTCGCCGGCATTGTGGTCGGGCTGCCGCGGGCGGTAATCGATCTTTTCGACAAGGTCCGCACCGATGCTTGGGGCGTATTTACCGCGCCGGCGACGATCCTGCTGATCGGCGTGATGGTGCTGGTGGTGGCCTTCATCGTGTATGTGGAGCGCTGCGAGCGCCGGATTCCGGTGCAGTACGCCAAGCGCGTGGTTGGCCGCAAGGTGATGGGCGGACAGTCGACGCATCTGCCTTTGCGGGTGAATTCGGGCGGCGTCATGCCGGTGATTTTCGCGTCGTCAATTCTGACTCTTCCGCAGACCGTGGGCTACAGCCTGCGCAACAACCGTTATTTCGGAGAGTTGATTCGCAATCTGGGATGGGGCGAGCCTCTCTACACGTTTCTTTATGCCGTTGGCATCATCTTCTTCGCCTATTTCTACGTATCCATTGTCTTCAACCCCAATGAGGTCGCGGACAACATGCGGAAGTATGGCGGGTTCATTCCTGGTATTCGTCCCGGCAAACGCACCGCGGACCACATCAATGAGATCCTGACCCGGATCACGCTGGTCGGGGCGCTATATCTGATCATCATCTCGTTTATTCCGGAATGGATGATCACCGGCATTCATCTGAACCATCTTTACGGGCCGATTGGAACGTTTTTCGAGCGCCTGCCCACCTGGGTGACCAACGGGCTCGGAGTCAATTTTTACTTCGGCGGAACCTCGCTGCTGATTGTGGTCGGTGTGGCCATGGACACGGTCACGCAGATCGAAGCCCAGCTTGTGATGCGCCATTACGACGGCTTCACGCCGCGCAGCGGACGTATTCGCGGCCGCCGGACGTGGTCCTAAGCACCTGGCCTTCAGTGTAGGCGCGAGCGTCCGCGCTCGTGCAGCGGCGGCACGGTTTTGTTCGAGAGGTTTTGAGAAGTTTAGCGACGTTAGCGTTCGTCGGGCTGGTTGAAGTGAAATTGCAATCGGGAGGCGGGAGGACCAGTTCGATGGCGGAGGCAAACTCGCGCGGCATCGGACCTGTGATTCTGCTCGGCTCTCCGGGCGCGGGCAAGGGTACGCAGGCCAAGCAGATCGTGGAGCGTTACCGCATCCCGCAGATTTCTACGGGAGACCTGCTGCGGGAGAATGTGCAGCGCGGCACTCCGCTGGGTTTGGTGGCGAAGGATGTGATGGCGCGGGGTGAGTTTGTCCCCGACGAACTGATCTATGACATGGTGGCGCAGCGCCTGCGTAACGTGGACTGCGAACGGGGATTCATCCTGGATGGCTTTCCCCGCAATCCGGCCCAGGCCGGATGGCTGGACGCGTTTCTGGAGTGCGAGTTCTTTGAAAAGGGGCAGCGGCAGCAGTGCCTGCCCATTGTGATCCGAATTAACGTGGACTATAATAAATTGTTACGTCGGATCACTGGACGCCGTTCTTGCCCCGTCTGTGGACGGATCTATAACATCTATTCCCAGCCACCCCGTGTCGCTGATCGCTGCGATGTTGATGGTTCTACGCTGGTGACCCGTGACGATGATCGTGAAGACGTCATCCGGGAGCGGCTGGCGGCCTACGAACTCCAGACCAAGCCCGTGGCCGAATACTATGCCCGCAAAGGGCGGCTGGTTTCGGTGAATGGTGACTTGCCGGTCAACGAGGTCACCGAGCAGATTTTCAAGGTGATCGAGAGCCAGCGCGGTGTGCCGGCGGGCGAAAAGTAACTCATGGCAATCGTCTGCAAATCGGCGGCGGAGATTGAGAAGATGCGGCGCAGCGGCGGCATCGTGCGCGAGGTGCTGAACCATGTTCGCACCCTGGTGGTGCCCGGCGCGACCACCATGGATCTGGAACGCGCGGCGGAGCAGAAGATCAAGGATCTGAACGTAAAGCCTGCGTTCAAGGGATATTTCGACTATCCCTGCGTGCTTTGCACTTCGATCAATGAAGAGATTGTCCACGGCATCCCGTCAGAGAAAAGAGTGTTGAAGGCCGGCGACATTGTTTCGATCGATTGCGGCGTGGTGCTGGAAGGCTACTACGGCGATGCCGCCATCACGGTTCCGGTGGATGGTTCGATCACTCCGGAATTGACCAAGTTGCTGGAAGTGACGGAAGCGTCGTTGTACCGGGGTATCGAGGCGGCGCGGATCGGGAATGCCGTGGGAGACGTTGGCGCTTCGGTGCAGGAATTTGTCGAAGCCAACGGCTTCAGCGTGGTCCGCGAATTTGTCGGCCATGGCATCGGAACCCGCCTGCACGAGGAGCCGCAAGTGCCGAACTACGGTACGCGCGGCCACGGAGCGCGCTTGCGGGAAGGTATGGTGCTGGCGATCGAGCCCATGGTGAATTCCGGCAGTCCCGGAACCCGGGTCCTCGACGACAAGTGGACGGCGGTAACTGCCGACGGCAGCTACAGCGCACACTTTGAGCACTGTGTCGCGGTCACGAAAGATGGCCCGATGATTTTGACGCAGTAAAACAGCTATTAGCCTTTAGCTCTTGGCTTTTAGCTAAGAGCCAAGAGCTCAGAGCTGATTTTAAGGAGTCGATGAGCAAAGAGGACGCGATTGAGGTTATGGCGACGGTCGTAGAACCGTTGCCCAACGCCATGTTCAAGGTTGAACTGGAGAACAAGCACCAGGTGCTGGCGCATGTCTCGGGAAAGATGCGCAAGAACTTCATCCGCATCCTGCCTGGCGACAAGGTAGCAGTCGAGCTTTCGCCCTACGATCTGAACCGCGGGCGCATTGTGTATCGCTATAAATGACATGCTGTCTCATCGGTCGTCGTGATTGGCTGACGGCTGACGGTGACGGCTGAAGGCTGGTTTATGAAAGTAAGAGCGTCGGTAAAGAAAATTTGCGACAAGTGCAAGGTCATCCACCGCAAGGGTGTGGTGCGGGTGATCTGCGTTGTTTCCAAGCACAAGCAGCGTCAGGGTTAAGGACTAGAGGAGCACTATGGCACGCATTGCAGGCGTCGATCTCCCGCGCAACAAGCGAACGAATATCGCGCTGACCTACATCTATGGCATCGGCAACTCGCGCTCGGCGCGTATTTTGGATACAGCCAATGTTGACCCGATGAAAAAGATCCAGGACCTGGGCGAGGACGAAGTCAATCGCATCCGCCAGGTCATCGAGGGCGAAGGCTTGGTGGAGGGCGACCTGCGCAAGGAAGTTTCGATGAACATCAAGCGGCTCATCGAAATCGGTTCCTACCGCGGCTATCGTCATCGCCGGAACCTGCCGGTCCGCGGACAACGCACCCACACCAACGCGCGTACCCGAAAGGGTCCGCGCAAGGGCACCGTGGCGGCTAAAAAGAAATCGGCGGCCAAGACTTAGAATCAGCTGCTGGCTTCTAGCTCCGAGCTAGAAGCTAAAGGCTTAGGAGCTAGACGCTAATATGGCAAAACCAACAGCACCAGCAGCGGCACCCGGGACCGGAGCAGCGGCGCCGGATAAAAAGGGCAAGAAGAAAACCTTCAAGAAGAAGGAGCGGAAGCATGTTCCGCACGGCATTGCCCACATTCAGGCGTCGTTCAACAACACGATTGTGACCATCGCAGATCAGGCGGGCAATGTACTGGCCTGGAAAAGCTCCGGCTCACTGGGTTTCCGCGGATCGCGCAAAGGCACTCCGTTCGCCGCCCAGCAGGCCGCCCAGAATGCTGCCAGCATGGCGCGCGATCACGGCGTGCGCAGCGTTGAAGTGCGGGTCAGCGGCCCCGGTTCCGGACGTGAATCCGCGATTCGTGCTCTGGCTGCAGCAGGAATTGAAGTTCGCAACATTAAAGACGCGACTCCGATTCCGCACAACGGTTGCCGTCCGCCGAAGCGCCGGAGAGTATAAAAAGTCGGTTTTCAGTTTTGTGGTTCCCAGTCCTCCGTTGTACTGGAAACCGAAAACTGGAAACCAGAAACTGATTTTTTGGTCCGGGACGAAGGGTGAAGCCAAACCTGTAAACCGGTCATCTAATAAGGAGAAACAACTTGGCCCGATACACTGATCCTGTCTGCCGTCTGTGCCGCCGCGAGGGCATGAAACTGTTCCTCAAAGGCACAAAATGTTTCAGCGATAAATGTCCCATCGAGAAGCGCAACTTCGCTCCTGGACAGCATGGCAAGGACCGTAAAGCCAAGATCGTTGGCTATGGTCTGCAGTTGCGCGAAAAGCAGAAAGCCAAGCGCATCTACTTCACCCAGGAAGGCCAGTTCCGCAACTATTTCGAGAAGGCGGCGCGGACCCGGGGTGTGACCGGCGAAGTGCTTCTGCAACAGCTTGAGCGCCGTCTGGACAATGTGGTCTACCGCCTAGGCTTCGGAATGTCTCGGCGCCAGGCCCGCCAGCTGGTGCGCCACGGCCACATTCACGTGAATGGTCACAAGGTGAACATTCCCTCATACCAGGTGAGCGTGGGGGAGGAGATTGCGATCCGCGAATCCAGCAAGAAGCTGCCAATCCTGGAGCCGGCGAAGGAATTTGCCAGCCACCAGAATGCGCCCAACTGGCTGGAGATCGATCGCGACAACTACAAAGGCAAAGTTTTAGCCTTACCCAAGCGTGAAGATATCAACCTGCCGGTGAACGAGCAGTTGATTGTGGAGTTGTACAGTAAATAGTCATCAGTCGTCGGTCTTCAGTCGTCAGCGAGGAATGCTTCGTTGACGGCGGATGACTGACGACCCACGACTGGTCCATCGATTCGAGCCAGATCAGCCTGTCTCTGACGCTTGACCTGAATGAAAACGCGGACCTGTTCAGGGATGTCAGGACTGAGCCAAACGGCCGAAGGAGAACAACGTAATGCTTTGGAAGGGATTTCAAAAACCCAAGCGCCTCGCAGTAGACACTTCAACCTTAACCGACAAGTACGGCATCTTCTGGGCTCAGCCCTTTGAACGCGGTTTCGGCACCACCATCGGCAACGGATTGCGCCGGGTCATGCTTTCCTCGATCGAAGGAGCGGCGGTCACCGCCGTCAAGATCGAAGGCGTGCTGCACGAGTTCCAGTCGATCCCGGGCGTGGTCGAAGATGCCACCGACATCATCCTCAACCTAAGCAGATTCCATTCAAGCTGGCCGGTGACGCTCCTAAAGCCATCTATTTTCGCAGCGATCAGCCCGGCGTAGTCACTTCCGGCATGATTGAAGCCGATGCCGACGTCGAAGTGCTCGACAAGGATGTCTACATCGCGACTGTCAGCGAGGGTGGCAAGCTCGACATGGAAATGCGCCTCAAGCGCGGCCGCGGCTATGTTTCGGCGGACAAGAACTTCGACGAGGATCTCGGCATCGGTTTCATTCCCATCGACTCCGTGCACTCTCCGGTGCGCAAGTGCAACTACACCGTGGAAGCCGCGCGTCTGGGACAAATTACCGACTACGACAAGCTGACGATTGAAGTGTGGACCAACGGTTCCATCACCCCGGCTGATTCGATCGGGCTGGCGGCGAAGCTGCTGACGGACCACACGAATATCTTCATCAACTTTGAAGAGGACATCGAGACTTCCACTTCAACCGACGACCGCAAGCCGGAGATCAAGAACGAGAACCTGAACCGTTCGGTCGAAGAGTTGGAGCTTTCGGTGCGCAGCTACAACTGCCTGAAGAACGCGAACATTCAGACGATCGGTGAACTAGTCCAGAAGACTGAAGCCGAAATGCTGAAGACCAAGAACTTCGGCCGCAAGTCGCTGAACGAGATCAAGGAAATTCTGTCGTCGATGGGCTTGAGCCTGGGCATGAAGATTGACGAGCACGGCAATGCCGTGCCCGGCCCGACTTCTAACCAGGTGCTGCCGGCGTCGGCGTACGGCCCGGACAACGATCTATAGAAATCAGGTTTCAGAGGGTTTCAAGGTTTCGCGTTTCAAGGCAGTGGTTGCGGCTTGAAGCGATGAAACCTTGAAACTTTGAAACCTTGAAACTTGGGGTTTGCCATGCGTCACAAAGTAGCAGGATGGAAACTGGGACGAAACACCAGCCATCGCCGCTCATTGCTGCGGAACCTGGTGACTTCGCTCATCCTTGAAGAACGAATCGAAACCACCGTGCCCAAGGCTAAGGCCTTGCGTCCGCTGGTCGAAAAGATGATCACCCTGGGCAAGCGCGGCGATTTGTCCGCGCGCCGCCAGGCCCTCGCCTACCTGATGACCACTGCCGCAGTGGACAAGCTTTTCGACACCATCGCTCCCCGCTTCGGGGACCGCGAAGGCGGCTATCTGCGCATCGTGCGCGCCGGTTGGCGCAAAGGCGACGGCGCTGACACCGCGTTCGTGGAACTCCTCGGCAGTGAAAAGCTGCAGGAGGAAAAGCGCGAAAAGCGAGCTGTGGCCCGCTCCAAGCGCGCCGAAGAAGCCAAGCGCGCGATGGATGAAGCTGAGGCACAGCAGGGCGTTGCACATCCTGCTGACCACGCCGAAGGCGCCGATAAGGTCAAAGACGACAAAGAGTAGTCATGGAAGCGGGGCGTGGTTGATGGCCCGCCCCGCGCTCCCTCCTGCCAGTTCCCCCCACTCGTACATGTCCCCTGGAGTCTATCCGCCGTAACCTTGCTCTGGTGTGTCCTCACGCTAGACTGATGTGAGGGCCATGGAGTTTTCACGCAATCAAATCGGCATCGCAGCAGGAGCGGGGGTTCTTCTGCTGATCGTTTTCTTTGGTTATCTGATTCATCTGAATGGCCAAGGTCCAGTGCTCGAGCGGTCGGAAGACCGCGATCCGCTATCAGGAATACCCAATTCCATCTCGTTGAATCCGCTCCGTGACCGCACCTCGGAGCGCGAGGCTGCGAAGTTTATCCGCAGCATGCGCGATGGAAACTGCAAGGAAGAACTGGCCGATTGGGCCAAGGACTATCGCAAGAAGTACGCCGCCTTCATCTGCGACTCCGAGGCGCAGCATCCGCTGATCTCCTGGGAGGTCGCGGACTGGGAAGACACGCCGCCTTTGCGTATCCTTCGCTATCGCGGAAAACGCCGCAACGCTCCCGGACAGAAGGGGACCTACAAGGAGTTATTTTCGGTAACGCTGGAGAGAAAAGACGGGGAGTGGGTCGTAACCAAATACGATTCCATGTACTAAGAAACAGTCGTCGGCCGTTGGCTTCCTTTGCGAACTTTGCCTGCTTTGCGGTAAAGGGTTTTTGACTTCGCCGGGATCAATTAAAAATCGTAAGCCATAAAGGAAAGCAAGATAAGGCATCCGACCTGTCAGGAGATTTTGCGCTGCGGACTGGACCGTAGGCCGCGCCTACGCAGAATCAGGAAGAGGACCACCTGCGCGATCAGCGCCGCCGTGCTGTCCAGCAGCACGTCGTGGAGATTTCCGGTGCGGCTGGGGAGAAAGCTTTGGTGCCACTCGTCCAGACAGGCGACCAGGGCGGTCATGAAAAAAGAAATTCTTGCCCACTGGATCGACCACCGGTTTCCGGGGAATGGGAATGTGTCCCGCCAGGCGCGGAACAGCAGCCAGCTGAGCGTGAAGTAGCCTACGCAGTGGCCGGTCTTGCGAATGAAAAAGTGCCAGATGGGAAAGTGAGCTTGATCCACACCAAAAAGGAAGTGCAGGGGCGGGTACAAAAGCTGGCCGGTGTTCTCCGCCGAGGCAAAATTAGTGGACTCGCCCACGATGAGTCCGAGCCATAGAATCGCCGCGATCCAGGTTTTCAGCAGATGCTTTTGGGCAGGATTCAAGCGCGGCTTTCCCAGCCCTTACTCCACCGCATAGTTCGGCGCTTCCCGGGTGATCATCACATCGTGCACGTGACTCTCGCGCAGGCCGGCCCCGCTGATGCGCACAAACCGCGTCTTCTGCAGCAGGTCTGGAATGGTGGCGCAACCGCAGTAGCCCATGCCGGATTTCAGGCCTCCGACCATCTGGTGCACGATCATGGCGACGGAACCACGATAAGGAACGCGTCCCTCGATGCCTTCGGGTACCAGCTTTCCCAAACGATTGGCATCCTCGGGCCCTCCCGACATGGCTGTCGAAGCGTCTCCATCGCTATTCTGGAAGTAACGTTCGCTGGAGCCAGAGGCCATCGCGCCGAGCGAGCCCATGCCGCGATAGGATTTAAACGAGCGGCCCTGATAGAGAATCAATTCGCCGGGACTCTCGTCGGTTCCGGCAAACAGCGAACCGATCATGACGCCCGATGCACCGGCGGCGAGGGCCTTCGTAATATCGCCCGAGTACTTGATGCCGCCATCGGCGACAATCGGAACGCCGGAGTCTTTAGTGGCGCGGTAGGCCTCCGCGATGGCTGTCATCTGCGGCATTCCCGCTCCGGTGACGACTCGCGTGGTGCAGATTGATCCCGGACCGATGCCGACTTTAATCGCATCAGCACCCGCCCGGGCCAGTTCGCAGGCTCCGTCGAAGGTCCCCACGTTGCCGGCGATCAGGTCAACCTCGGGCAGCTTTGCCTTTACCATTTTTATGGCTTCGAGCACGCGGCTGGAGTGTCCGTGGGCGCTGTCAATGGCCAGCAAATCTACTTTGCACTTCACCATTTCCTGCGCGCGTTCGAGGAAGTCCCCGGTAGCGCCGATGGCCGCACCCACCCGCAGACGGCCCTGCGAGTCTTTGGCCGCGTTGGGGTACTTCAATTTTTTCTGAATGTCTTTGACCGTGATCAGGCCCCTAAGGTTGTAGTGGTCGTCAACCACCAGGAGCTTCTCAACCCGGTGTTCGTGCAGGATGTTCTCCGCGTCTTCGAGCGTGGTTCCTACGGGGACGGTGATGAGATTTTCCTTGGTCATCACTTTGCTGATGGGAATATCGAAGCGGGTCTCAAAGCGCAGATCGCGATTGGTGAGAATGCCCACCAGTTTTCCGTTTTTGGTGATGGGCACCCCGGAAATTTTGTACTTGCGCATCACTTCGAGCGCGTCGGAAACCTTGGCGTCGGGCGACATGGTGACCGGATCCACGATCATCCCGCTTTCCGAGCGCTTCACTTTGTCCACCTCGTTGGCCTGTTGCTCCGGTGTCAGGTTGCGGTGGATGATCCCGATGCCGCCCTGCTGGGCCAGCGCAATCGCCATGTGTGATTCCGTGACCGTGTCCATGGCGGCGCTTACGATCGGAATGTTCAGCCGAATATTGCGCGTGAGCTGGGTCTGAGTGTTGGCCAGTGCAGGAACGACATCGGAACGCGCCGGCAACAACAACACGTCGTCGAAGGTGAGCGCCTCGGGGACAGGAAAATGAATCATAAGTTTTCTCGGACGTGAAGGTTAGGTTTCCATTCTAGAGACGGTTTGAAGTTCAGGCAAATCGCAGGCCGAAGATTGGCGAATCTGACTTTCGTGAAAGTTTTGTCAGGAATGGGTTGGCGCAATGGCCATCTGTCAGGAGGATGGAGCGGTTAAGGGGTGGTGCAGATGGAGCGGCTAGACCGTGGAGCAGGCCTTCAAGCCTGCATTCTAATCTGGAGCGAATGGAGCGACGGGCTTCAGCCCGTGAAGTACCTCAGGGGTAAAGCCGCACTTGGAAAACAGCCTTAATGCAGCGCTGGAGCGCTGCCCCACCCAACATGAACCCTGCTCCACCCATCATCAAGCCCGCCCTAACAACAAAGCAAAGGGGCATGCCCGATCCCTAGCGAAGCCCATAGCAACGCCTCGCGAATAGCCTGAGATGCCAAAAACTGACCCTATTCCGACGTCATAGGCAGGTTTGTCTTTTGGTTCCCTGCGGCGTATATTGATAACTGGAACTGTTGTGTAGTTACCAGCACGTGGCGAGACACACCAGTGGGCGCAAGCCCACTTTTTAGTTTAGGCCCATTTTGGAACCGAAGAATTGGCCGTAAGCTATTGGTTTCATGGCACTTGAGATTGAAAAGGTTCGCGAAATTGCGGAGCGCGTGGCTGTCTCCAGTGGGCTTGAGGTTTTAGAAGTCGAGCTGCGCGGTGGGGGAAAGGCCCGCATGCTGCGCATTGTGATCGACAAGCTCGCCGGAGTCACGCACGAGGACTGTGCGACTGTGAGCCGCGAAGTCGGCACGATCCTGGATGTCGAAGACGCAATCTCAGGTTCCTATACGTTGGAGGTTTCTTCTCCGGGACTGGATCGGAAATTAATTCGTCCGGCTGACTACGAACGCTTCACCGGAAGCCGGATCAAATTGACCACGCAGCAACCGGTCAATGGAAATCGCCACTTTGAAGGCCGTCTGGAGAGTTTTGAGCACGGGCGATTAACGCTGGACTTGAACGCCGCCAGGAAGAAGCGCCGGCCGGAAGAAGGCGTTGCGCCGAAGCTGGAAATCGACTTAAAGAACGTCGAGAAGGCAAACCTGGTTCCGGAGATTTGAACCGTATTGAGTAATTGGATAATTGAGTAATTTTGTAATTTCTAAACCTTGGTGTTCTGAGGTTTCAAAATTACAAAATTACCCGATTACAAATCTACTCAATTGCAGAGTTCCAAGTGTTTTGACTGGGATCATCTATGGCAAGTGAGCTCTATAACACGATTGACGCGTTGAGCCGGGAAAAGGGCATTGATCCGCAAATTGTCGTGAGCGCGGTGGAAGATGCCATTGTGGTCGCTACGCGCAAGTATTACAAGACGCAGGAAAACCTGCGCGCCGAACTGGACAAGGAAACCGGCAAGATCCGCGCATTTGCGGTAAAAACAATCGTCGAAACTCCGGAGCAGGTAGAAGACCCCGTCCTGCAAGTCACGCTGGACGATGCTCGCAAAATCAATCCCAACGTCGAGCTGGGCGGCGAGCTTCAGATCAACAAACAGACGGAAGGCATTCTCGGACGCATTGCGGCGCAGCTGGCGAAGCAGGTCATCTTCCAAAAGGTTCGCGAAGCCGAGCGGGACACGGTCTACAACGAGTACATCGGCCGCGTCGGCGAGATTGTCAACGCTACCGTAAAGCGGATCGAAGGTCCGGATGTGATTTTCGATATTGGCAAGGCAGAAGCGCGCATGCCGCGTAAGGAGCAGTCGCGCCTGGAATCCTTCGCCATGGGCGAGCGCGTCCGGGCGGTGATCGCAAGAGTGGAGCGGGCATCGAAGGGGCCGGCAGTCGTGGTCTCGCGGGCTGCGCCGGAACTGGTGCAGCACTTGTTCCAGACCGAAGTTCCGGAAATCTACGATGGGACGGTTGTGATCCGCGCCATCGCGCGCGAGGCGGGAGAACGCACCAAGATTGCAGTGATGTCGAAAGACAAGGACGTGGACGCAGTGGGCGCCTGCGTCGGCATGAAGGGTATGCGGGTGCAATCCATCATCCGCGAGTTGCGGGGCGAGAAGATTGACATCATCGAGTACCACGAAGACGCCGTCACCTTCGCGGAGAAAGCGTTGCAGCCCGCCAAGGTAAGCCGCGTGACCGTGGTTGATTCGGCAGACAAGCATCTCGAAGTGGTGGTGGACGACAGCCAGCTTTCTCTTGCCATCGGCAAAAAGGGACAGAATGTCCGGCTGGCAGCGAAGTTGCTGGGCTGGAAAATCGATATCAAGAGCGAGGAAGAGAAGCGGCAGGAAGTGGAGCTGCAGATGTCGGCGCTGGTGGGCACCGCTTCCACTCCGCTGGAGAATGTGCCCGGGCTGGGTGAAGGCCTGATCGAGAAGCTGAGCGCTGCCGGTGTGAGCACGGTGGAAGCCCTGGCGGACATGACACCGGAGCAACTCGAAGCCATCGAGGGTATCGGTCCCAAGACGGTGGAAAAAATTAGCCTGGCGGTCAATAATTATTTCTCCAGTCTGGAAGGCGGAGAAGCGGGCACAGTTGCGGCGGAGAGTGAAGTGGCCGCGGAGCCGTTAGCCGAAGAGACAGCTGCAAGCGAAGAGATCACGGCCGAGGTCGAGGCAGCGACGGAATCTGCTCCCGAAACGGCTGAGGCATCGGCCCCGGTCGACACCGTCGAAGAAAATACTGGGCATACGGTTCAAGAAGAAACAGCTGAATCCACGGAGGAGCCTGCTCCTTCCGAGGAGAAGCAGTAAGTGCGGTTCTTTCGCGCAGACCGAAGCGGCTGCGCGAACCT
>Ga0134124_10000981_pt1 | contig 22884 bp, 22 predicted proteins | sample KB304_FD_96880 | JGI IMG/M metagenome (GOLD analysis project Ga0134124, IMG submission 96880) | Terrestrial soil microbial communities without Nitrogen fertilizer from Kellogg Biological Station, Michigan, USA - KB3-0-4 | ecosystem: Environmental > Terrestrial > Soil > Unclassified ... | reverse complement strand
CGCGCCGCCAGCACCCGCGCCGCCAGCACCCGCACCGCCGGCACCCGCACCGCCGGCACCCGCGCCGCCAGCACCCGCGCCGCCAGCACCCGCACCGCCGGCACCCGCACCACCGGCACCCGCGCCGCCAGCACCCGCGCCGCCAGCACCGGCACCGCCAGCACCGGCACCACCGCCACCGGCACCGCCACCAGCACCGCCGCCAGCACCGCCGCCGGCACCGCCACCAGCACCGCCACCAGCACCGCCACCAGCACCGCCACCAGCACCGCCACCAGCACCGCCACCAGCACCGCCGCCGCTCCCGGCTCCGCTACCCCCGCCCCCGCCGCCACCACCGCCGCCGTCGCGTGCATAGCTGTCCAGGGTCCAGGCGATGCCAAGCGCTCCGGCCAGAGCGCCGGCCAGCAAAGTCACTCCAACATGTCGGTGAAAGCTTTTCATGATGGGCTACCTCGGACGGAATGGATGACGGCTTGCCAGAGCCAGCGCCGTTGCCGCCCGCGCATGAATTCGGTCGGGAACGATTCCGCCACCATGGAACGTTCGGCGAACGCGAAAGCGGGTGACGGGTCTGGAAAGCGAGTCGCCGCGATGGCGTCCAGCTTCTTCGAATGCGATCCGCCAATGCTGCAATGGGCACTGCAGCACGCAACGGGAATGCCTCCAAAAAACATTGGGCCACCGAGCGGTTATCGAGTGGCCAATGGTGCGGCTGTGGCAGTGCCTGCGGTTCGTCGGCAAGCACGCAAATGGCTGGTAAGAAATTCGCGCGTCGCTGTCGGCGAAAGGTGACACAACCACGCACTGCGTCGAGTGCCTCAGCGGGAGCGATGAATCGTTTCCGGCTTGGCTCATCTATTGGAAAGCGCCGCGAACGCGAGCTTGGCTGGCATTCTTGACTCAGCCGTAGGATCAAGCCTACATTCAGTCGGGTATTTCGCCTCTGATGACCGCCGCAAACGTGACTTATCCTCGCGCCTGATGACCAGCTCAAAAACCATCCCAGCGGCAAGGATTCAATCGGGGCGCGCGCGCCGCAGTGGCCATGGCGCGGCCAGCGTCATCCCGCATCTGAACGTCGAATTTTCGTCGGAGCCGGCAGAGCCCCGCGATTCGACTTTCGACGACCGGTCACCCGAGGATAAACAGGCGCTTGAACCTGCCCGCGGTGTCGACCGGACCTAGGAGCCTGCGCGGCTCCTAGCCGCCTACCGCGTCTTGAGCAGGGCGGGCTGCAGCAGCCCGATGCCGCCGCGGGGCCTGTCCTCGCGCGCAGCCAGCTGGTCGGCCTTGGCATTCCATCGCTGCGACAGATTTGAAAAGATCAGGCGGCACTCGGCGCTGAAGCAATCCTGTTCACGCAAGAGCCCCAAGTTTTTTGCAATCTTGCGGGCGATCAGGTAGCGGTGCGCCGGCGCGCCGGTCTGCATGAACGCAGTCATCAATGACAACGTGGCCAGCCACAGGGCAGCGCAGGCGCGGGAAAGGGCGAGAGCATCGGCGTCCATCATGCGGCTCCTTGCGGAAGACTTCGGGAGATCCTAAGGGGAGCTGCGGCGGTCTGATGTCAGTGCCCAGACCCAAGGGTGGCCCGCCGTTTCCTACAGCGGGCAAGGCCGGCCGCGTTGCACGGCCGGCGGAAAACCGTCATTTGTTTTCGGTGGGGGCGCCGACCCGGGCGTGCCGCTTGCGGCCGGCTGCGCGCGCTTCCTCGCTGCTGAACTCGTGGGCGTGACCGCTCTGGTGTGCTGCCCGTCCGCCGAGGCTGGCTATCTCTTTCTGGCGCTGCGGGTCCATCGCTGCGAATCCGCGCAGGCTCCTGCGCTGGCTCGCGGAACCATTGCCTTGGGCGGGATTGTCATTCAATGCCATGTCGGATCCTTTCGTTGCTGGGGTTGAAGGATTCCTCAAGTGGCAAGGTTCGTGCCCGTCCGTGCATGGGCTTCTTGGGCTCTTTTAGAGGCCTTTTTGGCCAATGTCAGCGACTCGGCGGTAAATTTTGCGGCAAGGCCTGTTGCGACGGCGGAATTGACAACTCAGAGGCCGTACTCTTTCAGCCGGTTGTACAGGGTCTTCAGGCTCACGCCCAGCGCGGCGGCGGTGCGCTCCTTCTGGTGCCCGAAATGTTCCAGCGTGGCCAGGATCAATTGCCGCTCCATTTCCGCCAGGGTCGTGCCCACGGCAACTTCGACGGTGCCGGAACTTGGAGCGCTCACCGAAGCATTGGCCAGCACGTCGCGCGGCAGCCACTGGTCGCCGACTTCGTTTCCGGTGGTCATCACCCACGCCCGCTGCAGCACGTTGCGGAGCTCGCGCACGTTGCCCGGCCACCGGTATTGCGCCAGCCGGTCGAGCGCGGCCGGCGTGGCCCGCTTGAACGAGCCTTCGCGCTGGCCGATATCCTGCAGGAAGTGGGTGACTAGCAGCGGCAGGTCCTCGCGCCGCTCGCGCAAGGTCGGCAGGTGGATCGGGAAGACGTTGAGCCGGTAGAACAAGTCTTCGCGCAAGTCGCCGGCGGCCAGCGCCTGCACCGGGTCGCGATTGCTGGCCGCGATCAGCCGCACGTCGGTCTCCTGCGGCGCGATCGATCCCACCCGCATGAAGGTGCCGGTCTCCAGCACACGCAGCAGCTTGACCTGCAGTGCCGCTGTCATCTCGGTGATCTCGTCCAGGAACAGGGTGCCACCGTGGGCGCGCTCGAAGAAGCCCTGGTGCTGGCGCTCGGCGCCGGTGAAGCTGCCCCGCTCGTGGCCGAAAATTTCGCTCTCGATCAGGTGGGGCGAGATCGCGCCGCAATTGACGGCCAGGAAAGGACGTGCGCGGCGGCGGCTCAGGTCATGCACGGTACGCGCCACCAGTTCCTTGCCGGTTCCGCTTTCGCCGGTGAGGAACACAGTGACCGAAGTGCCGGCCACCCGCGCGATCTGCTCGTACACCTGCCGCATCGGTTCGGACTTGCCCACCAGGTGGCCGAAACGGCCGGTTCGCTGCAGGTCTTCGTTGAGGCTGTCGACCTCGGCTCGCAGCACCGAGGGCCGCGTCACGCGCGAGAGGATGCTGTGCAGCTGCTTCGCACTGATCGGCTTGATGAGGTAGTCCGCCGCGCCGTAGCGCAGGGCCTGGATCGAGGTTTCCAAGGTGGCGTGGCCGGTCATCAGCACCACCTCGGAGTTGCCGATCAGGTCCTGCTCGTCGAGCAGGCTCATGCCGCTGCCGTCGGGCAGCTGCAGGTCCAGCAGCACCACGTCGGGCTGCTGCAAGGCCATCTGACGCCGCGCATCGTGCAGCGACCGCGCCGTGGCGGCGGAAAAGCCTTCCGTGGCCACCAGCGCCGCCATCATCTGCGCCGAGTCAGCGTCGTCTTCGACAATCAGTGCATGCCCCATCATTTTTCGTCCTCTCCTAGCGGGGCCCTGCCGGGCAGGGTTGATTATTCCGCTGCTGTTGACGAACTGGCTGTAACACAAGGTGTAGCTCTTCAGTTCCTTCACTCGGCGCTCATGCTAGCCCGCAGCTGATTGGGATCGACCGGCTTGACCAGATATGCGTCAAAGCCGGCCACCAGGGCCGCATGGGCATCGCGCTCGGCCCCGTAGCCCGACATGGCGATCATTCTCCCGGCATAGCCGGCCGCGCGTGCGTGGCGGGCAAGCTCGAAACCGGTCAAGCCCGGCAGCCCGATGTCGACGATCGAAACCTCCGGCCTGAGTTTGAGCAGCCGCCTGAGGCCTTCGATGCCGTCGACCGCCGTGCTCACGCTGTGCCCATCGAGTTCGAGCTTGGAGCGCAGCGCCGCCAGGACGTCGTAGTTGTCCTCGATCACCAGCACCTGACGGCGCCGGGACGGCGGCAGTGGATCCCTCTCCTGCGGCTCCTCGGGCGTCGCCGCCGGCAGGCGCACGGTGAACCGGCTGCCTTCGCTGGAGCTGTCCGCGGCGACGGTGCCGCCATGGAGTTCGACCAGCCTGCGTACCAGCGTCAGGCCGATGCCCAGTCCGCCGGCCGGACGGTGCAGCGGCCGGTCTCCCTGCACGAACAGGTCGAAAATGCGCGGCAGCAGCGCCGGCGGTATCCCGGCACCGGTGTCCTCGACCCGCAGCACGGCGGTGTCGTCCTCGCGCCCCACGGTGATCCGGATCGAGCTGCCACCGGGCGTGTACTTGATGGCATTGGTCAGCAGGTTGGTGACCACTTGCTCGAGCCGGACCGGATCGCCGTCGACCCAGGTGTCGGCCAGGTCGAGCTGGATGGGGTGGTCGCGGGATTCACCGGTCATCGCCAGCGTCTGGTTCACCCGCTGCACGATGGCCGCGAGGTCGACGCTCCGGCGAGACAGCATGATCTTGCCTGCGATCACGCGGCCCACGTCGAGGAGGTCATTCATCATGTGGGCCAGATTGCGCGTTTGCCGCCCGATGATGGCGCGTGCGTCGATCGAGTTGGGGCTGCCGGGCTGGGCCGCGTCCAGGACATCGGTGGCGGCCGAGATGGCGCCCAGGGGGTTGCGAAGTTCGTGACTGAGCATGGTGAGGAATTCATCCTTGGCACGGCTGGCCGCCTCGGCTTCCAGCCGCGCGGCGTGCGCACGCTCGGTCAGCTGCGCACGCTCGCGCTCCGCCTGCTTCTGGTCGGTCATGTCCACCGTCACCCCCACCATCTGCGCCGCCCGGCCGTCGCCGTCGTAGCGCAGCATGATCCGGCTGGACAGCCAGCGCGAGCTCGCATCGGGCCGCACCACGCAGTACTCGATGGTTTCCTTGTCGCGGCGCAAGGCGCAGGCGGTCCAGAATTCGCGCTCCACGCGGTCGCGATCGGCCGCGTCGATCCGGTCGTACCACTGGCGCAAGCCGCCTTCGGGGAGCGCATCGATGCCGAACAGCCGGCACTGGCCCGGCGTCCACTCGAGGCGGTCGGCGCCGAACCGGTAATCGAAGAAGCCGACGTGGCCGGCTTCCTGGGCCAGCTCGATCAACCGCTGGCCCTCGCGCAGCTGCTGGTCGGCGGCAAGCAGCCGGTCCTCCACCATCTTGCGGGGCGTGATGTCCACCAAAGCGCTGATCGCTCCGCGCGGCCGGCCGCTCGCGTCATGCAAGGGCACGGCATTGGCAATGACGAACGTCGGCGGCCGCCCGTCAATTGCGATTTCCAGCTCCATGCCGGTCACTGTTTCCCCCAGCGCCGCGGCCCGCTGCAGCGGCTGCTGGCCCGGCGCCAGCTCGCGGCCCTCGTGCAGCACCCGAACGGTGCCGGCCTGGTGCGAGCCGCGCGGGCCGATGAGGCCGTCCATGGCCCTGTTGTGCCAGATCATGCTGCAGCCCGGATCCTGCGCGAAGGCCATGCCAATAGGGCTGCTGTTGAACATCGTTTCGAACTCCTGGGCCTTCGCCTCCAGCGAGTCGCGGGCCGCGGCGTCCTGTGCGTGCGCGTGCATCAAGGCATCGCGCAGCAGCGCGATCTCGCGCACCGGCAGGGCGGATAAACCCTCCGGTCCTCGAGTGGCGAGCTGTTGCAATGGACGCGTCACCCGGCGGGCTGCCGCAGCCGCCAGCAAAAGACCGAGCAGCAGGCATGCAGCACTGGTACCCAGTGCCACGATCAAGGTTCTGCGGAACGTCGCATCGATCGGCGCGGCCGGCAATGCGACATGCACCTGCCAACCCGCGACCGGAACCACGTGCCAGGCGGCGTAGGCAGCGCCTCTCTCGTAGTCGTTCGAGCGCTGCATGCCCGACGGGCGCTCGAGCATGGCGGCGACGGTGTCCGGCGACAGCACCAGGCCGGCCGGTACCGGCGCTCCCGAATGACCAACCAACCGGCCTTGGGCATCGAGCAGGCTCACGTGCGCACCCGCGGGTACATTGGCTGAGCTCACGAGCTGGTGCCAGACCGCTTCGGGTATGCGCGCGCCGATTACATAGCGGACCGTGCCGTCCTGGACTACCGGCGAGGCGACAGCGATCGAGCGCTCACCGCTCCCGCTGGCGCCGGCCAGTGTCGATGCGTCGGCTTGGGCCCTGGCGCGAACGCGCTGGTGCAGCTCGCGCAGCTGGCCCGCCAGGGCCGACTCGCCCGCTGGCGATGAAGTGTCGAGCAGGACCGCGCCGTCACGGTCCAGCACGAAGAAGCTTGCCCAGTCGCGGCGCGGGCGCCACTGCAGCAGCTCCCCCAGCCGCGCGATCTGGCCGCGCTGCAGCACCTCGGACTGCGATAGCAACGCCAGGGCATCGAACGAGGACACCAGTTCACGCTCGACCGCTTGCGAAAGGGCGGCGGCCGTCGCCGCTAGCTCGCCCTCCATCTCGGCCTGTTCTCCGCGCAAGTCCGCGAAGATGTGATAGATCATCAGCGCGGCAATCGGCAACGTCGCCAGCAGGATCACCGCGACCAGATGCGTGCGCAGCGACGCCGTCGGCCATGGCCGTTCCTTGAGTCGTTGCAGCAAGCGCATTGTCGAGGTGGGGGCGGGGAGGCCGAGGTTACCCCAGCCGCTGAAAAAATGTTGTTCGTGTTTCCACGGGTAACCGGCACGAACATTGCCAGTAACGATCGGGACTGTGGAGACTTTAATAATGGAGATTGGTTCCGCCGGTCATGCCGAAGGTCCAGGCCCGTGCCTGAGTCCAGCCACGTCCTTTTATGCGCGGCTGGTGGTGGACGCCCATGGGGAAGTGCTGGGAAGCATCAGCGATCTCCTCCTCGACCTCGAGCGCGGATGCGTTGCCTACGCGGTGTTATCCACTGGCGGCTTCATGGGAATGGGCGAGCGAAAGTTCGCCGTGCCCTGGCGTGCCCTGCGTCCCGTCGGGCAGCAGTTTGTCCTGGACTGCAAGCGCGCCCAGCTGGAATCGGCGCCGCCGTTCGACCGTGAGCACTGGCCGCAGGCCCTGGCGTATGGGTGGCACGAGCGGGTGCATGCCCACTACCATTCTCACCCCTATTGGAAATAAAACGGCGCAGATCTTGCCGTAATTCGTACACGAACCGGCTTTGTCGCCTGCGGCGCGAACTCGGCCTTGAGCGCGCGCGCCGAAGAGCTGGGCGGGGCCTGGAGGGTCCGGGCGAAAAGCGAGCGGGCAACTAACCGGGTGTTTTTCTGCTCTAGACTTGGGCCATGAAGCTGGACATTCCACCCGCGATTGCAACGGCCGCCGAGGCCGAGTGGGTTGAAGGCGAACTGGTGCGCAGCCTGATGAGGACGGCGCGCAACACGCAGCTCGTCGGCTTGGTGCTGATCCCGATTTTTGTCGGCGTGCTCTGGGGTGACGCCCCGACGAGTTGGCTGCTGTTGTGGGCGCTGGCCGCATTGGCGGTGGCCGCGGCGCGCTTTGTGATCACCGGCAAATACGTGCGCGAAGTGATGATCCGCGACGCGGCCGCGCACCTGTCTTTTTTCAGTCGCTATCGCGCGCTGTGGCCGATCAGCGCGTTGGTCTGGGGCATCTCGACACTGCTGTATTTCGACCATTCGTCGCTGGACGACCAGTTCATCTGCTGGCTGATGATGGCCGGACTGGCGATGTTTTCCGTCAACAGCCTGTCCAGCCACCTGGCCACGCTGCGCGCTTACCTGGACACGCTGGCGCTGACAGCGGTGGCGATCATGCTGTGGCGCATCGGCGTGGAGCTGCAATTCCACGGGCCGCATTTCCACTATTGGGTGATCGTGCTACTGGTCATTTTCTGGCAGGTGCTGCGCCAGGCGGGGCTGCGACTGCATGAGACGCACCGCAGCAACTTCGAGCTGCAATACCGCAACAACCAGTTGATCGAATCGCTCACGCGCCAGACGCAGGCGGCGCTGGAAGCGGTGGAGATCAAGAACCGATTCCTGGCCAGTGCCGCTCACGACATCCGCCAGCCGGTGCATGCCCTGAGCCTGTATGCCGACTGGCTGGGCAGCGAGCCGGAGCTGGTGCACGAGATCGCGCCCAAGATCGTCGAATCGACCAAGGCGGTCAACGCGCTATTCGATTCGCTGTTCGACCTGGTGCGGCTGGACTCGGGCAAGATCAAGCTGAACATCGAGCCGGTCGATCTGGGCCAGTTGCTGCACGACCTGGAGCTGCAGTACCGTCCGCTCGCGCAGGCCAAGGGCCTGCGCTTGCGGGTCCACGTCGTGCCGGGCACGGTGCTGTCCGATGCGATCCTGCTGCGGCGCATTGTGGGCAACCTCGTTTCCAATGCAGTGAAGTACACCCAGCGCGGCGGGGTGTTGCTGGCGTCGCGCGCGACGTCCAAGGGCTGGCGGATCGAAGTCTGGGACACCGGGGTGGGCATTGCACCGGTGCACCAGCGCGAAATCTTCCGCGAGTTCTACAAGGTCCCGAGCCACGCGGGAACCGAGGATGGCTTCGGCCTCGGGCTGTACATCGTGGCCCGCCTGTCGACGATCCTGGGCCATCCGCTGAGCCTCGCGTCCAGACCGGGGCACGGCACGGTGTTTCGCGTGATGCTCGAGCCGACCGACATCCAGGAGGCCACCGACCGGGCGGCCGCCTTTGGCGGCTCAGCTGGCCAGCATGCCGTGAGTGCGAGCGTAATGGATGGTCTGAGTGCGGCTTTTCACCCCTAGCCGGCGGAACAGCCGCCAGAGGTGCACCTTGACGGTGTGCTCGCTGATTCCGAGCTCATCGGCGATTTCGCGATTGGACAGGCCGCGGTCCAGCATCACGATCAGCTGTTTCTGGCGCTTGGACAATTTGTTGTCGGAGGGCGAGAGTTCCTCGAAGCCGCCATCGGCAGTCAGCAACGCCCGCAGCGCATTGCCGATCTCCTGCGCGCCCGAGGACTTTTCGATGTAGATGTCGGCGCCGGCCTCGATGCACTGTTCCTCCGCATCGGCCGCCGGGGAAGCTGACAGCACCGCCAGCGGCGTGTCCGGAAAAAGGTTCTTCATCTCATGAATGCCGGAAGTGCCGGTGGTGTCCGGCAGCTTGAGGTCCAGGCAGATGAGATCGGGTGCCCCGTGCTGCTTGACGGCGGCTTCGACACCTCCGATACGGTCCAGCTCGATGACACTGGCGCCGGGACGCAGCCGGCGCATCAGCATCACGACGGCTTCACGCATGAGCGGGTGATCGTCGATCACGTAAACGCTCATCGGTTTGGAGTTCTTGATTTCTGCGTTCATAAGAAGTAAGGATAACCCGAAATCGGGCAAAGCCGATCTGCGGCTTTTAGTATGCCAACGATTATCGCGGCTGCGACAACAGCTCGAGCGCAGCGGAGACTTCCCCGGGTGCTACGCCCTCGGCGAATTCCAGCCCGGCTTCGAGGCCGGCCAGCCCCTTGCTCTTGAGCTGGGAAATCAGCTGGCCCGCCTGCTGCGGTGAATCGAAGCCGGCGCTTTGGGCCAGCAGCCGGCCGCCGCCGTCGACCAGCTTGAAGTAGTGCCGGCCGCCTTCGCGGTACTGTTTGAATGACGGTAGCACGGCCTTGGCGGTTCTTGCCTTGCCCGCTGTATCGGGGCGCGCCGCCAGGCTGCGCAGGCCGACAGCGGCGCGCAGTTCGCCCAGGAAGGGCTTGGCGAGGACCCGCGCCTTCTCAGCGCCGTTGCGCAGGATTTTCTCCAGCTCGACCGGGTTGTTCACGAGCGCATCATGACGCTCGCGCATAGGCGCGATCTCGCGATCGATGCGCTCGAACAGGAGCTGCTTGGCATCGCCCCAGGCGATTCCGCTGTCGTAGGCTGCGCGCAGGGCCTGGGTTTCCTCGGCCGAGGCGAACGCCTGGTAGATCTGGAACAGCGCCGAACCTTCGACCTGTTTGGGCTCGCCGGGGGCGCGCGAGTCGGTCACGATCCCGGCGATCTGCTTGCGGATCTGCTCGGGCGGCGCGAACAGCGCAATGATGTTGTCGTAGCTCTTGCTCATCTTGCGGCCATCGAGGCCCGGCAGCATCGCCACCGACTCGTCGATCGCCGCTTCGGGCGCCACGAAGTGCTCGCCATAGAGGTGATTGAAGCTTTGCGCCATGTCGCGCGCCATCTCGATGTGCTGTACCTGATCGCGGCCCACCGGGATCTTGTGGGCCTTGAACATCAGGATGTCGGCTGCCATCAGCACCGGATACATGAACAGGCCGGCGGTCACGTCGGCGTCCGGGTCGCTGCCCCCCGCCACGTTCTTGTCGACGGCCGCCTTGTAGGCATGGGCGCGATTGAGCAATCCCTTGCCGGTGACGCAGGTCAGCAGCCATGTCAGCTCGGTGACTTCGGGGATGTCGGACTGGCGGTAGAAAAACACCTGCTCGGGGTCCAGGCCGGCGGCCAGCCAGCAGGCCGCGATTTCCAGCGTGGAGCGCTGGATGCGGGCCGGTTCGTCGCACTTGATCAGCGCGTGGTAATCGGCCAGGAAGTAGAAGTTCTCGGTGCCGGCGCGGCGGCTGGCCTCGACGGCCGGCCGGATCGCTCCGACATAGTTGCCCAGGTGGGGCGTGCCGGTGGTGGTGATGCCGGTGAGGTAACGGACAGGATGTGTCGGCATGACTATCGGAACAGCAGTGTGAGAGGCATGAGCAGCAGGTCCAGCGCGCCGTACCCGACCATGATCAAGGGCCGTAGCCAGTAGGTGCCTACGACACCCATCAGGACCAGCCCCATCACGATGAAAAAGCCCCAGGGCTCCAGGCGGCTCACGGCAAGGGCCTGGCGCCGCGGCAGCAGGCCCACCAGGATGCGGCCGCCATCCAGCGGCGGCAGCGGAAACAGGTTGAAGGCCCACATGACCAGGTTCACCAGCACGCCGGCTTTGCACATCTCAAGGAAGAACCGCTCGTTCACGTCACTGCCCACCAGCACCGTGAAGACGATCGCCCACAGCATCGCCTGCACGAAATTGGACGCTGGGCCGGCGAGCGCAACCCAGATCATGTCGCGTTTGGGACGGCGCAGCCGGCCGAAGTTCACCGGTACCGGCTTGGCGTAGCCGAACAGAAAGGCGCCGGACGTCGCGAAGTACAGCAGCAGCGGCATCAGGATCGTGCCCACGGGATCGATGTGCCTGATCGGGTTGAGCGTGACCCGCCCCAGCATGTACGCCGTGTTGTCGCCCAGATAGCGCGCGACATAGCCGTGCGCCGCCTCATGGATGGTGATGGCGAAGAGCACCGGCAGGGCGTAGATCAGGACTGTCTGGACGAGGTTGGAAATATCCACGAGGCGGATTGTCTCAGACGGTGGGTCCCGGCTTCACAGGCCCAGCGCCGTGATGTCGCCGCGTCCGCGGCGCATGACCATCGCTTCGCCGCCGTTTCCCATGGGCGTGAGGTCGATCACGCTGGTGGGCTGGGACGGGCAGGCGCCGGCATCGATCACGCCGGCGAGCTGGCGCTCGTACCTGTCGCGAATCTCCTGTGCATCGTTCAGGGGCTCGGTCTCGTGCGGTGGAATCAGCGTGGTGGCCAGCAGCGGCGCGCCGTGGATGGCCAGAAGATGCTGCAGCACGCGGTGGTCGGGAACGCGCAAGCCGACCGACTTGCGCTGGGGATGGCTCACGCGCCGCGGCACTTCGCGCGTGGCATCCAGGATGAAGGTATAGGCGCCCGGCGTGGCGGATTTCAGCAACCGGTATTGCCGGTTGTCCACGCGCGCGTAGGTGGCCAGCTCGCTCAGGTCGCGGCACAGCAGCGTCATGTGGTGCCGGTGGTCCATGCCGCGGATCTGGCGCAGCCGGTCCACCGCCGATTTGTCGTCCAGGTGGCAGGCCAGCGCATAGCTCGAATCGGTGGGAACGGCAACGATTCCGCCCGCTTCGAGCAGGGCCACTGCCTGCTTGAGCAGGCGTGCCTGCGGGTTGTCAGGGTGGACCTCGAAGTACTGGGCCATGGCGCCGCTTTCAGACTTCGATCGGCTCGAGCGCCAGACGGCCCTCGCGCACCGTGAGCCAGGCACCGCCCGCGCCGCAGATCGCGATCATCGCGATGCCCAGGAGCGACCACTCGTCGGGCACATGGGAGAACACCAGCCAGCCGGCCAGCATCGAAAACGCGATCTGCCCGTACAGGTAAGGAGTGAGCGTGGCTGCAGGCGCGCGCTGGAACGCGAGGATCAGCAAGTAGTGGCCGACCGTGGCGGCCAGGCCCATGAAGCACAGCGCCGCCCACAGCCACCAGACCGGCAAGATGGTCCATACCAGGGGCAGGGCCAGGGTTGCCAGCAGCGCGCCGACCCAGCCGGTGTACAGGTGCATGGTGACCGGGTCCTCGGTGCGCGCGAGCTTGCTGGTCAGCACCTGGAACCAGGCGTTGGTGACCACCAGCCCGAGCGGCAGCAGGCTGGCCCAGTTGAAGGCCTGGCTGCCGGGCCGGATGATGACCAGGGTGCCGGCAAAGCCGCCCGCCACCAGCGCCCAGCGCGTCGGCGATACCCGCTCGCGCAGCACCGTTGCGGCCAGCACGGTGACGGCCAGCGGCGCGATCATGACGATGGCCGTGAACTCGCCTACCGGCATGTACTTCAGGCTGGCGAATGCGAGCAGGCTGCTGGCCAGCAGCAGCAGGCCGCGCAGCAGCTGGAACTTGGGATGCAGGGTGCGCAGCGCCGCCATCCCGCGCACCGGCAGCACGCTGACGGTGGTGGCGATCGCCTGGAAGGCATAGCGGAACCACAGCGCCATCAGCAGCGGCACCGAGGCACTGACGTACTTGGTGGTCGTGTCCAGCGCCGAGAAGCAGGCGCACGCGCCCAGCACCAGCACGATCCCGGCCAGGGTGGTCTGGGCGCCCGGCGAAGCTGAGCGCGGCGCCTTCACTGGATGCGGTCGGCCAGCACTTCCCAGACCGGTGTGAGTTCGCCAGGCAAGAACGGCAGCTGGCCCAGGTCGGTGTGGCTTTCGCCGGGGCTGTGGAAGTCGCTGCCGCGCGAAGCAGCCAGGCCGAACTCGCGGGCGGTCTCGGCGTACCTCACGTATTCGGCCGCCGTGTGGCTGCCGGTAACGACCTCCACGCCGCGGCCACCGTGCGTCTTGAATTCGGTGAACAGCGCGAACTCTTCGTTGGCCGTGAACTTGTAGCGGGCCGGGTGGGCGATCACCGCCATGCCGCCGGCGCTGGTGATCCATTGGATCGCCGCCTTGAGCGATGCCCAGCGGTGCGGCACGAAGCCGGGCTTGCCTTCGCTCAGGTACCTGCGAAACACCTCACCGGTGTCCCTGCAGACGCCGGCCTCGACCAGGAAGCGCGCGAAGTGGGTGCGCGAAATCATGGCGGGATTGCCGACGTACTTGAGCGCGCCCTCGTACGCGCCGGGTATGCCTACCTGCGCCAGCTGGCCGGCCATCTCCTGGGCGCGAGGCCCGCGCCCGCCACGTGTCTGCGTCAGGCCTTGCAGCATGGCCGGATCGTCCGCGTCGAAACCCAGGCCCAGGATGTGCACCGTCTGGTCGGCGAAGGTGACGGAGATTTCACAGCCTGTGAGGTACTTGAGGCCATTCGCCTTCGCCGCGGCTATTGCACGCTGCTGGCCGCCCAATTCATCGTGGTCTGTCAGCGACCAGAGTTCGACGCCGTTGGCGGCGGCACGCGCTGCCAGCTCTTCCGGAGTGAGGGTGCCGTCGGAAACAACGGAATGGCAGTGCAGGTCTGCATTGAGAATGGACACGTCCCAATTCTAGGCGTGCGGAAGTCTCGACGTGGCCCGCCCCGCGCATACCCTTATCCGCTGTCCTGTCCCGCAGATGTCCCGTGGGACAGGACACTAGTTCAGCGCTCCGGCTTCCTTGCGGACGTCCTCCACCGTGACCAGCGCGCAGCTGATCGCCACGCGCAAGCCCTGCACGATCTCGTCCAGCCGCATCGAAGGCTGGCCCTGCCCGGGCAGCCACGGCAGGTGGATGAGGCCGCCGCGAGTGCGGCCCAGCTCGTGCCGCGTCGCAAGCTCGTGCATGAGGCCGTAGAACACGTGGTTGCAGACGAATGTGCCGGCAGTCTGCGATACCTCGGCATCGATGCCCTCGGCGATCAGCGCCACCAGCATGGCCTTGATGGGCAGGCTGGTGAAGTACGCCGCCGGGCCGCCCGGCACGACCGGCGTGTCGACCGGCTGGGCGCCGGCGTTGTCCGCGATGTGCGCGTCGTTGACGTTGATGGCGATGCGCTCCAGCGACAGCGCCGCGCGGCCGGCCGCTTGCCCGGTGCATACCACCAGCGCCGGGTGATGCTGGTGCAGCAGCTCGCGCAGTTTCTGCAGCGATTCGCCAAAGACCGTAGGCAGTCGCGCGCCGATCAGCCGATGGCCGGCCACCAGGCGTCCGTGCAGGGCCTGCGCGGCCATCCAGCTGGGGTTGATCTCTGCGCCGCCGAACGGATCGAAACCGGTTACCAACACCGTCGGAAAGCGGCCCACCGCGGGGGCTGATGCGGATAACATGGTTTCACTGTACCGCAGCGCGGTACCTCTGGAGAACAGCCATGCGTTGGGAAGGTAACCGTGAGTCGGACAATGTCGAGGACCGGCGGGACGAGGGTGGCGGTGGCGGTGGGTTCGGTTTCGGCGGGCGCAGCATCGGCATCGGCACGATCGTCATCGCGCTGATCGGCGGCGCGATCTTCGGGGTCAATCCGCTCACCATCCTGAGCTTCCTCACAGGCGGCGGGCCCGCTCCGCAGGTGCAGCAGCAAGGCCCTGCCAGGCCCCCACCGGCCAGCGACAAGACCGCCAAATTCGTATCGGTCGTGCTGGCCGACACCGAAGACGTCTGGGGCCGGTTGTTCCAGCAGGGCGGGGCAACCTACCACCCGCCCAAGCTCGACCTGTTCCGCGGCGCGATCGGCACCGCATGCGGCACCGGCCAAAGCGCGATGGGTCCGTTCTACTGCCCGGCCGACCAGAAGGTGTATATCGACCTGGGCTTCTACGACACCTTGCGCAGCCGGCTTGGTGCGCCGGGCGAGTTCGCGCAGGCGTATGTGATCGCGCACGAGGTCGGCCACCACGTGCAGGACGAGCTTGGCATCACCCGCAAGGTCGACGCGATGCGCTCGCGCATGAATCAGGCGCAAGGCAACGCGGTGAGCGTGCGAGTGGAATTGCAGGCGGACTGCTACGCCGGCGTGTGGGCGCATCATTCGCAGCAGTCCAAGCAGTGGCTCGATCCCGGCGATATCGAGTCCGCCATGAATGCGGCGGCCAAAATTGGCGACGACGCGCTCCAGCGCTCGGCCGGCCGCGCCGTCGTTCCCGACAGCTTCACCCACGGCTCCAGCGCCCAGCGCCAGCAATGGTTCCAGAAGGGCTACCAGACCGGCAGCGTCAAAGCCTGCGACACCTTCGCCAGCCGCGACCTGTGACGCGGCGGCGGCGGGCCGGGTGCATTTGACCCGGTGCCGCGGCAGCCTCACGCGCTGTCACAGGGGCGTCAGCCCCGAAGTGCGACAATACCCGGTTGAGATGACAGCCTCCTTTTCCAATTTATCGCTGGCCGAGCCGCTGGCACGTGCCGTAGCCGAAATGGGCTACGAATCCTTGACCCCCATCCAGGCCCAGGCCATTCCGGTCGTCTTGACCGGAATGGACGTGATGGGCGCCGCCCAGACCGGCACCGGCAAGACGGCGGCTTTTGCGCTGCCGCTGCTGCAGCGCCTGCTGAAACACGAGAACACGTCGACTTCCCCGGCGCGCCATCCGGTGCGCGCATTGGTATTGCTGCCCACGCGCGAGCTGGCCGACCAGGTGGCCCAGCAGGTCAAGCTCTACGGCAAATACACGAACTTGCGCAGTGCGGTGGTGTTCGGCGGCATCGACATGAAGCCGCAGACCGCCGAACTGAAAAAAGGCGTCGAGGTGCTCGTGGCCACGCCGGGCCGCCTGCTCGATCACATCGAAGCCAAGAACGCCGTGCTGAACCAGGTCGAGTACGTGGTGCTGGACGAGGCCGACCGCATGCTCGATATCGGCTTCCTGCCGGACCTGCAGCGCATCCTGTCGTACCTGCCCAAGCAACGCACCACGCTGCTGTTCTCTGCCACTTTCTCGCCCGAGATCAAGCGGCTGGCCAACAGCTACTTGCAGAACCCGGTGACGATCGAGGTAGACCGGCCTAATCAGGAAGCCGATACGGTCGAACAGCATTTCTACAGCGTCTCCGACGAAGAGAAGCGCCATGCGCTCAAGCAGATCGTGCGCCAGCGCGGCCTCACCCAGGCGTTCGTGTTCGTCAACAGCAAGCTCGGTTGCGCCCGGCTGGCGCGATCGCTCGAACGTGAAGGCATGAACACCACGGCGCTGCACGGCGACAAGACGCAGGACGAGCGGCTGAAGGCCCTGGACGCATTCAAGCAGGGCAAGGTCGACCTGCTGGTGGCCACCGACGTGGCGGCCCGCGGCCTGGACATCAAGGATGTGCCGGCCGTGTTCAATTTCGACGTGCCGTTCAATGCCGAGGATTACATCCATCGGGTCGGCCGCACCGGCCGCGCCGGCCAGTCGGGGCTCGCGGTGACCTTCGTTTCGGGCAGCGACGCGCGCCTGGTCAGCGACATCGAAAAGCTGCTCAAACGCAAGATCGAGCTGGAACCGATCGAATTCGACGAGGACCGGCCGCGCGGCCGCATCAACGACGGCCGCCGCGCCTGGCGCGAGGTCGGCGAGGTCGGCGATCCGCGCGACGTGCTCGATGCGCCGCGCGAGCGCGAGCGCGCAGCGCGACCGCAGCGCGATTTCCGGCCGGCCGGCGCATCGCGCGATCCGTTCTTCGACCAGCCCTACCAGGCGCCGGCCACCGAGGCGCCGCCCGCCTGGGAAACCGCCGTCAAGCCGGCTACCCGCGTCTCGGCGAACATCAAGCCCAAACGGAAAGTAGCGGCGCTGTTCAAGTCGGAATGATGCTGTCATCCCGGACGTGATCCGGGATCCACAGTGCCGCGCAGGCTCCTAGTGGCCCGGTACCTGCACCTGCTCGCACTTCACCTGGATCAACTCGTGCTGCGTGCCGGCCGCGCCCAGGCGCAGCGCGCTCAAGGCGCCGCCCCAGACGCAGCCGGTGTCCAGGGAAATGATGTCGGGCCGCTGCATGAAGCCGAGCGTCGACCAGTGCCCAAAGGCGATCGGGAAGGTGGCTGTCTTGCGTCCAGGCACGTCGAACCAGGGCAGGTAACCGGGTGGCGCAGCGCCCAGCCCGCCCGAGGACGCGAGGTCCATCACGCCTTCCGGTGTGCAAAAACGCAGCCGGGTCAGGGCGTTGACGATGACGCGCAGCCGGTCGGCGCCTTTGAGCGAGTCGTCCCACTGCGCCGGCTCGTTGCCATACATTTCGGAGAGGAAATCCACCAGCTGCGGCCCGCGCAGCGCCGCCTCCACTTCCGCCGCCAACATCAGCGTCTGCGTCACGTCCCATTGCGGCAGCACGCCGCCGTGCACCATCAGCAGGCCGTGGGCCCGAATTGCCATGCGCTGCCAGCGCAGCCACTCGAGCAGCTCGCCGCGGTCCTTGGCCAGCAGCACCTTGTCCATGGTGTCGTTTCGATGCGGCGCGCGGCGTCCGTGCGCGACAGCCAGCATACTCAGGTCGTGGTTGCCCAGCAGGCACTTGACCGAATCCGCGTAGCCCATCAGCCGGCGCAGCACCGCGCCCGAGGCCGGCCCGCGATTGACCAGGTCTCCCAGCAGGTACAGCGTGTCCCTGCTGGCGGAAAAATCGATTTTCTCCAGCAGCCGGCCCAGGGCGGAGTCGCAGCCCTGCACATCACCGATCAAGTAAAGTGCCATTGTGTTTTTCCGATTCTCCCTCAAGGCCCCGAGAGTGGTGTGAACAGGCCCTAGTCCATGGACGTCCTGCTGATCGTGGTTCTCACCTTCCTGAACGGGCTGTTCGCCATGTCCGAGCTGGCGCTTGCGTCCAGCCGCAAGCCACGGCTGCAGGCGATGGCCGAGGACGGCGACAACGGCGCGGCGGCGGCGCTGAACCTGCTGGAGCATCCGACACGCTTCCTGTCCACGGTTCAGGTCGGCATCACGGCCACCGGCATCTTGAACGGCATCGTCGGCGAGGCGGCATTCAGCCACGCCCTGGCGCACTGGCGGGAGGGCTTCAACGTCACGCCCAGGATCTCGGGCATCGCAGCCACCGCGATCGTCGTCACCATCATCACGTTCATCACGATCATCTTCGGGGAACTGGTACCCAAGCGGATCGGACAGCTCTACCCCGAGACCGTGTCGCGCTGGGTCGCTCGGCCCATGGCCTGGCTGGCCCGGGTGGCCGGACCCTTCGTCAAGCTGCTGTCGGCCACGACGCAAGGCGTGCTCAAGCTGCTGCCGATCGACACTGCGCGGGCCCGCGGCATGACCGAGGAGGAAATCGCCCACAGCCTGGAGGAAGGTGTGGATGCGGGCGTGATCGAGCAGCACGAGCGCCAGATGGTCGCGAACGTGTTCCACCTGGACGACCGGCCTCTCACTTCGATGATGGTGCCGCGCTCGGACATCCAGTGGCTGGACGCCGGCCTGAGCATCGCGCAGGCGCTGCGCCAGATCGGCGAGGACGGCGCCCATTCCTGGTACCCGGTCTGCCGCGGATCGCTGGACAACGTGCTGGGCGTCGTCAGCGTGGCCAGCCTGCTGGCAGCGGGGTTGGATCCGGCCGGCGGCGTGGAGCAGCACGCGGTGCCGGCGCTGTTCGTGCCCGAGACGCTGACCGGCATGGAACTGCTCGAGCAGTTCCGCGCGCGCTCGGGCCGCATTGTTTTCGTGGTGGACGAGTGGGGCGTCGTGCAGGGCCTGATGACGCCGCACGACCTGCTGGAGGCCATCACGGGCGAGTTGCAGCCGGGCACCCAGGCCGATGCCTGGGCCACCCGGCGTGAGGACGGCAGCTGGCTGCTCGATGGCCTGATGCCGGTCGCCGAACTCAAGGCCCGGCTGGACATCGACGAGTTGCCCGAGGAGGACCGCGGCCGCTATAACACCGTCGCGGGGCTGCTCATGTCGGTGTCAGGGCATCTGCCCAGCGCCGGCGAGCGTATCGATTGCGGCGACTGGCTGTTCGAGGTGATGCAGCTCGATGGTAAGCGCATCGACAAGGTCATTGCGGTGCCGCAAGTGCCGGCGCGGCAACCCGTCGAAGGCGACGCCGCGGTTTGAACCAAGGAGGTGTGCAAATGTCCGATTCCGTCTATTTCGAAAAGCCGGCGCTGCTCGATCGCGAGAAGCATCGCAAGTCCCGCGTCGCTTCCGTTCCGGGCTTCGGCTTCGCGCGCAAGTCCAATTCGCTCTACCTGGCGGGCGTCGAATTCGCCGAGGCGTGCAAGGAATACCCGATCGTATTCACGCGCATGCCCAACCGGAAGACGCTCCCCGTGGCCATGCTCGGATTGCGCAGCGCCGAGAACCTGTTCGTGGACGCGCAGGACCGCTGGACCGCGACCTATATTCCGGCGTTCGTGCGCTGCTACCCGTTCGTGCTGACGGAGCTGCCCGGCCAAAGCATGGCTGTGTGCGTCGACGAGGCCTTCCCGGGCCTGAACGAAACGGACGGGCAGCCGCTGTTCGACGCGCAGGGCAACAACACGCCGTTCCTGCAGAACGCGCTGGATTTCCTGACCCGCTACCAGCAGGAGTACCGGCGCACCGAACTGCTGTGCGAACGGCTGGAGCAAGCGGGATTGTTCAAGCAGATGGACGCCAAGGCCGACCTGGCGGACGGTCGCACCTTCACGGTCAGCGGGTTGCTGGTGATCGACGAACAGAAGCTGATGGCGTTGCCGGATGCCCAGGTGCTGGCGCTGTTTCGCACCGGCGAGCTGCACCTGGTGTCCATGCACCTGCTGTCGCTTTCCAACATGAAGCAGCTGGTGGACCGCATGGCGCAGCACAAGAGCGCGCCGCCGGGCGCGCCGGCGACAGGCTAGCGGGTGGAAGCGGGCACCAGCGCCCCGCCGGCGTATTTCGAGCCGTCGATGACCTGGACTGCGCCTTGGTCGACCAGGTGCTGCAGCAGCTGGTCGATTTCGGCCGGCCGCATCTTGGTCGAGTGCTCGACGATCCAGTGCCGGTTGACCGGCCGCTGGCTCATCACGGAAAGGGCGCGATAGACGTCGGCCGTCCGGCAATGGCTGGGCAGCGTAGGCCAATACTTCAGCTTGTAGATCAGGCCATCGCCCTCGTTTTCCATGTCGTCCCGTTGTGACGCCACGAATCGCAACTCGCCGATCGACGTGCTTGTCTTTCTGGCCCAGTTGCAGACCGTGTCGTAAACACTTTGCATTTGCGTACCTACTATGGCCCCTAGTGTGGGCGCAGCTCAGCAGGGAGCTCTAGGAGAAACGACGATGCCGCGGTAAGTAATTTGCTTAGGTAGACAAATTCAGGCGCGCGCCCAGGACACGGTGGCGATGCCCAGTGCGGTGAGCGCAAACGAGCCGAGCAGGTGGGCGAGCGCGGTGGCCAGTGCCCACGCCGTTTCGCCTTGCTGCAGTTGCGTCACCACTTCGGCCGAAAACGTCGAGAAGGTGGTCAGCCCGCCCAGGAAGCCGGTGATCACGAACAGGCGGGCTTGCGGCGAGAGCTCCGGCATGTGAGCGAAGACGGCGACCGCAATGCCCACCAGGTAGCCGCCGATCAGGTTGGCCGCCAACGTTCCCATGGGCAGATTCGGGACGAGGTGGTTGAGGCGTCCAGCCAGGAACCAGCGCAACAGCGCGCCTAGCGATGCACCGGTGGATATCGACAGGATGGAGGCAAGCATTGCGGATCGGGGCACGCGATCGGTCGGCGGCGGACCGCGCGAAGATCTCGCGGCCCCAAAGTATTGAATTCTCAAGCTCGGCTGTGAACGCAAATGTAGCATCCATCGCGAGTCGTGCGATCACCCCGCGAGGTACGTGGTCCGCAGCGACGCGGGAGGGCGCGAAGTAGACTGGCCGCCATGGTGCGACGGTTCATTGCGAGCTGTCTTTGGGCGTGCCTTGCGGCGATGAATGCGGCGGCCACGGCCCAGACGGACGCTTCCCTGGCGGCGTGCATTGCGACGCTGCGGCAGGAGTTGCCGCAGCATCGCGAAGTGCTGCCGGGATCCTTCGACACCTACACCCGCCAGGTGCAGGACCTGCGGCCGGTGATCGAAAATGCCGCGCGCTCGCAGCCCGAATTCGAGCTTCCGGTCTGGGACTACCTGGCGCGGCGCGCCGACGCGCAGCGCGTTGCGGAGGGCCGCGAGCTGATGAATCGCGAAACCGCGGCACTGCGCGCGATCGCGCAGCGTCATGGCGTGGACGCAGCCACCGTGGTCGCGGTGTTCGGGGTCGAGACCGACTACGGGCGCGTCGCGGGCCGCTATCCGGTGGTCGACGCCACGCTCAGCCGGGCCTGCCTGAACCTGAACAGCAGCGAGCGCAAGCAGCACCTCTTCGATGCCCTGTGGTTGTTGCAGGAAGGCGTGGTGCGTGCCGACGAGTTTCTGGGCTCATGGGCGGGCGCGTTCGGCATGACGCAGTTCATGCCCGGCACGTTCAAGCGCTTCATGAACGACGGCGACGGCACCGCCGCCGCGGACATCATCCACAACGTGGCGGACGCGCTGGCGACCACCGCGCGCTATTTGCGCGGGCTGGGCTGGACCAACGGGCTGGCCTGGGGGGTCGAGGTCAAGGTGCCGCCGGCGCTGGCGCAGTTCAATGCCCTGGAGCGGGACCATGGGTGCCTGGCCGAGGCGAAGCCGGCCGACAAGTGCCGCACCGCAATGGAATGGAGCGCCGCAGGGCTCACCCGCGTCGATGGCTCGCCGCTGGTGCAACGCGAGGCGGCGGCGGGGCCGATCGATGCATCGACCCCGGCGGCCTTGCTGATGCCCGCGGGAGCGCAAGGCCCGGCCTGGCTCGTGACGCCGAACTACCAGGCGATCTGGCGCTACAACCGCGCCGATGCCTATGCGCTGGCGATCGGGCTGTTGTCGGATGCCTTGCGCGGGGCGCCGGCGCAGCGGGTGGCTTGGCCAACCGACGACCCGGGGCTCTCGCGCGCCGAATTTCGCGAGCTGCAACAGGCGCTGCTGGAGCGCGGCCACTGCGACGTTCGGGTGGATGGCGCCGAAGGGCCGCGCACCGGCGCGGCGATCCGCGAGGAGGAGGTCCGGCTCGGTTGGCTGCCGACGGGCCGCGCAGGCGGCAAGCTGCTTCAGGCCCTGCGCGCCAACCGCGCGATCGCGGTCAACTGCGCGACGACGGCGGCTTCGCAGCCGGCCGCGGCGGAGCCGCAGGTACCTGCGCCCGGGCCGCCGGCGGGCGGCCCTGGTCCTGTAAATCGCTGAAATCGGACCTGGCCAAGCGCCGCGACAACGCGGTGGTGCTGGCCGCCGGACATTTTTCGCGCGCTTAAGCGTGGCTTAACCGTGCTCCGTCAAACTCACGCGCGCAAAACAGGGGATATGCGCCAAATAGGAGCCGGCATGAACGATGTCGAAGTTCTCAATCGCTTCGCGCAATTGGAGGTGGATGCCGAAGCAAAGGGCCTGACGCTCACCTTCAGCGGCGAAGAGTTCCTGCTGCGAAAACTTGACAGCCAGCTCTGGGCGAAGTGCGACCGATTGCGCGAGGTCGCAGCCGCGATAGTGGCCTATGCGCGAATGTGCGAAGTCGGAACAGGCGGGTCGGTTTGTCCGGAATGCCCGTCAGGAGCTCGTTCGCCTTCAGTTCCGTCGCCAACGAGCCTGAAACTGGCCAAGGCCCGCAAGAGTTAGCCCAGCCACATGGAAAACCCCGCACACCATGGCAGCGTGCGGGGTTTCTGAAGTGGTGCCGGAGAGATGAATCGAACACCCGACCTTCTCATTACGAATGAGCTGCTCTACCGACTGAGCTACACCGGCGGAATACGGAACGGGAAATTATAGCGTCCGGCTGCGGCGCGGCAGCGGCGCCGAAACCAACCCGCGAAGGCCAACGGGGCGCCGT
>Ga0134124_10000980_pt1 | contig 22903 bp, 20 predicted proteins | sample KB304_FD_96880 | JGI IMG/M metagenome (GOLD analysis project Ga0134124, IMG submission 96880) | Terrestrial soil microbial communities without Nitrogen fertilizer from Kellogg Biological Station, Michigan, USA - KB3-0-4 | ecosystem: Environmental > Terrestrial > Soil > Unclassified ... | reverse complement strand
TTGTTGTAGGCCCACAGGCGGGTGTCGAAGGCGCTGCGCGGGATGCCGCCCAGGCCGATGAACACCTTGTCGTGGATGAACTGGCGGTCGATCGCCGTGTACAGCGCCTGGCGCACCTCGCGCTTGGCGAGCTGCGGGTTCTTGGTGTTGAGGATGATGATGTCGCTGCCGGGATAGCTCACCTCGCGCATCGTGAACCTCGTGTCCTTCTGGAACTGCTCCACCGCGGACAGCGGGAAGTAGTCCGGCCAAACGTAGTCGATCTCTCCCGCGCGCAGCGCGAGCACGCGCGCCGCGGCGTCCGGCATGATCTTGATCACCACGCGGTCGAGGAACGGCTCGCCCTTGTCCTTGCGCCAATAGTCCGGATTGCGTTCCAGCGCGATGTGGCTGCCGCGCACCCACTCCTTGATCCGGAACGGCCCGGCGCCAACCGGTTGCGTGAGGATCGCCGGGTGCTTGAGGATGTCCTGCCCGCGCAGGATATGCGCCGGCATGATCGCGGCGTTCTGCTCGCAGGCCAGCGAGAACAGGAACGGCCCGAACGGCTGCTTCAGCTTGATGATGACGTGCTTGGGCGTTGGCGCGTCGATCTTCTCGATGAACTTGCCGGCGGTGTTGAAACGCGGCCCGTACTTGCTGCTGATCTCCTCGAGAGTGAATTTGACGTCCTCGGAGGTTACCGGCTTGCCGTCATGCCACTTCGCGTCGACCAGGTCGAAGCGGTAGACGGTGCCGTCCTTGGAGATTTCCCAGGACTTCGCCAGGCTGGGAATGATCTCGAAGCCGGTCTTGAAGCGCACCAGCGCATCGTGCAACAGGCAGCCCGCCCCGACGTCCGGCACCGAGTTGGTGGTGTCCGGGCTCAGGCTCAGCGGGTCGGTACCGAGCACCAGTACGGCGGTGCCGCCGCGCTTGGGCGCCCCCTGCGCCTGCGCCAGCGCCGGCAGGCCGGCCGCGGCGAGTCCGGCGGCCAGCGCGCCGATCGAAAGCAGTTGGGTCAACTTCATCGTGCTCTCCGTCTCTTTGCTTATGGAAATGTCAGTGCCGCGCGCCGCCGTGGCGCAGCAGCGCGAGGGTCCGCAGCATTTCATTCGTGAGGATCATCAGGCCTTCGTCCGCGCCGATGCCGGGCTTGGACAGCAGAAAATCGGGACCGGTGGCCAGTGCGATCTGGGCGGTGATGCGCGCCGACAGATCGGTTTCGTTGGCGGTGCCGCCCAGGCAGCAGCCCATGCCGTGCGACTTGCAATACAGCACCGCTTCGATGCTGTTGTTGATGCCGCCCAGGTCGGGCGTCTTGATCTGCACGTAGTCGCAGGCCTGGGCCTGCGCGAACACACGGGTGTCCTCCAGCGTGTTGCACCACTCGTCGGCAATCAGCCCCACGTTCGAGCCGCGCTTCCGCAGGCCCGCCTTCAGCTGTCCCAGGATATCGATCTGGGCCTGCCGGGTGGCGGCGATCACAGGCGACTCGATCAGCAGCTCGAACGGCTGCGCCGCCTCGCCGAGCCGCACCAGGTACGCGGTCAATCCGTCCAGGTCGCTGGCGAACAGGTCGCCCAGAGTGCCGTACAGGTCCAGGTGGATGCGCGGCCGGTAGTCGGGGGCGCCGACTTCCCGGATGCGGGCCGCGATGGCACGGGCATAGTCCATCAGCCCCTGTCCGTCCGGGCCGAGGTCCTTGGCCAGCGTGAACGAGGTGTGCGGCAGCACCGCAGCCCGCTTCATGATGACCCGGTCCAGCTGCAGCCAGTCCCCGCGGTGGCATGAGGCGAGGATCCCCACCGGCTGCGTCGCCAGGCGCGAGCCGTACTCGCGGGCAATGACTTGCGCCATCGTTTCCTTGCCCGCCAGGGCGGTCGCAGCCAGGAGCGCCTGGGTCAGGCCGTAACGCAGCGCGGTGTGCAGGCGCTTGCCGCCGGCCTCCATCGTGTCGGCTTCCTGCGCATTCGCGCGAAAACGGCTCACATCGCGGCCCACCAGCCAGGGCCGCACTTCGCTTTCCAGCAGCGGCAGATGCTCCGCGGGCACGAACAGCGGATCGCGCCCGGCCAGCCCGGAAAAAATGACGTCCGCGCACTCGCCGACGGCGACGCTTCCGTCATCGAGCACCAGCATGATGGAGATGATCGCCCCGGCCTGCACGACGTGCGTGTAGCCCGGTGTCAGCGGCTGGCCCTCGTAAAAGGTTCCGTTAGCCTTGGCGCCGGCCTTGACTGCCTGCAGGTCCTTGTTGAAATAGCCCGAAAGACCTTGCGAATAGACGACGTCGCGAATCTTCATTAGTTCACTTTCATAAGCATTCTAAATTGAGCGGGTGCCGCCCCTTCGCGGGCGCCGAGAAGCAAAACTTCCTCACGCAAGACCCAGGGAACGCAGCTCGGCGATGCTCTCGCGGGCGACATGGCCGATCTCGCCCGACTGCGCCAGGTGGTGTACCGCTTCGATGTCGCGTGCCAGGCTGCGATCCTGCATCATCGCGGGCGAAACGCTGCGCACCAGGCGCAGCACGCCTTCCAGCGCCGGCGCGCTCCTCAGCGGCCGCAGGAATTCGATACCCTGCGCTGCCGCCAGCAGCTCGATCGCGACGATGTGCGCCGTGTTGCGCAGCATCGGCTGCAGGCGGCGTGCCGCATAGGTGGCCATGCTCACGTGGTCTTCCTGGTTGGCCGAGGTCGGCAGGCTGTCGACGCTGGCCGGATGCGCGAGCGACTTGTTCTCCGAGGCGAGCGCGGCGGCGGTCACATGGACGATCATGAAGCCCGAGTTCAGGCCCGGTTCGGGCGCGAGGAAGGGCGGCAGGCGCGACACGACGGTGTCCACCAGCATGGCGATTCGCCGCTCGCCGATCGCGCCGATCTCGGCGATCGCGACCGCCATGGCGTCCGCCGCCAGCGCCACCGGTTCGGCGTGGAAGTTGCCGCCGGAGAGCAGGCTGCCCTGCGAGCCGCGGGACGTCCCCTGTGGCTCGTCCGCGAATACCAGCGGGTTGTCGGTGACCGCATTGGCTTCGCGCACCAGCACCCCGGTCGCATATCGCAGCTGGTCCAGGCACGCGCCCATCACCTGGGGCTGGCAGCGCAGGCTGTAGGGATCCTGCACCCGGTCGTCGTTTTTCAGGTGCGACTTCCTGATCTCGCTGCCCACCATGAGCGCGCGATAGGCGGCGGCACAGTCGATCTGTCCCGGCTGGCCGCGCACGGCGTGGATGCGCGGATCGAACGGGCCGTCGCTGCCGCGCGCCGCGTCCAGCGTGAGCGCGCCCGAGATCACGGCCGCTTCGAACAGGCGGTCGGCCGCCAGCAGGGCGTCGATCGCCAGCGCCGTGGACACCTGCGTGCCGTTGATCAACGCCAGGCCTTCCTTGGCCGACAGCTGGATCGGGCGGATCCCTGCGCGTTGCAGTGCATCTGCGGCGGACAGTCGCTCGCCCCGGTAGAAGACTTCGCCCTCGCCGACCAGGGGCAGCGACAGGTGGGCCAGCGGGGCCAAGTCGCCTGATGCGCCGACCGACCCCTGGCACGGCACGACCGGCGTGATGCCCTGGTTGTTCAGCGCCAGCAGCGCGTCGATCACTTCTTCCCGCACGCCGGAAAAGCCGCGTGCCAGGCTGGCAGCCTTGAGCAGCAGGACTAGCCGCACGACGCGCTCGGGCAGCGGATCGCCGACGCCCACGGCGTGCGAGCGCAGCAGCTTGAGCTGGAGCGTCGCGAGGTCCTCGTGGGCGATGCGTGTCGTCGCCAACTTGCCGAAGCCGGTGTTGACGCCATACACCGCGGCGTCGCCCTCGGTCGCCTTGCGCACCAGCGCGGCACTGGCACGCACGCCGGCGCGGCAGGCCGGGTCGAGCTCGACTACGGCGCGCTCGCTGCCGCCCAGGCGCCGCAATTGCGCCAGCGTGATCTGGCCGGGGACGAGCGCCTCTGTCATCCGAGCATTGGCAATTTGAGGTGGTGCGCGCGCGCGCATTCCTGCGCGCTCTCGTAGCCCGCATCGGCATGGCGCATCACGCCGGTGGCCGGATCGTTCCACAAGACGCGCTCGATCTTTTCCGCGGCCTGCGCCGTGCCGTCGCACACGATCACCACGCCGGCGTGCTGCGAGTAGCCCATGCCGACGCCGCCGCCATGGTGAAAGCTCACCCAGCTGGCGCCGCTGGCGGTGTTGAGCAGGGCGTTGAGCAGCGGCCAGTCGCTCACCGCGTCGCTGCCGTCCTTCATGCTTTCCGTTTCGCGATTGGGAGAGGCCACCGAGCCGCTGTCCAGATGGTCGCGCCCGATCACGATCGGTGCCTTGAGTTCGCCGCTCTTGACCATCTCGTTGAACGCGAGACCGGCACGGTGCCGCTCGCCCAGGCCGATCCAGCAGATGCGCGCCGGCAGGCCCTGGAAGCTGATGCGCTGCTGCGCCATGTCGATCCACCGGTGCAGATGGACGTCTTGCGGAAACAGCTCCTTCATCTTCGCGTCGGTCTTGCGGATGTCTTCGGGGTCGCCCGAGAGCGCTACCCAGCGGAACGGGCCGACTCCGCGGCAGAACAGCGGCCGGATGTAGGCCGGCACGAAGCCCGGGTAGTCGAACGCGTCGGCCACGCCGAAATCCTTGGCGACCTGGCGCAGGTTGTTGCCATAGTCGACCGTGGGGATGCCCATCGCGTGAAACTCCAGCATCGCCTTGACATGGGCCGCACAGGATTCCCCCGCCGCCTGCGTCAGCCGAGCGTGCTGCGCAGCGTCCTTCTGCGCTGCACGCCACTCATCCAGCGTCCAGCCGATCGGCAGGTAGCCGTTGATGATGTCGTGGGCGGAGGTCTGGTCCGTGACGATATCGGGCTTGAGGCCGCCAGCTTTCGCGCGCTTCGCGAGTTCCGGCACGATCTCGCCGGCATTGGCGCACAGGCCGATCGACACGGCTTCCTTGCGTGCCGTATGGTGCGCGATGAGCTGCAGCGCCTCGTCCAGGTCTTGCGCTTGCTTGTCCAGATACTTGGTGCGCAGGCGGAAGTCGATGCGCGACTGCTGGCATTCGACATTGAGCGAACAGGCGCCGGCGAAGCTCGCGGCGAGCGGCTGGGCGCCGCCCATGCCGCCCAGCCCGGCCGTGAGCACCCAGCGGCCCGCGAGGTCGCCGTCGTAGTGCTGCCGGCCGGCCTCGGCGAAGGTTTCGTACGTACCTTGCACGATGCCTTGCGTGCCGATGTAGATCCAGCTGCCCGCCGTCATCTGGCCGAACATCATCAGGCCGGCGCGATCGAGTTCGTTGAAATGGTCCCAGGTCGCCCACTTGGGCACCAGGTTGGAATTGGCGATCAGCACGCGCGGCGCGCCGGCGTGGGTGCGGAAGACGCCCACCGGCTTGCCCGACTGGATCAGCAGCGTCTCATCGGGCTGGAGCTTGCGCAGGCTGTCGAGGATGGCGTCGAAGCAGGGCCAGTTGCGCGCGGCCTTGCCGATGCCGCCGTAGACCACCAGCTCATCCGGATTTTCTGCCACCGCCGGGTCCAGGTTGTTCTGGATCATGCGGTACGCCGCTTCGATCTGCCAGTTGGCGCAAGACAGCGCGGTGCCCCGCGGCGCGTGTACCGGTCGGGCCTTGCTGTCCAGGAAGGGTGTTTGCGAGAGATCAGACATCGGCGTCTCCGGAAATTGGGCTGTCATGCAGCCGTCCGATCCTAGTTGTCTATACAACTTGTGTCAACCTGGGTTATCCTTCGCCTATGGGACACAGCGACCTGCCCGCATACGAACGTGTGAAAGCCTGGATCAGGCAATACATCGCCAGCGGCCAGTGGAAGCCCGGCGATCCGGTGCCCAGCGAATCGACGTTGATGCATCAATTCGGCATCAGCCGGATGACCGTCAACCGGGCCTTGCGGGAACTCGCGGCCGAGGGCCTGGTCACCCGGGTGCAAGGCTCTGGCACTCGGGTGGCCCAGCTGCACCGGATCTCGTCACGCCTGACCATCCGCGACATCCACGAGGAAGTGGCCGAACGCGGCCATGTGCACACCACCCGCGTCCTCCATGCCGGGAAAGAGAAAGCCGGTCCCGATCTGGCGCGATCACTGGGACTGCGCAGCGGCGCCACCGCATTTCACACGGTACTCATCCATTACGAAAACGGCGTCCCGATCCAGTACGAGGACCGGTACGTGAACCCGGCTGCGGCGCCGCGGTATCTGGAAACCGATTTCACCCGCACCTCACCGACCCTGCACCTGTTGCAGAACGCACCGCTGACGGAGGCGACTTACGCGATCGAGGCTTGCCTGCCCACGGCCGGCGAAGCGAAGGAGCTGGGGATCAAGCGCAGCGAGCCGTGTCTGGCCATGATGCGGCGCACGGTCAGCGGCGCCCATGTCGCGAGCGTGGCCCGCCTGGTCTATCCCGGCACGCGCTACAGCTTCGCCGGCCAGTTTCAGGCATGAGCTGGAGGTTGGTTCCGCTCGCGCAAGTACCGCCCACGCCATGGGCGAACGGTGGCGGCGTGACGCGCGAACTGCTGGCCTGGCCGGACGCGGACTGGACGGTGCGGTTGTCGGTCGCCGAAATTGCAAAGGACGGGCCGTTTTCGCGGCTGGCCGGTGTGCGGCGCTGGTTCGCCGTTCTTTCCGGCCAAGGCGTGCGGTTGCGCACCAGTGGCGCGATCCATGAGCTGGGGACCTCATCGATGCCATTCCAGTTCGAGGGCGCGGCCCCCACCGATTGCCAATTGCTGGGCGGCCCGACACGCGACTTCAACCTGATGTTGCGGCAGGGCCAGGCGCGCATGGAACGCGCAGATGGGCTGCTCTCCAGGCGGTGCCAAGCGACGGCGCTGGTGGCGGTATATGCCAACGGGCGCGCTGCCACCATTGGCTGGGGCAGCGAGCGCCTGGCGGTTCCCCCAGACACTTTGGCGTGGTGCATACTGGATCGCGATGAGCTGGTTCAGCTCGCCGGCGACGACGCACTCTGGATGGAGATAGCCCCATGACCGTGCAGTTGTGGACCCATTGCCGTGCCGCGACCATGCAAAGCGGGTCGGTAGCGCCCTATGGGCTGGTCGAAGACGCCGCGATCGTGGTCGAGGCAGAGCAGTTCGCCTGGGTCGGGCCGCGCAGCCGGCTTCCGCGCGAATGGGAAGAGCGCTGCGACGAGCGCCATGACTGCGGCGGTGCGCTGGTGACGCCGGGTCTGGTAGATTGCCACACCCACCTGGTCTACGGCGGCGACCGCGCCCATGAGTTCGAATTGCGCCTGGGTGGCGCCAGCTACGAAGACATCGCCCGTGCCGGCGGCGGCATTGCATCGACCGTGACGGCGACGCGCACGGCCACTGAAGCCGGGTTGCTCGCGCAAAGCCTGCCGCGGCTGCGCGCGCTGATGGGCGAGGGCGTCACAACCGTCGAAGTCAAGTCGGGCTACGGCCTGTCGCTGGAACATGAACGCAAGATGCTGCGCGTGGCACGCGACCTTGGCCAGCAGCAACCGGTCGAGGTGCGCAGGACTTTTCTGGGCGCCCATGCCTTGCCGCCGGAGTTCGCCGGCCGCGCCGACGACTACATCGCCGAAGTGCTGCGCATGCTGCGGGTGCTTCACCAGGAAGGCCTGGTCGAAGCGGTGGACGCATTCTGCGAGCGCATTGCATTCAGCCCGCAGCAGACGCAGCGCGTGTTCGAGGCCGCCCGCGAGCTGGGCCTGCCCGTCAAGCTGCACGCCGAGCAGCTCAGCGACAGCAGCGGCGCGCAATTGGCGGCGCGCTACCGCGCGCTGAGCTGCGACCATCTGGAATGGCTCAGCGAGGCGGGCGCCGCCGCGATGGCGGACGCCGGCTGCGTGGCCGTGCTCCTGCCCGGCGCGTTCTATTTCCTGCGCGATGCGCATGTGCCTCCGGTGGAACTGCTGCGCCGGCATGGGGTGCCGATCGCGGTGGCCACCGATTCCAACCCGGGCAGTTCGCCGTGCACCTCGCCGCTGCTGATGCTGAACATGGCTTGCACCTTGTTCCGCTTGACGCCGGAAGAAGCCTTGGCCGGCGTCACGCGCAACGCCGCGCTCGCGCTGGGGCTGAAGGATCGGGGCGAGCTCGCCGCCGGCCTGCGCGCGGACTTCGTCTTGTGGGATGTGCCGCAGCCCGCCAACCTGAGTTACGCGATGGGCTTCAATCCACGTCGGCAAACAGTCTTCAAGGGGCGCGCGCTATGAGTTTCATCTTGCACCGCGGCACCGCGCCGCTGCTGGTCAGCATGCCGCATACCGGGACCGAGATTTCCGGTGAGCTGCGCGACCAGTACGTGCCGCGCGCGCTGGCCGTGGAGGATACCGACTGGCACCTGCCGCGCCTATACGACGACTGCCTGCAAGCGCTGGGCGCCAGCGTGCTGCGGCCGCGTTACTCGCGCTACGTCATCGACCTGAATCGCCCGCCCGACGACACACCGATGTATCCCGGCGCGGCCAATACCGAGCTGTGTCCGACGCGCTTTTTCACGGGCGAGGCGCTCTATCGCGAAGGGCGCGAGCCCACGCCGCAGGAGCGGCAGCGCCGGCTCGAAACCTGTTGGCGGCCGTATCACGAGGCCTTGCGCGGGGAGCTCGATCGCATCAGGGCCGGGCATGGCTTCGCGCTGCTGTGGGACGCCCACAGCATCCGCTCCGAGATTCCCTGGCTGTTCGAGAATCGCTTGCCCGATCTGAACATCGGCACCGCCGGCGGCGGCAGCGCGCATGCCTCGATCGCGCAGGCGGTGGCGGACGCGGCAGCCCGCCATGCCGGCGTGAGTCACGTCGTCAACGGCCGGTTCAAGGGCGGCTACATCACCCGCCATTACGGGAATCCGGCGCAACATGTGCATGCGGTGCAACTGGAGATGTGCCAGAGCCTGTACATGAGCGAGCAACCGCCATACGACTATCGGGAACAGGCCGCCAGCCTCGTCCAGCCGGTACTCGCGGAAATGATGGCCGCCGCGCTTGCGGCATGCAAGGCCCTGTATGGACGCTGAACGGCAGCGCTATCTCGCGCCCGCCGCATGGGTCAATGGCAGCTGGGCCCAGGACGTGGTGCTCACGGCCGGTGCCGACGGCTTGTGGACCGATATCGCCTCCAATGCCTCAGCCGAATTGCAGCGCGATGCGCTGCGCCTGCGCGGGCCTGTGCTGCCGGGCCTGGTCGATGCCCACAGCCATGCGTTCCAGCGCGCCATCGCCGGGCTGACCGAGCGCAGCGACGGCAGCGAGGACGACTTCTGGCACTGGCGCGACCGCATGTACAGCGCGGCCAATCGCGTTACGCCGGAGCAGCTCGAGGCGATCGCGGCGTTCCTGTATTGCGAATTGCTGCACGCCGGCTACACCCATGTCTGCGAGTTCCACTACCTGCACAACTACGTCGACGGCCGTGCCTATGCGCAGCCGCTGGAGATGTCGTTGGCGCTGGTGCGGGCGGCGCAGCGCGCCGGCATCGGGATGACGTTGTTGCCGACGCTGTACATGCGCTCGGGCTTTGCGGCGACCAGCCTGCGCGAGGACCAGCGCCGCTTCGCGTCGACGCCGGAATCGGTATTGCGCGTAGCCGAAGCCGTTGCGCGCCAGGGCGGTCAGGTCGCATCCGGCGTTGCGTTGCACTCGCTGCGCGCCGTCGACCCGGTCGCCTTGCGCGAAGTCGCTGCGGCGGCCGGGCCGCACATGCCGCTGCATATCCACATCGCCGAGCAGCGGCGCGAAGTGGAGGATTGCATCGCGGACCACGGCCAGCGGCCGGTCGAATGGCTCTTGAACAAGGTCGCGCTGGATGCGCGCTGGAATCTGGTCCATGCCACGCACTGCAATGAGACCGAGCTCGAAGGCGTGCGCAACCAGCGCGCATCGATCGTGCTGTGTCCGAGCACCGAGGCCAACCTGGGCGACGGAATCTTCGATCTGCCGGCATGGATGGGCCAGAGCGGAAGCTGGGCCGTCGGCTCGGACAGCCATGTCACGCGCAGCTGGCAGGAAGAGCTGCGCCTGCTCGAGTACTCCCAGCGCCTCGGCCTGCGCCAGCGCAACGTGGCGGCGCGCTCGGCCCTATGCGAAAGCAGCGCCGCCGCGCTGTTCCAGGGCGCACTGGAAGGCGGCAGCGCGGCGGCCGGGCTGCCGCTGGGGGGCTTGGCGCCGGGCCAGCGCGCCGACTTCATGGTGGTGGACACCGCGAGCAGCGCACTGGCCGGCATTCCGCACGATCACCTGCTCGATGCGATCGTGTTCTCCAGCCCGGCGCCCGGGTTCAGCGAGGTGTACGTCGCCGGCCGGGCGGTACCGGCGGCCGAGCCGGCGTTGCGGGCCGGGTTCGTGCGCGCGATGAACGAACTCTGGCCGTGAGGATCAAGACCAAATGACCATCGACTGGAACCACTTCACGCCCTGGAGCTCGCTTGCCGGGGGCCTTCTGCTGGGGCTGGCCACGGCACTGTTCCTCCTGCTCAACGGGCGGGTGCTGGGCATCAGCGGGATCCTGGGCGGGCTGGTGCGGCCGCGCGCGGGCGATATCGGCTGGCGCCTCGCGTTCGTCGCGGGCCTGCTCGTGGCGCCGACCCTGTGGCATCTGTTCGCGCAGCCCACGCCGTTCCGGTTCGAAGCAGGCTGGGCGGTGCTCGTGTCCGCGGGCCTGCTGGTGGGCTGGGGCACCCGCCATGCCTCGGGTTGCACCAGCGGGCATGGCGTATGCGGTCTTTCGCGGCTGTCGCCGCGTTCTCTGGTCGCCACCCTGACGTTCATGCTCACCGGGTTCGCAACCGTGTTCCTCGTTCGCCACGTGTTCGCGTGAAGGAGCCTGCATGAACCGACTCATGGAATTCATCGCAGGCTTGCTGTTCGGCATCGGGCTTCTGCTCTCGGGGCTGACGGACCCCGGCAAAGTGACAGCTTTCCTGGACGTGGCCGGTGCGTGGGATCCGTCGCTCGCATTGGTGATGGCAGGTGCCATTGCCGTCGGGTTCTTCGCGTTCGCCGCAGCCCGCAGGCGCACCACGAGCTATCTCGGCGGCGCGATGCAGTTGCCGGCCAGCGACGACATCGATTCGCGCGTGCTGATCGGCAGCCTGGTATTCGGCGTCGGGTGGGGACTGGTAGGTTTTTGTCCGGGCCCGGCGGTGGTGGCCACAGGCGCCGGGCATTGGCAGGCTCTCGTATTCACGCTGGCGATGCTGGGCGGCATGGCGGTGCATGAACTGGGTGCGCGTCCGGCGCCCGGCGAGCTCGTTCAGGAGTAGCCCGCCCTTGCCGTCGGCCTTGCCGGCCCGGAGCGGCGGCGCCGCCGCGGTGCCACTACCATCGGGCATATGAGTACGACTATTGCAAATGCATCGCCCGGTCCGGGCTTGCGCCAGGACGCTGGGGTGATCGGCCTCGTAGGGCTGGCCCACATGATCAGCCATTTCAACCAGTTGCTGCTGGCGCCGCTGTTTCCCTGGCTGAAGGACGCCTTCCAGGCCAGCTACACCGAGCTCGGCTTCCTGATGACGCTGTTCTTCGTCGTGTCGTGCACGGTCCAGGCGATTTCGGGCTTCCTGGTGGACCGTTACGGGCCGCGGCCGATCCTGTTCGGCGGGCTGGCGCTGCTGGCCACGTCCGCGTTCGGCTACTCGCTCAGCCCCGGCTACTGGTCGATGGCGTTCTTCTCGATCGTGGCCGGCGTCGGCAATGGCGTCTTTCACCCGGTGAACTACACATTGCTCAACCGCAAGGTGAGCGCCCCGCGGCTGGGCCACGCGTACAGCGTTCATGGCATCACCGGCAGCCTCGGCTGGGCGCTGGCACCGGCCATGCTGGTGCCGCTGGCGATTGCATTTTCGTGGCGCACCGCCTTGATGGGCGCCGGCACGCTGGCCCTGGCGGCGATGGCTGCGCTCTGGTTGAACCGTGACAAGCTGGCGCTGCCTGCCAGCGCGCCCCGGCACGCCGCGGCGGCCCGGGCCGAAGGCAATTTCGAATTCCTGCGCATCCCGGCGGTCTGGATGTGCTTTTTCTTCTTCTTTTTCTACGCCGTGGTGCTCAGCGTCATCCAGGCGTTCGCGCCCGAGGCGGCGCGCCAGTTGCATGGCGTGCCGATCGCGCTGGCGGCGATGTGCCTGACGGTCTACATGGTGTGCAGCGCCGGCGGCATGGTGCTCGGTGGCTTTCTCGCGTCCGATCCGGCGCGCTGCGAACGCATCGTCGGCATCGGCTTCGGCCTCGCAGCGCTGGTGGCGCTGGTGATCGGACTGGGTTCGGTGCCCGCGCTGGCGGTGCCGGCCCTGTTCGGGGCGATGGGCTTTGCCAGCGGTATCGCGGCGCCGTCGCGCGACCTGCTCGTGAAACGGTCCACCCCGGACAACGCGACCGGCCGCGTCTACGGCATCGTCTATTCGGGCCTGGACATCGGCCAGGCCATTTCGCCCCTGATCTTCGGCACCTTGATGGATCACCAGCGGTACCGCGGCGTCTGGCTCGGGCTGGTGTTCATGCAGGCGGTGTTGATCACCAGCGCCTTCAACGTGCGGCGGGTACGGCGCACGGTGCTGACCGCCGCCTGACCGGCAGGAGCCGGCCGCGCGGGCGGTTATCCTTAGGGCCATGTACGCGTCTTATTTCGGCCTGAAACAAGCGCCATTTTCGATCGCACCCGACCCGCGCTACCTTTTCATGAGCGAGCGCCACCGCGAAGCGCTGGCGCACCTGCTGTACGGGCTGGGCGGGGGCGGCGGATTCGTACTGCTGTCGGGGGAGATCGGCACCGGCAAGACGACGGTCTGCCGGCTGTTCCTGGACCAGGTCCCCGCCAACTGCAACGTCGCCTACATCTTCAATCCCAAGCTCACGGTGATCGAGCTGCTGCAATCGGTCTGCGACGAGTTCCATATCCCGGTGCAGCCCAGGGACGGCCTACCGCCGACGGTCAAGGACTACCTGGATCCACTGAACCAATTCCTGCTCGAAGCCCATGCGGCCGGGCGCAACAACGTCCTCATCATCGACGAGGCGCAGAACCTTTCCGCCGAGGTGTTGGAACAGCTGCGGCTGCTGACCAACCTCGAAACGTCCGAACGCAAGCTGTTGCAGATCATCCTGATCGGCCAGCCCGAGCTGCGCAGCATGCTGGCGCGGCCGGAACTCGAGCAGCTGGCTCAGCGCGTCATCGCGCGCTACCACCTCGACGCGCTCACTGCGGCCGAGACGGCGCACTATGTGCAGCACCGCTGCGAGGTCGCCGGGCTGAGCCGGCCGCTGCCCTTCGATCGCAAGGCCTTGCGGCGCATCCACCAGCTCGCGCGTGGCGTGCCGCGCCGCATCAACCTGCTGTGCGACCGGGCGTTGCTCGGCGCCTTCGCCAACACCCAGCCGGCAGTGGACCGCGCGACGGTCGACAGGGCCGCCGCCGAAGTATTCGACGTGCCGGTCCCACCGGTAGTCGCATGGCGCCGCCCGGCCGCCGTGCTGGCCCTTGGACTGGTTGCCGGGGCCGGCCTTTTTGCCACGGTCAATCGTGTGCTGGAGGACCAGCCCGAGTCTCGTCCCATGCCGCAACCCGTGCCCGTCGCCGCCGCACCGGTGGCCGCGCCGGTGGCAGTGCCGGTGCCAGCGCCGGCGGCCGTGGTAGCCGCGGCCGCGCCGGCAGCCCCGAACCCGCCGGCAGCACCTCCGGCGCTGCTCCGCAACATGGATCAGGCGTGGCGCGAACTCGCCCAGGCCTGGAAGGCCGAAGCGGGCGAGGGCGAACCTTGCAAGGCCTTGCAGAAAGACCAGCTGAACTGCTTCAGCAAGAACCTCAACATGGCGTTGATCCGGGAACTGGGGCGGCCAGGCATCCTGACTCTGGACGCGGGCAGCGGGGCGCCGAGCTATGCCGTGCTCACCGGATTGACACGCGACAGCGCGACCTTGCGCGCGGCCGGGACCGAGCAGACCGTGACCTTGGCGGCCCTGGCGGCGCGTTGGCAAGGCGATTTCGCCACTTTGTGGCGGGCGCCGCCGGGCTATGCAGCCGGCGCAAGCGGCAGCGGGACTCGCGAGACACAGGACTGGATCGCCGGACGGCTCGCCGCGGTCAACGGGTCGCCCGCTCCCACCGGAAAGCGCGCGTCAGACGCGGCTCTGGTGAAGGCGCAGTTGCGCTCGTTCCAGCTTGCGCAAGGCCTGGTGGCCGACGGCCAGGTGGGGCCGATGACGTTCATGCAGCTCAATCGCGTGGCCGGCGTCGAAGAGCCGCGGCTGCGCACCGAACCTTGACAACTCCATGTCCTACATCCTCGACGCCCTCAGAAAAGCCGATGCCCAGCGTGAGCGCGATCCGGCGCGCGGCATTCACGCGCAGCCGGTGCCGCTTGCGGTCGGCGAGCCGCCACGCGCCGAAAATCGAATCCTCTGGCTGATGGGCGCGGCGGGGCTCGCCGTCCTGGCCGCCGCCGGCTGGTACCTTTTCCGGGATACCGATGCGCCTTCCCGCCCACCGCCCCCGGCACGCACCGAGGTCGCGGTCGCGGAGCCGGCCCCCGCTCCCGCTCCCGCAGTCGTCGCACCGCCCGCGGAGCCGCCCGCCGCGGCGGTGTTGCCGCCGCCAGTCGTCGTAGCGCCGCCGATCGCGGCGGCAGCTCCCGTCGTCGTGGCGCCGCCGCCAGCGCCAGCCACCGCGCAAGCCGGGACGGAACCCGACGAAACCCCGCGGTCAAGCAGAAGTTCGCGCCGCGCTGCGGCAAGGGCCGCGGCTTCTTCGTCCGCGCCGGTACCGGCGGCTGCCGCCGCATCGTCGCCGGGAGCCGCTCCGGCGGTTGCGGAAGCGGCTGCCATCACCGGCTTGCCGGCCGATGCACCCAAGCTGGCGATCAGCGGCGGCGTGTACTCCGCCAACGTGGCCCAGCGGATGCTCATCGTCAATGGGCAGGTCTTCAACGAAGGCAGCGAGATCGGGCCCGGTGTGGTGCTCGAGGAGATCAAGCCCAAGGCCGCCGTGCTCAAATTTCGCGGCTCGCGCTACACCGTCACGTACTGAGCTAGTGTCCTGTCCCACAAATATCTGGGCTCTCGTTCGAGCTCATGCGGTGATGATCGGCGGCTGGCCAAAGGGGGTCAAGACTGGGCGTCTTGACCCCCTTTGGCCGGCTGGCGAGGGCGCCGCAGGGGCCGAACCCTTCGGGCTGGTCCGTATCGGGCCGCATCCTGCGTTGTGGTCACAGGTCAATACGTCAAGTATTGACCTGCGCCCACGCCTTGCCTGCGGCCCGATACGGACCAGCGAGAGCCTAGATATTTGTGGGACAGGACACTAGTTGGCTTGCGGCGGCTGGAACACCGACCAGTGACCGTCCTTGAACAGATACAGCGCTGAGGACAGGCGGGTGCCTGGGCCGCCGGCGTAGAGCGCGGCAACGCCAAAGCGCAGGCTTGCGACGGCGTCCTCGTCCGACACCGGGGCATACACGAGACCCCCGCGCCGCGGTACCGCCACGACCAGACCTTCGGGATGCTTGGATTGCAGCGACCGCCAGAAGTCGCGGTCGAGAAAGTAGCTGCTGTTCAGGTCCGGTGCGCGGCCTTGCACCTGCATCAGCCTGCCGCTCCAGGGCTGGGCGGCGGGAACGCCGTAGACGCGGCGCAGGTTCGCGATCGCCACGCTCAACGCCTCCTCCGGGCTCAGGTGCAGGCGCGCCAGATCTTCCGGCGAAGCACTTTCCATCTGCTGGCCCTTGTCGAACACGAGCCGGATGTGCATGTCGCCCAGGTATTGGTACCAGCTGGTTTCCAGCTCGACTACGCTGCCATCGTCCAATGCCGCGCGGATCTTGCCGACAGGCCGCAGCGCCTCGTCCTGTTTGTTCTGGCCATTCGTTTCGCGCAGCACCACCAGCAGGTTGCCTGCGCTGGTGTCCGTCGGCTGTGCTTCCTGAGCCGCAGCGGGCAGCGATGCGAGCACTGTGAATGAAAGCACCAGGCACGATCCCAAGACATTCCGGGCGCGGAATTTCCTCGTCATGTATTTCCCCTCGTGAATTGCTCATCGTTGCATGCCAGTTGGGCTCGATGCAACGGCCATTTACCTTAAGCGAGAAATAAGTCGCGGCTGTTACTTGTCGAGTCGGTAAGCGGCAACGAACTTCGTTACCGATATTGCTCGACCAGATGAACTTGTAATGCCGCTGATCCGTAGGATCGGCAGGTGTTTTCAACGCCACTCAGAGGAAGTACATCATGGCACTGCAGTCCCCATTCTTCAACAAACGCGAACCGGACGCGTACACCAACAACAATCGTAACCCGACCAGCCCCAATGCAGCCGCATCTGCCGGCGTAACGAGCATGGCTGCGCCGGTCGGTGCGTCGCTGTCCGTGCCGGCCGCCAACAGCATGCCCGTTTCCATCGCCACCCCGGAAGGCGAAAGCAAACTCACCGTCGGGCCCAACATCAAGCTCAAGGGTGTCGAGATCACGGACTGCGACACCTTGGTGGTGGAAGGCTCGGTCGAAGCCACGATGGACTCGCGCGTGATCCAGATCTCGGAGCGCGGCTCCTTCAAGGGCTCGGCCGATATCGACATCGCCGAGATCCGCGGCCAATTCGACGGCAATATAACGGCCCGCCAGAAACTGGTGATCTACTCGACCGGCAAGGTGACGGGCCGGGTGCGCTACGGCAAGGTGGTGATCGAGGAAGGTGGCCAGCTGTCGGGCGAAGTTGAATTCGGCACGGCCAGCAGCCGGCCCGCGGCCAACGCGGCCCGCCCCGGATTGGTCGCGGCAAAAGCCTGATTTCCCCGAGGCCGCGCATCCCCGGCGGAGCCGGGATGCAGCCTGCTTCCCTTCATACGGCGCGTCGGTGCCTCTCGATGCAGGTGTCGAGCACCTCGCCGTGGTCGCGCTGCCACCAGTTGGCGGCCGAGAAAATTTCGATCTCGCTGTAGCCCGCGAAACCCTGGTCCTCGACCCAGCCGCGAATTCGCGGAATGTCGATCACGCCATCGCCCATCATGCCGCGGTCGTTGAGCAGATCGGTGGTCGGCGTGAGCCAGTCGCAGACGTGAAACGCCAGCAGGCGGCGCTTGCCGGCGCGCTCGATCTGGGCCTTCAGCTTGGGGTCCCACCACACATGGTAGATGTCGACCGCGACGCCTAGCGCCGCCGGTCCCGCGTCGCCGGCCACCCCGGCGGCGTCCAGTTCATCGCAGATATCCAGCGCCTGCTCGAGCGTATTGATGCACGCCCGATCGGCGGCGTACATCGGGTGCAGCGGCTCGATCGCAAGCGGCATCCGCATCGAGCGGGAATACTCCAGCAGTTCGGCGATCCCATCGCGCACCTGGCGGCGCGCCAGCGCGATGTCCTTGTGCGCCGCCCGGCCCGCCAGCGCGCCCGGCAATCCGCCGACCACCAGCACCAGGCAGGGGGCTCGCAACTCGCACGCTTCGTCCACGGCGCGCCGGTTGTCCTCGCGTGCGGCGCGCAGGCCCGCGGCATCGGCCGCGGGAAACATGCCGCCTCTGCAATAGCCCGAGAGTTCCAGGCCATGGGACTTCACCAGGTTCGAAATTGTGTCAAGCCCCGCGGCGGCGACCTGGTCCCGCCAGGGCGAAATCGCGCGAATTCCGCGGCGCGCACAGGCTTCGATGATCTGCGGCAGCGGCAAGACGGCGCCGCGGCTCTTGCGCACGGTGGCGGTGTTGATGGAGAGCCAGCGGTGGTCCTGGGAGAAATCGCGCATCTGGACCTAGCCGTCGATTCCGTGCAGCGCCAGCAACGTCTTCATCCGCCGCACCGCCAGTTCCGGCTGCTCCAGCAGGTTGGCGGCATCGGCCAGTCGGAACAGCTGCGCGAGATGCTGCAGCGAGCGCGTGCTCTGCTGCCCGCCGACCATCGTGAAATGGCTCTGGTGGCCGTTCAGCCAGGCCATGAACACGACGCCGGTCTTGTAGAAGCGCGTCGGCGCGGCGAAGATGTGGCGCGACAGCGGCACTGTGGGCCCGAGGATGGCGTGGAATTTCTCGATATTGCCCTGCGCCAGCTCGCCTAGCGCCGCGCTGGCCGCCGGCGCGATCGCGTCGAAGATACCCAGCAGCGCATCGCTCTGCCCATGCGTGGGCTGCGGGCCGAAGCCGTCGCCCGCGATCAGCTGCGCATAGTTGAAGTCGTCGCCGGTGTACATGCGCACCCCCGGCGGCAGGCGCCGGCGCATGGCGATTTCCTTGTCCTTGTCCAGCAGCGAGATCTTGATGCCGTCGACCTTGACGGCGTGCGCGGCGGTGATGCCCAGCGCCGTTTCCATGGCCGCGTCCAGGTCCCGCGTTCCCCAATAGCCCGCCAGCGCGGGATCGAACATGTCGCCGAGCCAATGCAGGATCACCGGTTGCGCGGCCTGGCGCAAGATCCGGTCGTAGACCCGCTCGTAGTCGGCCGGGCTGGTTGCCACGCGGGCCAGTGCCCGGCTGGCCATGACGATCAGCTTGCCGCCGAGCCGCTCGATCGCGGCCATCTGTTCTTCGTAGGCGCCGATCACCTCGTCGATCGTCTTCACGGCCTCCGGCGCCAGATGGTCCGTGCCGCAGCCCGAGGCGATCAGCGCGCCGGGCGTGTCGCGGGATGCATCCAGCGAGCGGCGAATCAGTTCGAGCGAAGTGGGCCAGTCCAGCCCCATGCCGCGCTGGGCCGTGTCCATGGCCTCGGCCACGCCCAGGCCGAGCGACCAGAGCCGCCGGCGGTAAGCGATCGTGGCGTCCCAGTCGATCGCGCATTGGAGCCACGGATCGATCGGGGCACACGGATCGGCAACCACATGCGCGGCGGAGTAGGCGATCCGGTTGAAGCGAACTCCGATGGCAGGCTCGACCGGGTCGCTGCCGCGCAAGATGTACTGGGACAGGTCGCCGCCGGACGGCAATTGCAATGACAGTGCCATGGCAGCGCTCTGGTTTCTTGTGAACAGGCCCTAGACGCCAAGCGGCGGAACGTCGATCCAGCGGCGCTCCTTCCAGCTTTGCAGCGCGGCCTCGACCAGCTGGACACCCTTGGCGCCTTCCGCCAGCGTCCAGCGATAGGGTTCGTTGTCCACGACATGGCGGATGAAGTGTTCCCACTGGATCTTGAAGCCGTTGTCGTAGACCTGCGTGTCCGGAACTTCCTGCCACTGATCGAAGAAGTTCATCGCCTGTTTCAGATCCGGATTCCAGACCGGCCGCGGCGTGGTGACGCGCGCTTGGGCGCGGCAATCGTTCAATCCCGCCACCGCCGAGCCATGCGTGCCGTCGACGTGGAAGGTCACCAGGTCGTCGCGCCGCACGCGCGTCGCCCAGGACATGTTCATCTGCGCGATCACGGGTTCGCCGTTGTGGCCCACCAGTTCGGCCGTGGCATAAGCCGCATCGTCGGCCGTCGCGAGGTAAGGCTTGCCGGACTCGTCCCAGCGCTGCGGAATGTGGGTGGCGCCCACGCAGGAGACGGACTTCACTTCGCCGAACAGGTTGTCCAGCACGTAGCGCCAGTGACACATCATGTCCAGGATGATGCCGCCGCCATCTTCCTTGCGGTAATTCCAGCTGGGGCGCTGGATCGGCTGCAGGTCGCCCTCGAACACCCAGTAGCCGAACTCCAGCCGCACCGCGAGCATGCGACCGAAGAAACCGGCACGCCGCAGCATGTCGATCTTGCGCAGGCCCGGCAGGAAGAGCTTATCCTGCACGGCGCCGTGCCTGACGCCCGACTGCTGCGCCAATCGCGCGATCTCCACTGCTTCGTTCAGGTTGGTCGCGATCGGCTTTTCGCAGTAGACATGCTTGCCCGCACGGATGGCCTTGGCCAGCAGTGCCGGCCGCATCTGCGTGGTGCCGGCATCGAAAAATACGCTGTCGTCCTTGTTCTCAAGCGCCTGGTCCAGGTCGGTGCTCCAGCGTTCGATGCCCTGGCTCTTGGCCAGCGCGGCGATCTTCTCGGTGTTGCGGCCGATCAGGATCGGGTCGGGCATGATCCTGTCGCCGCTGGATAGAACGACGCCGCCCTGAGCGCGTATCGCGGCGATCGAGCGGATCAGGTGCTGGTTCATGCCCATGCGCCCGGTGACGCCGTGCATGATGATTCCGAGTCTTTGGGTGGCCATGGAATTCCGATTAACCAAATAGTGAATTGTTTCCAAAACGGCGGTTCGTGTCAAACGCCCCGATGAACGAGTCACAACGAGATCTAGCGCAACACGTAGCCCAGCACCAACTCGACCATGTGCGACAGCCTTTCGCTGCGCGCTTTCGGCGCCATCAGGTCGCGCCCGAAGATCGCGGACAGGGTATGGTTGTTGGAAAGATAGAAGTACGCGAGTCCCGCGATCGAAACGTACAGCTGCACCGGATCGATGCCGCCGCGAAAGCTGCCGTCCTTGCGGCCGTGCTCGAGAATTTCGCCCAGTGTCGCGATCAGCGGCGAGTTCAACTCGCGCAACTGTTCCGAGCCTTCCAGGTGGCGGGCGCGATGCAGGTTGGCGCTGTTGAGAAGGCTGAGGAACTCGGGGTGGGCGAGGTAGTAGTCCCAAGTGAACTCCACCAGGCGGCGCACGGCATCGGCGGGCTTGAGCGCCAGCAGGTTGAGCTTGCGTTCCTCCCCTCGGATGTGAAGGTAGGCCTGCTCCAGTACGGCGCGAAACAGCTGCTCCTTGTCGGCGAAGTAGTAGTAGATCAGGCGCTTGTTCAGCCCCGCGCGTTCGGCGATGCGGTCCATACGCGCGCCGCCGAGGCCATGCTCGGCGAACTCGTCGCGCGCGGCCGCTAAGATGGTGGCCTGCGAGCGGTCGGCATCGCGCAGCCGCTCGTCGGTCGCCATGGCTGGAACCCTTGACATGGCCGCATAATTCACCAAAACGTTAATCGAGTCAAGACATGAGCCAGCTCGCCGGTCACCTTATCGTGGAATGCCTGGTGGCGCAGGGCGCGACCCACGCTTTTGGCGTGCCTGGCGAAAGCTACCTGGCCGTGCTCGACGGCTTTCACGCCTACCGCGAACAGATCCGCTTCATCGTCAACCGGCAGGAAGGCGGCGCCGCTTTCATGGCGGAGGCGCATGGCAAGCTGACCGGCCGGCCGGGCGTGTGCTTCGTCACCCGCGGCCCGGGTGCGACCAATGCTTCGATCGGCGTGCATACGGCATTCCAGGACTCGACGCCGATGGTGCTGTTCGTCGGCGATGTCGCGAGCGACCAGCGCGATCGTGAAGCCTTCCAGGAGGTCGAATACACCAGCTTCTTCGGCCCCAGTACCAAGGGCATGGCCAAACGGGTCGAGCGGATCGACGAGCCCGACCGCATCCCGGAATATGTGGCGCGCGCCTTCGCCACGGCCATGAACGGCCGGCCGGGCCCGGTCGTGGTGGTGCTGCCGGAGGACATGCTGGCCCGGCGGACCGACGCCCGGCCGCTGCCGCGTGTCGAACCGGTCGAGGCCTGGAGCGCGCCCGGAATGCTGCGCGAACTGCGCGAACTGCTGCTGGGATCGGTCAAGCCCTTCGTCATCGCCGGCGGCGGCGGCTGGACCGTGCAGGCGGCGCAGGCATTGCAGCGCTTCGCCGAAAACTGGAAGCTGCCGGTGGGCAATGCCTTCCGCTTCCAGGACACCTTCGACAATCATCACCCGCTCTACGCCGGCGACGTCGGCATCGGCTTGAATCCGAAGCTGGCCGCGCGCATCAAGGACAGTGACCTGATCCTGGCCATCGGTCCACGCCTGGGCGAGATGACCACTGGCGGCTACACGCTGCTGCAGGCCCCGCGGTCCCGGCAGAAACTGGTGCACATCCACGCGAGCGCCGAAGAACTCAACCGCGTCTATCAAGCCGACCTGGCGATCAATGCGACGATGAGCGCGGCCGCGCGCTCGCTGGAAGTGCTGGCGGCGCCACCGGAGGTGCCATGGGCGGCATGGACCGATGCGGCGCATGCGGACTATGAGGCCAACCTGGAGCCACAGGCCTTGCCGGGGCTGCAGGGCGATACGGCCCAGGGCGTGGTCGATATGCCCGCGATCGTGGCGGTGCTGAAGAGGCACCTGCCGGCCGATGCCGTGCTGACCAACGGCGCCGGCAATTTCGCGAGCTGGGTCCATCGCTTCTTCAAGCATCACGGCCTCGCGAAGGGGCACAAGACACAGCTCGCACCGACCGGGGGAGCGATGGGCTATGGCGTTCCGGCCGGCATCGCGGCCAACCTGGTGAGCGGGCGCACGGTCCTGACGATGGCCGGCGATGGCGACTTCCTCATGAACGGACAGGAGCTCGCCACGGCGGTGCAGCACGGCGCCAAGAGCATCATCGTGCTGCTCAATAACGGCATGTACGGCACCATCCGGATGCACCAGGAGCGCGACTACCCACGGCACGTGAGCGGCAGCGAGCTCGCCAATCCGGACTTCGCCGCACTGGCACGGGCGTACGGCTATGCCGGTGTGCGCATCAGCCGAACGGCGGAGTTCGAACCGGAACTGGTCGCCGCGCTGCAGCGCAAGGAAGGGACCTTGATCGAGGTCATGCTCGATCCGGAAGTCATCACGACGCGCGGTACCTTGAGCGGGATCACGCAGGCGGCGCTGAAAAAATAAGAAAGGGCCGCATGAGCGGCCCTTGCAGCGGGTGCTTGGTCTCGGTCGCCGGCATCGAGAGCCGGCTTCCTCGAGAACCTTCTACGCTGGTCGATCCCCAGGCAAGCCTGGGGCCCCTCGCCCCGCGCTCCGAAGGTTCATTTGACGTGCTTGCCGATCAGGCCGGCCATCTCAAACATCGAGACCTGCGCCTTGCCGAAAATTTCCTTCAGCTTGGCGTCGGCGTTGACCATGCGCTTGTTGACGGAGTCCTGCAGCTTGTTCTTCTTGATGTAGGCCCACAGCTTGCTCACGACTTCGGTGCGCGGCAGGGGAGCCGGACCGACCACAGCCGCCAATTGCGGGCTG
>Ga0134124_10000979_pt1 | contig 22904 bp, 16 predicted proteins | sample KB304_FD_96880 | JGI IMG/M metagenome (GOLD analysis project Ga0134124, IMG submission 96880) | Terrestrial soil microbial communities without Nitrogen fertilizer from Kellogg Biological Station, Michigan, USA - KB3-0-4 | ecosystem: Environmental > Terrestrial > Soil > Unclassified ... | reverse complement strand
CTGCCAGAGCGGTGTAAATATCGTGCTCAGTAATCGTCACTCCATCACGCGACGTTACCACGAGACGTTCCACTACATTCCTTAATTGGCGAGTATTGCCTGGCCATGTGTAAGACGCTAATGCGGTGATAGCGGCGAGCTCAATCATATTGTTGCCGGAACGACCGTACTTCGTTTGCGCGTGATGCAAGAAGTGATCAACCAGGATTGGAATGTCAGTCGGACATTCACGTAAAGGAGGCGTGCTTATAGGTAGAACTGCGATACGGTAATACAGATCCTCGCGAAATCGACCAGCTTGCATTTCCTGCGCGAGATCGCGATTAGTAGCCGCAATGACACGGAAATCCACACGTCTTTCGGCACATCCGCCGACAGGCCTAAAGGTACCCTCCTGGAGCACGCGAAGAAGTTTGACCTGGCAGCTGGTGGAGATCTCGCTGATGCCATCGAGAAAAATCGTTCCTGTGTGGGCAGCTTCTAACAATCCCTTTTTCTTCTGGATCGCGCCGGTGAACGCTCCCCGTTCATAGCCGAACACTTCGGCTTCCCAAAGCATTTCGCTCAGCGCGCCGCAATGTAGTGAAACGAACGGTCTTTTGGCGCGTGAGCTTTGGAAATGGATGGCGCGTGCTACCAGTTCTTTTCCCGTACCAGACTCGCCGCAAACCAGGACCGTCAAATCGCAGGCGGCAGCCGTGCGAATCTGACGATTAAGCTCCTTCATAGGCGCCGATTCGCCGATGAGCTCGTGGTCTAATTGAGGTACTGGCGCTTTCATGGTCGTGTTATGTCTGGTACACGTTCGCTATCAGATCCTGGAGATGGTTTAAAAGACGGGAGAAATGACTAAAACTTCCAGTGCAAGGGAAAATAATTTCGTTTCAATTCATATGAGTCGAAAACTTTTTCAGTCTGCTGGAAGATCAGTCAAATTCTCCCGTCTACATAGAAAGATAGAATTTGTAAAGAGAGACTGCCTCGGAATGCGTTCCAAAGAGAACCGGTGATGCTTAATAAACGAACTACCAACTTGATTACCATTTCCGACATGCTGAAATCGGCTGGCATGGTCCTTTTGCTGTTAGGTACTATCGCGGACGCCCGGTCGGTCCAGAGCACCCATTCCGAGGCGCAGCTGGCATCAATCCTGTGCCGGAATCCGACAGATGAACCAACAAACCAGCTGCTGCTCAATATGAACGCGCAACTGGTCAATGTTACGCTGTGGAATGCCCTCCTTAAGTGCGCGTCGTCTGCACAACGCCAGCAATTACCCGCGCAGTCGATAGAGATTTTCAAGGTAGCCCTATATGTCGCGGATCTACTCAAGCAACCCGAGCTGGTGGCCACTACGTACTATTACCTCGGGCAAACGTACTCAGTAACGAATGATGTTGAAAATTCTATTCAGGCATACGAGACGAGTAGAAAACTATTTGAACACGCGGGAATTCAAAGCAATCTGATTTATGTCCTGGCGGATCTCGGTGCGATGTACGTCGCTAAGGAAGATTATGAAAAGGCTCAGAGTTATTCAGAGCAGAGTTTGGCGATCGCGGGACAATCGAAAATAAGTTCGATCAAACTATGGCCAGGGCCAATTGAGTATGGTCAGGCGAGAGCGCTTCATACACTGGGCGAAATCGATTTGCGCTATGGCAATCACGAGAGCGGGCTCAAGAGACTGGGTGAGGCGCTGGCCTCGTATGAACGGCTCAACAGCACGAGTTCCCCATACAACATACAGATCGCCGACGTGCTTATTGCGCTGGCAAAGGGATACGGCGAGATGGGCCAATATGGAAGAGCGTTTTCCCATTTGACCAAAGCTCATCAAGTCTCAATGAGCTCAGGAGACCAGAATACTCGAGCAAATATCATGAGCAGTCAGGCGTCTCTGTTCCTTGATCAGGAGGACTATCCAGCAGCCCAAAAGCAGTTCAAGGCAAGTCTTGCCATCTATGGGTCGTTGGGAAATACGAGACAAGAAGCTCGAGTGCTTCTGAATTTGGCAGTGATCGAACAGCAGCAGGGTCATCATGATGATGCCCTTCCACTCTTTCAACGCAGTATGGAACGCGCAAATGCTGCGAAGTTGGTGGATGTCCAAATTAAGGCTGGAGCAGGCCTAGGCGTTGTTTTAACTGCTAAGCATGATTTCGCTAGTGCATTGCAGGCGATAAACCAGAGTCTCGGGCTTGCGCGCCGAGTGAACGCGAAGACCCGCGAAGTAGAACTTCTTTGGCGCGCGGCGCAAACTTACTACGCAATGCAAGACTATCAGGAGTCTGCCGAATTAGCCGAACAGGCGATGGTCCTGGCTCGTTCACTGCGATTGCCTAAGCTGACATACTTCGCTACTGCCGCACTCGGTGAGGCATACGCTGCGGATGGGAAAGTTGAGCTTGCGATTGCAAACTTGAAAGAAGCCGTCAATCAAGTTGAAGAATTGCGCGAACAGGTAGCGGGACGACAAGAAGGCCGCCAGCTGTTTTTTGAAAACAAGGTTGGGCCATATCACACGCTGGTAAAACTGCTGACCCAACAGGGCAGCAACTTTGAAGCGCTACTCTATGCTGAACAAGCGAAGGGGCGGGTATTACGGGAAGCAGTTAGAAACAACCGGACTGATTTGAAAGACATATACACCGAGAGTGAAAAGGGCGAAGCGGAATTTTTGATTAACAAACTTCAGGCAATCAATCAACGCATCCAATCGCAACCGGGTGGCAATGAACCAATAGACGAACTTCAGAATGAGCTGAAGGGTGTCCGAAGGGAGTTAGGGTTGTTTCAGGAAAGGTTAGCCGCGGCGCATCCTGAATTACTGCTGCGGGCAGGTCCGGCTCAACCCTTGACTCACGCTCGCCTTAACAATCTGGTAAGCGCTAATGACCTCGCCTACCTCGAATATGTCGTCACGGGTGACCAGGTCGGGATCTTCATACTGAAACGGAACGGCCTTACTGCCGATCACGAACTGCAGTATATAAACCTACCTGTTACCGCTGATGAGCTGAGACGAAGTGTAAACGAGTTCCATTCGGCACTGGCAGGACGGGAGCCAGGCTACGACGTGTTGGGCCGTGAACTCTACCGCTTATTAATTGCGCCGGTGGCCAACGAACTGCAAAACGTTCGGACGGTATGCATCATTCCTGATGAATTTCTTTGGACGTTGCCCTTTCAAGCTTTGACGACCGCGAGCGGCAATTACTTCATAGAAGAGTACTCTTTGTTCTATGCACCATCATTCAGCGCACTGAGCGAAATGGGCCTTCGCCGGCGGCAACAAAGTACCAAGGAATCACTTATTGCGTTCGGTAATCCAGTGATTGCGAGCGATGAGAAACTCAAACAAGACTTACATCCATTACCCGAAGCGAAAGCCGAGGTGGCGGCACTAGCAGCGGCCGTACGGACGCCGTTGAAGAGGGTACTCGTTGGACGTTTGGCAGAGGAAAAGACCTTTAAGGCTCTTGCGCCGCAATACGCAACCATTCACCTTGCCACTCATGGTGTTCTGGATAATCGAGATCCTCTGGATTCTTATCTGTTGCTGACTAAGACTGACGGCGACCCGGAAAACGATGGCTTACTACGGGCGCGCGAGATTATGGACATGCACCTAAATGCAGATTTGGCTGTGCTTTCCGCGTGCGAGACTGCTAATGGCAGGATGAGTCCAGGTGAGGGTGTCATTGGTATGTCCTGGGCGTTCTTTGTCGCCGGCGCGCGGTCCGTAGTGGTTAGCCAGTGGCGCGTGAATTCTTCCAGCACCTCACAATTGATGAAGAATTTCTACGAAGCGCTGGCCAGACAGAACGATCCAAATAGTCGGGATAAGTCACAGGCTTTACGGGAAGCATCGCTACGTCTCCTGAAGGATCGTCGTTACCGTCATCCGTTTTATTGGGCCGGTTTTGTATTAGTGAGCAGTAACTGATTGGTCGTGTTGCTTGTTTTAATGGAGAAGGTGTTAATCAACATCGTGCTACTTCTTTCGCTTATGCAAGTACAGCTCGCGGTGAACTGAGTGTGTCGCGCGTCGGAGTGCGGTCAATACAATTCATTTACCCGCGCAGTGTCAACGGTTCCTCAACCCTCGCTCTCACAAGTCGGTTCACAGCTGCTGCTTGCTTGTAAAGCCGAACGGAATTAGCTCCCGCAACTTGTAGCCTTTGACTAATGGAGCAGGTTCCTATGGACTCAGATTTTCTCCTCCAAGCCGGAATCGTTGGGAACTCACCTGCAATGAATGCCCTGGCTTGTCAGATCGACATTGCTGCCAGAAGCGACCTTACGGTCCTTGTCTCCGGTGAATCGGGCACAGGAAAGGAACTGGTCGCCCGCGCAATTCATAGACACAGTGACAGAAGCAATGGCCCGCTCGTATGTTTCAACTCCGGAGCAATCACAGAGAGTCTGCTCGAATCGGAACTCTTCGGCTACGTGCGCGGCGCGTTCACTGGGGCTGATCGGGATCGCAAGGGCCTATTCGAGGCGGCCGACGGCGGAACACTCTTTCTCGATGAAGTTGGAGAGATGGCGAAATCTTCGCAGGCAAAGCTGTTGCGGGTACTGCAGGAACACGCCATACGAGCGGTGGGAGGTTTAACCGAAATCCCGATTAACGTGCGCGTGGTTGCCGCGACGAATAGAAACTTGCCCGAGGAAATACAGCGGGGCCGGTTCCGTCAGGATTTGTTTTACCGGTTGGCAGTGCTTACGATTCACATACCTCCACTGCGTGAACGAGTCTCCGACATTAGATCCTTAACAGAATATTTCCTGAACAATGCAAAGACCAGGTTGAATATTCGCCATCAACTTTCTTTCAGCGATAGCGCCATTGCAACGCTGGCTTTGTATTCCTGGCCCGGAAATGTCCGCCAATTACGTCACGTGGTTGAACGGCTCGTCGTAGGCGCGGGTACCAAAAGAACACTTTCAGCATACGACGTTTCTCCGGTCCTGGAAGAAATCAGAAGGTTTGAGACGCCTGCAGAAATTCCCCTCGGGTATCGAGAAAACGATTCACTCGATGAATTTCTCGCGCGAACTATGCTAGGGCTTTATAACCATCTCCGGGCGGTCACGGGAAACCACTCTGAAGTCGCACGGATTCTTAGTATTCATCGAAATACGCTTTCCCTGCGTGTCGAGCGAGCGAGACGAATTCTGCGATCCAGCTAGACGTCATTTGGTGCTGCGCTCGAAGAATGTGTTGGGTTGCGAGTGATGGCTCCGTAGGCGCATCTCATATGCTCTACTAGCTCAGTAACAGGGTTCACGCTCACAACGTGAGCCTTTTCAATCACTTACAAACCTGAGTTTGAGCGTTGACCGGAAGGTTGACGGCAAGTCAATTTGGGCCCATTCAACACCCTCAGCCGCTTATGACAGCAGGTACGATGCCGTTGAATGGACTTACCCTAGATTGTTCTGTTGCTTTCCAGCCCTGACTAACATCAAGGGTGATCTACAAATTGCTTCGTAATAATACGAACGAAGCGCGGGTAGGATAAATCAACTTAAAAACCTGATCCGTTCGCTTTCGATTAGAGGAGTTGTTTCCCGATCAAGTGCGTATCTAATCTTATGCTTCGTGGCTTTAGGTCGTTGGAAATTTGGGCCGCTGGGTTTTTGGGAAACATATACCTTGATAAACATTCGCGATACACTTAGATCAAGAACAACTCAGAATCATCCATGACCTCCGGGTCTCGGAAATGGATGAATAAGCTGGTGTAGAGCCGGGAATCATTTATTCGGGCCTCCATTTGCTGTGCAGTTATGCGCGGGCTATTCTCATTGCGGCATGCTGTTTAGGTTTGAGCGATGGTTTTTAAAACTGAGCGCAGCAAAATTAATCCATGAGGGCTCAACCATTGGACTCGTTAAAAGGACCACCGATCTCGTTACTGGGCCTGGGCGCCTATCTGCCCAGTAGAGTGATGACCAACGATGAGTGGAGTCACTACGTCGACACAACGGATGAGTGGATTACTGCACGCACCGGAATCAAACGAAGACGTGTTGCTTCAGCTGAAGAGAGCACTGCCGACATGGCAGTGGCAGCAGCGCGTTCAGCGCTCGCAGACGGGAAATTCAAGGCTGAAGAAATCGACGAGATTATAGTAGCAACTGATACTCCCGAGGTCTTCACGCCCGATACCGCATGTTTTGTTCAACATCGCCTTGGAGCGCGCGAAATACCGGCTTATGAACTGGGCGGCAGCGGGTGCGCCGGTTTCTTGCAAGCGCTCGATATTGCTCGTGCCCGGGTGCACTTCGCCGCGGGACGAGTTCTCGTTATTGGGGTGGAAATGTTCACGCGAGTGATTAGTTGGCACGAACGCGACACCTGCGTTCTTTTCGGTGACGCCGCTGCCGCAGCGGTTGTAGGCCATGGATCTGGCGGCGGAGAAATCATTTCCGTTATGGCAGGTACGGATGGCAGCCAGGCCGACATTCTAATGCTTGAAGTAGGCGGTACCAGAGCGCCTACTTCTTTGGCATCAATTCAGCAGGGCAGACATCAATACATCGAGATGAATGGACGTGAGGTTTTTAAAGCTTCTGTGAAGCGAATGAGCGAAGCATCATTGCAGGTACTAGCCCAAGCCAACCTCTCTAAAGAGGATGTCACACTCGTTATTCCTCACCAAGCGAATTTACGAATCATTCAAGCGATATCGAAGAACCTCGATATTCCTCTCGATAAGTTCTACATTAATCTTCAGGAATACGGTAATACCGGTTCCGCATCAGTGCCGCTTGCTCTTTGGGAAGCTCGAAATACCGGGAGGATCTCTCCAGGCGACCTGATCTTATTGACTGCGTTTGGAGCTGGTATACACTGGGCGGCAACCCTCCTGCAGTATTAAATATTACTGGCTTGCATTCGCTGAATCATGGCTCACGATCAGATGGCAATTCGTACCTCCAAATCCAAAGGCAGAGACACCAGCGAGTTTCCTGGTTCCGTTTCTGGAAGGCCATTGTTCCACTGATGTGGGGATGGAAATCGGCCACTCTCTTCGTGCAATCAACTGGTTAAGTTTCTGTAAATGCAGATGCGGGGGTATTCGTCCGTGTTCCATTGAAACCAGTATTTTAATCAGTCCAGCAATGCCGGCGGCAGCTTCAAGATGTCCAATGTTTGTCTTAACCGATCCGATCAGAAGTGGCACCGACGATGTCGTTTCGCGCCCGCGGAAAACATCTGCTATAGCTTTTAACTCAAAGTAATCTCCCAACTTGGTTCCGACAGCATGAGTTTCAACAAAATCGATCGCGCTCGGCTCAACTGCGGCACGCCTTAAAGTTTTAGTGATTACGGAACGTTGACCGGCAACCTTGGGTGACGTGAGTCGACCACTGTTTCCGTTGTGGTTTACAGCCGATGCGAGGATTGTTCCAAGCACTCTGTTTCCATCTTCGAGGGCAACGTCAAGCTTCTTCAAGATCACAACTCCGCAACCTTCACCGCGGACATAGCCGTCCGCCGCGTCATCAAACACACGGCATCGTCCCGAAGGCGAGAGAAATCCACCGTGCGACAGACTGATGGAGGCAGCCGGAGAGAGCACGAGGTTCACACCACCGGCTATCGCGATGGTGCAGTCGTCTGCGCGCAGGCTTTGACATGCCAGGTGAACGGCAACCAAAGAAGATGAGCACGCTGTATCGAGTGTTATGCTGGGGCCCGTGAAACCGAAATGATGTGAAACTCTGTTTGCAGCGAAACAGGGTGCACTACAGACGTGATCGAACACCACATTATTCAACTGCCGGTAAATGGTCCGGTGATGATCGAGATTTGTTTGGCCGATAAAAACTCCCACGGCAGTCAAATCTTCTTTTCGCGATTGAAGGCTGACGTCATTCAGCGCCTGGGCCACTGTATGAAGGAGCAGCTGATGTTGTGGGTCAATATCTAAGCCAGAACTCGCGTCGAACAATTTCGATTCAGCGATCACGTCACTAAGTTGGTTCAGAAACCCACCTATCCTGGCACCCGTCTTCCCTGCCTCGCTGGCGGTCCAATCATAAGAGTCTATGTTCTCCCACCGGTCTTCCGGGATGGTGGAAATCAGATCGCGGCCTTCACTCAGCAAGGTCCAAAACTCTTTGGGATTGGTCGCGCCGGGAAATTGGCAAGCAGCACCGATGATTGCGATTGGTTCGCTTCCCGACATGATTCAATGCTTGCCTGCGGCGGCATCGTTAATACGCCGAAGGGTAACCCTCATCAGTCCCATACTACCCTTATGAAACCCCATGATGGATAACTTAAACCAGCGCTCGAATCTATGGACTGTTTCCTCCCCAGCAATCCGGATCGCATCGCTTCTACATTCCTGAAGGCGATCCAACCACGCGCGCAACGTGCGAACATAGTCCTCTCGATCGTTCCGTAAACGATAAATTTCAAAATTCTGTTCACAGGCCATGGCAATATCCGCCAGCCGAGGTAGATCAGTTTCCGGCCAAATCTCTTTCGCAATAAACGGATGGAAGTCTTGTCTGGAGGCGGTCTCGTTCGTGATTGTTTGGAGCGACATCCACCCTCCAGGTTTCAGCCATTGTTTGCATAGCGAAAAGAAAGATCTGTAGGCCTCAATCTTCTCGGCTTGCGTGAGGTCGGGCCTGGTGAAATGTTCAAACGCACCAATTGAGATGATAGAGTCGTAAGGCTGCGCTGGCCTGTGATCTGACCAGCTCTCGAGTAAAACTGTTACGCCGGGCCAGCTTTGCGCACGGATATAAGCAGCTTGCGAGCGACTCAGCGTGAGACCGACTGCCTGTTCAGCGTTAGCTGCCGTTACTAAACGGTGCAATGCACAGCCCCATCCACAACCAATGTCTAACACTCGTTTACTATGAGATGCTCGTGCTTCCTGGATGTGATAATCCAGCTTGGCGATCTGCGCTTGCTCAATGTCTGTGGCTGAATCCCACAACGCACAGGTATAGGTTTTAGTGGGGTCAAGCCACAGGTGATAAAAATCGTTTCCGATGTCATAGTGGTACTGAATCGCCGCGGCTGACGCTCCGGGATTCGCGATGTTCGCTTTATTAACCATTGTTTGCGGATGGATAGCCGTTAAGGTTGTCTTGTCGCTCTTCAAGATACTTTGCCAAAGAGCTAATTGTCGGAGCTTCGAAAGGAGCGGTTGGATCAATTGAGAACTCCAACCAGGACTCGAGTTCCTCAGTCATCACAACGAGCACTAGAGAATCAACGGAATATCTTTCGAACTTCGCGTCAGTATCAATTTCAGTTCGCTTGATCTTCAGGGTCTTAGCCAGATAGTCCGTCAGCCATTCTGATATCTGTTGCGCTGAGCGGCGTTCTGCCGGCGCTAAAGCATTAGCCTCGTTCCCAGAGTTATTGTTGTGTCGTAGTTTGTTCATTGGGATTAAGTGTCGCTAGCACGTGTGGTTTGAAGGACCTTGGCGGTTTTCATTTCGGGCGTGACGGAATGAAGGTCCCACACAAGTCCGCATACACGCAGAAATCTGATTACCATGCCACCAATATCGATCTTCCATAGACCTTCGGTAAAAAGTGCCGAGCTCGGAAAGGCATGATGATGGTTATGCCAACCTTCACCACCTGTAACCAAAGCTAAAAGTAAGGAGTTGCGGCTTTGATCCCTGGAGTTGTAGCGCTTCACGCCAAACATGTGCGCTAGCGACGTTATACTCCAGATAGCATGGTGAACTAACACCATCCGGACCATACCTCCCCAAAGAAAGCCCGTGAGCAATCCTATCCACGATCGAGTTACAAGACCGCAGACAATGGCGGGTAAAGCTATGCCGAGGGTGACCCACCAGATATAGGTGCGGTTCACAAACATAAGCACTCGATCTCTCACCAGGTCGGGAGAGTAAATCACAAAGTTGGTCACCTCGTGAGCGAACATCGAGCCGATATGCGCATGGAAAAAACCTTTCAGTCGAGCAATCAAATTGCTGCCATGTAGATTCGGTGAATGAGGATCTCCCGGCTGATCAGAATGCCTGTGATGTCGGCGGTGGTTGCTGACCCAGTGAAGCACCGGTCCCTGAGCTGCCATCGAACCTAGAATTGCGAGTGCGAATCGGCCGGTGGTAGAGGTTTTGAATGATCTATGCGCCAGATATCTATGGAAGCCTACGGTTATGCCCATCAGGGTCAGAAAGTACATTACAAGACAGACTGTGATATCCAGCGTCGAAACCCCGACGAAGAATATCTGCGCTATCGCAAACACAAAAGCCACCGATGGGGTAATCACTGTCAGGAAAGCGTACTGGCGCTGCCGTTTTACAGGTCTGGCGGCGCGTATAATGTCGACGTCGGAAAACGAATGCATGACCGTGCCGGCATTGGGAGGGTAAACGGGTGGCAGCGATGCTCCCTCGACTTCTGGAATCTGGTTAATAACTCGTTCCATGGTTCTAACCTCCTCACTACAGAAGTAGTTTCAGGCAGCTCTTGCCCAAATCGAGTCTTCGCAAATCACGGGTAATTTCTGGTCGAGAAACAAGCGGCGACAATGCGCTCGTCGAACCTTGCCACTTGATGTAAAAGGGACTCCGCCGGGCTTGACCAGGCAAACAGTTGAGAGCACAACTTCATGTTTCTCCGCAACCGCTTGACGAATGTTTTTGGTAACTTCCATTAGGACCGAAGTGGTTGAAGGCTTAATCCTTGCTTCCTGGACCACCACCACACGCTCCTCACCATCTTCGTCTACAGAAAAGGTGGCGCATCGGCCTCGTATAAGCGTCGGATGCACGACTGTTACTGTATGCTCAATGTCTTGAGGATATAAGTTACGTCCTCGAATGATGATCAAGTCCTTCAATCGACCAGTCACATAGAGGCGACCTTGATCTATAAAACCGAGGTCACCCGTTCTCAGGAATTTGAGGCGGCCTGCGTTGTCAAGAGATCTGCCGAAAGTTGCAGAAGACTCCTCATTCCTATTCCAATACCCTGGTGCTATGTTCTCACCCGCTACCCAAATCTCGCCAATTTGTGCGTGAGGCAATTCCTGCAAAGTACCAGGATCAACTATGCGAATTTCCTGATCACGAATAAGGCCGGCAGCGACCAATTCGCGAGTGGAATCGTTGTCGCTTGCAGGTTGGAATTTTCCCGATTCGATGATTGAACCTTGAGCACGCACGAATACCGGCTCTTGCCCGGGAACATCACCACAAACGAACAAAGTGGCTTCTGCTAAGCCATAACAAGGATAAAAGGTTTCGGCGCGGAAACCGACCGTAGCAAAAACTCGAGTGAACGACTCGATTGTTTTGGCCCGAATTGGCTCGGCGCCGTTGAATGCCACACGCCATGAACTTAAATCTAAGCCAGCGAGATCTTCTTGATGAATGCGATTGACACAGTGGTCGTATGCAAAGTTGGGTGCACCACTGGTGGTCGCCTGGTATTCAGAAATCGCACATAACCAGCGAATAGGTTTTTGGATAAATGAGAGCGGTGGCAACAAAGTACATTCAATTCCGAGATATAACGGCTGCAAGATGTTGCCCAGGAGCCCCATATCATGAAATAGCGGCAGCCAACCAACGAATTTTGTGGAATCATCATGTCCGAAAGCTGTTTTAATCTGCTGTTGATTCGCAATTACATTTGAATGATGAATCGCGACGCCCTTGGGAGTTGAAATCGACCCAGAAGTGTATTGCAGGAAGGCAAGGTCGGATGAGTTATTACTAAATCCGTTCCATTGCGACGCCCAGGCAGAATCTATATCCTCAACAATAAGTGGTTCGACGCCTCGCAGTTCCGGCACGACTTCCAGCAGCGATTCGCGCTGCCTATTCTTATAACGGCTCGTCAATTCCAATGCAGGACTACAATCGCGCACGATTGCTCGCAGTGCCTCTGCTGGTTTGTTCGCACGGGGAGTGGCCACAGGAACAGGGACGGCACCGGCATATAAGCTGCCAAGAAATGAATAAATGAAAGCCAGTCCCGGCTCGAAACATAGTATTAATCGTTGGCCGCGAAGATTCTGTTTTTGCAAATACGCGGCAACAGCCCTGCTGCGAGTGTCGAGTTCGCCATACGTAAGTTTGTCAGTCAGCACGTCCCCATCGCCAAGGAATCTGAACGCTAAACGGTCGGGATTGGCGGACGCGTGCATCGCCACTACATCGACGATTGTCTGAGGTTTGAGGTTCGCTTTCACGGCTGTCGCGCTTTCTACTCTGCGCAGGTTCCGTTTATTAGATCGTTGGCAGCCCTACTCTGAGAATCGCGAGCCACCGATAGGAATAGAGAACTTGCGTGACTCTACTCTTAGATGCTGGCTATGGTCAATGATTGGACAACAAAACTAGCTATTAGTGACTAGCTTTCGTTATCATCCTGTTGAATTGCTTAGTATCATTATAATTTTCCAATTTGATTGCGCGACTCTACTTTGAAGAGTGATTCGCGTGAGGTGGAAGTTTGCCGAATGGACTTTGTTAAGGTTGAGCACTGTGGCGACATATTTGTAGTCACACTTTCGCGTGCGAAGGCCAACGCCATTAACGAACAATTAGTAGACGAACTTCAAATAGCCATCTCGGGAGCAATCAAAGACAAGTCTAGCCGGGCTGTTGTTCTCGCGTCTGACAGACCGAACTTTTTTTCAACAGGATTAGATGTTAACGAAGTGTTCCAATATAGCCGCCGAAAGATGACTGAATTTTTCGGGCGATACATAGATCTGTACGAGAGCATTTACACCTTGCCAAAACCGATTGTCGCGGCAATTAAAGGTCATGCTTTTGCAGGCGGTGCCATTCTCGCTCTCGCTTGCGACGCAAGAATAATGGCTCAAGGAAGTTTCAAATTCGCACTCAACGAAGTGAATATCGGCATAGTCTTGCCTCCCGGTGCTGCAAGAATGGCGATTGACTGCGTGGGATTTGCGAGGGCTCGCGACATAATTTTGTCTGGGGACTCGATCACGCCGGAGCGCGCTCTGGAGATTGGCTTAGCTAAAGAGATTGTTTCTCCTGAACTCGTGCTGCAAACGGCTCTGAGTCACGCGCATAGGTTCGCTGAGAAGCCACCAGCGGCGTTCGCAGCAATTAAAAAACTTCTGAGGGAGAGCGGGGGAACTTACCAAGTGGGCGGCGATCAAAAAGTTCTCGATGAGATAATCGATAGTTGGTTCTCACCGGAAGCTGAAAAGGGTAAGCGAGCCCTTATTGATTCATTGAGCCCAAAGAAACCGCAAAACACCCCACGCGCATAACCATAGATGCATATATATCACGAGCGGTGCTCCTAAGGTTGCGAGGCTCTGACCTGAAGATCGTGTTTTCCGCTCCGTAGGGAGATTCCGGCCACGAGTGGTGCCCGAACGCTCACGCGAAGGGGCGAAGGCGCCAGCGGAGCACTCGGACCGAAGCGAAGAATGCGATCCGTTCCCTAGAAATGATGCGATCCGTTCCCTAGAAATGACCTTCGGGTCAGGGATTAGGGACATGGACCAACAACGGTTTGGTCTTTGATAACTTGGTTTCTGTGCAGGTGAAATTCCTATCCCCACAAATTGGGCCAAGCGCCCGAGCAACAGTTAGAGAGTTCCAGAGCAAATAGTAACCGTTCGCGATGTCGGTAACCAGGATACTTTAAACCGGCTCTTGTATTTACAAATGCATGTTCATAACGAGACTAACCATCTAGCACAATGCTGTGCTGCCTGAGCGAATGCCCTGGCTTTTTGTTGATCTAACAGTGACCTTAATCCCGTGCCACCAATACTCTTCTTTTCCTCCGTGAGCGATGTTACCGCGCGCTAACCATAGTTGCTCAATTTCATCAAAATTCTTCGGATGCGATTGCTTGTAGGAATGTCCGATCTGCGATTGCAAGGCCGCATCAAGGTGATCAGGTAAATTTACGCTCCCTTTGAACACATGGCCCGTTCTGAATTTGGTTTTTTTATGAACATGCCACAGTCGCTCGAAAGTTATATTTTTTGCTAGCTCACATGCAATAACTGACTCCAAGACGGAACGTCTTATGTCGTCTGCTGCTAGAAAATATTTCGCATCATTGGCAATGACTTCGTGAAGCGGGACATTGGTATTCAGCGTTACGCCTTCTGTAACTGAATTCCACAAATCTGTTGTTACACTTTGCTCATCCCCAAAGAGTGAGAAGTGCCAGACTGCATTGCACGCAGAATGTCTACCCTGCCTTGCCCTTGAAAATACCGCTCGCGGCCGAGGTCGGTCGCGGTGGCCGCAGAGGATTTCCTTGACGCGCGCCGGTCTGCCGATCAACTCCGGGTAACGGGCCAGGAGCAGCGCCGCCGCCCCGCTGACGTGCGGCGCAGCCATACTGGTTCCGTCCATCGTGTCTTTCAGCTTGCCAGGGATGAGGCTGACGATCTTTTCGCCGGGGGCTACAAGATCAGGCTTGGCGCGCCCGTCCCCCGTCGGCCCGCGCCTGGAGAAAAAGCTGATGCCGTAGGTGTTCGCCTTGTCGCGGTGGGTGGAGCCGACCGTGATCACGGCCTCGCTGTTGCGGGATTGGTGATGCTATGCTGCTGTAGCCTTCGAGATCTTTGTTGCCCCGCGTGAGGTAGTGAAGGTAGCCGTCGTTGCCGGCGAAGAACAGCGCAAGGTTCACCTTATGGCAGAAAACGGTCTCGCTCGTATAAGAGTGAGATCGGAGCCCAATTTATTTCCATAGTGGGCTGTCATTTTACGACCGGATTGCTGTATTTAGCCCAGGAAAGATAACAACCCACCATGTTTTGTGGCGGAATCTCGCTGCTGATCCTCTGGTGCTCGATTGCGAGTTTAGACCAATGAAGTCCTGGTTTAAGGTGGTGCGCGGTGTGGTAACCAATATTGTACAAATAGAATGGTCCATGATAGTTGAACGATGCGTGATAGGGATTGTCAGTATCCAGGCCCGCATGTTGGTAATAGCTGTGTATTGCAGTAAGGAACTGCGATAGGGCCATCGGAAGGAAGAAAAGACAAATTGCACCTAGCGGATGTAACCAGATTAGTAAGAGTACAATAGAGAGCCTAACCAACCTGGTATTCCAACTACTGCCGTGCCTGAATCGTGCTTTGCTCATCGAGGCATGCCTCTTCCAATGGCTCAAAATGAATGGAAAAATGTACCGACACAAGTAACGCTTATGGCCGGTGGACACATCCCGCCAATTATTTGGATCTTGTAACTCACGCACACCAGGCCGGTTTAGGTAATACGCGTGATGAAGATTATGCGTCGGCTTCCAACTCCCTTCCGTGAACCCATTCTGAAAAAAGAGAATCATTTCGATCGTTCTGTTAAGGCTTAGCTTATTGAAGATTGCGACATGAAAATGATTATGTGTAATCGTCACTGTAAGAAAACAAAGTGGCGCAATAAGTAGGCCAGCCATTACAACCACCGGCGGCGTTTCGACCAAAAAGTACAACGTAAGCTGTAAGACAGTCACAGCAAGCGCATGAAGGCTCGGGATCAAATCGATTCGGTGCTTGAAGATCGGCATCACTACGCCTGGTCCGGTCCTAAGAAACCGGCAGCGGAACGGTAAGCTTCCTGGCAATACGTGAAGAGCTCCCATACCTCTGGAACTTGTTCGTACGCCCGAAATATGTCAGCGTATTTCGAATCGGACGCAAGGATAAGCGGAAGTTCACGCGCTATTTCCGGGATGTGAGCGGCGTGTTTGTAAACCACCACCACGGCATACAGGTAATGCACAATAGAAACAGGACGATATGAGTCTTCCATGACTATCGGCAGGACTTGCAACCATGCCACTTGCAGCGAGCGGTGATGTGGCTTGATTTCGAACTGCTGTTCTCGCCCGGCTGTTAACATCGATAAAACCGGCTCTTCATGTTCGGGTTTGAAATCCAAACCTGGCCACTCGACTTGCGGGCCATGAAGGCGACGATCACCGGCTGCCATTGCTTTGTGGTAACACCAGGCCAAACTCGCACTTAGAGCATCCCGATGCTCATCATTGCCACCCTTACCGTACTCGTTACACACAATGATCAAAGCCCGGCGAAGCTCCGACGCCGACGGATCCGTACGTGCTTGTCGTAAAGCTCTGTACATCACAGCCGTGAAAACTACGAGCCGAGCCGTCTTGTTGAGATGGTCCAACGTATCCATCGAAAGCAACTTGTGAATGGCGCGAGGGTGAACGACCAACTCGCTGTTGCCGAGAACGCCAGGTAAGTTCACAGCCGCAATTCCACCAGCCCTAAGAATGCTTTCGGTGAACGATTCGGTAATTTCGAACTTGCCGGGCATAGTGGTGAGAATCTCGCCTATCATCTTGAAAATTGCGCGAGTCATTGCCAGATGGCCCATTTGGACAAAATTTGAGTAGTAATAAGCATTCGCCATATATGAGGCGGTCAGATAATCTTCCCACTCTCTATGAGCGAACCGCCATTCATCGATTCCCGTAGAAACGAAGACCGTTCTCTCCATCAGAAGCCTGGTGATTTCTGAGTGGGCCAGGAGTTCAAACGCTCTCATTATGCTGGAATCCGTTTTTAGGCCGGGAACTTCCGTACTCCAGTTGTTGGCAAGCGCCTCCGATTGGAGTTTCACCTCCAACAGAGTCATGAGGCCCTTTGCATCTCGAAAGAACAGCCAACCGATGATACAGAGCATCGTATGCACGCTAGATCGGTTGATACGCCCAAACCTGCCGAGATGAGAAACAAGGTCCGCCTCATAAATAAGCGTGTCCAAAGCTTCCCGCATGATGATACTCTTGGTCTGCAGCGATTCAGCGCGCAGTTGGCTCGCTCGAGGGGCCAGTGATGAGAGGATCAGCGGGTTCAGCAGGACCGAAAGATTCTCTGATCCGCGTAGACCCTCTATCACGTGTTTCATCTCCGGGTAGATGGCCAACGCCTGCTCGGGTGTGAGCTTCTCGATCAGAAAAAGGTGGGCGTCAGCGGAAGCAAACTGATCATAGCCCGGGTAACTATTACGTATTGCGAGTAAAGCCGTGTGGGGTCTTGCGGCGGTCGCTCCGTCGTTCAGGGTATAGCGAAAAACTTCAAGCATCTGCTTGATCAGATCGCTGTCAATCCAAATGTTATTGATGAAAAACTCGTCAAGACCGTCAAGAATCAAAACACAAGGGTTTGCCTGAAGCCATTTAGTCAACCACTGATGGGTGATCGTTTGTCCGGTAAGTCTGGAAACCCACGCGCACCAGTCGCGCAACAAATACCAGAACAGTTCCGTTGACGGTTCCTTCGAGCCGAATGCTTCCCTCTGTATCTTGACTTGCTGAAGTGGCATTAGGATGGGGAGTAGTGTATTCCCGCTCTTCGACTCCTGAAACCTTAAGGCAAATTCGCGACCAAGAGCACGCAGAACGGTAGTCTTTCCGACACCCGCCTCTCCCGTAATAACGAACGTTCGAAAACGAAAGAAGCCCCCCTCGGAAACATCTTCGAGAACACTGTTGACGATTGACTCTTGCGCACCGCGGTACCTCTCGTTTTCTTCTCCGGTCTGGGGAATGAGTTGCTTAACTCTGAGAGCGATATCGAGGTCGCGTGCTCGGGAGATTGTAAGGTTGCTGATGACTCGTTCGGGCCGGAACGAGTGCACAAAATCTCTAAGTTCAGTCGGGTCGGCACTCATGGCTTGATCCTTATGAGAGTTTGGACGAAAGGCAATATTGGCAGTGTTTATTGCTCCTGCTATTCACCTGAATATTCACGTACCTATAACTTGGATCGCGTAGTTTACGGACGGACGCGGGCCAAACTCAAACCTATCGGGAAAGGCCCAGCGTCCGTTAGAGAATAGAATCTGGTAAAGCTCCATCGATCCATAACGGAAGCCTGCTTCGCAGAGATTCAAGTAGTAGTCCCACATCCGATAGAACTTTTTGTCACCAGTAACTTTGAGAACCGTTTCTTGATTGGCGCTGAAATTCTCGCCCCAACGGCGAAATGTCTCAGCGTAATGAGGTCTTAAGTTCTCAATGTGTCCGATATGTAGACCGTTGCGGCGCATTTCTCCAACCATTTCATCAAGCCGGGGAAGCCGATGCCGGGGGAAAATGTATTTCGAAATCCATGGATCGGGTTGTTCGCTAACGTCATCTACAGTTGCCATGGTATGGAGCAATCCTCTGCCACCACGCTTCAGGAGTCGACTCACTTTTTTCATGAATGCTGAGTAGTCGCCGCGACCCAAGTGCTCGAACATTCCAACACTAACTAGGAAATCGTGTTGTTTATCGGGGGTATGCCGAAAATCCCGGCACTCCACCCGCAAACGATTAGCGAGTTGTTCGGCATTGATCTGCGCAACCACGTAATCGAATTGGTTTTTGCTGGTCGTAACTCCCACGGCGTCAACATTCGGAAACTGCCTCGCTACATGGAGCAAAAAGCCGCCCCAACCGCAGCCTAAATCTATTACGGACGCCGATTCCTCAAGGCCAAGTTTCTGACAGATGAGTTGATACTTCTGCCGCTGCATCTGCTCAAGCGAATCGGACGCGGACAGCGCGTAGCCGCACGAATAAGTCAGGCTGGGATCAAGAAAGAGACGGAAAATCTGATCACCTCTGTCATAGTGGTGTTGAGTGACCTGCTCTGCCACGGAGGGATTGTTGGAGCGAAAAGAAGTGCGATGTAATTTCGAGAGTCCGCGCAGCAGAAAGCCTGACTTCGGCCGTCTCTGTATATGCACTGAAATGATGCCGAACAATTCCGCGAGTCGTCCCTTTGACACGTCCCACTGTCCCGCAACGTAACTTTCTCCAAGTATGATTGCCGGATTAATAGGCAACCGTCTCAGAAAACGCGTGTCGTGAATCGTAATCTCTACATGCGGGCCCTCATTGCCTTCACCGAATAAGTAAACTCCATCTTTTTCGGTGACCAGCACTAATTGACCCCAAGCGATACTATTCAGATAGCCAAAGAATCTCTTTAGTTTCATCAATCAAGATGGAGTGAGTTCGTTTTGCGAAGCTCGGATCGTAGCGTCTGAACAATGTTTCGATAAACGCGACAATGTTTCGATAAACGCGACAATGCAGTTGAGAGACCGGCTAAGGAGATGCCGGACATGTATAGCGCCAAAAATCCTGAGCAGCTTTGATACGGTCGATTCGGATTTCCGCGCTTTTGTGAAAGTCCGCCTCGGCGCAAATTCGCGCGAGGAAAAATAGATTTCCGAAAACATCCATAGCGGCGCGAAACGCCCAGGAAGGTTCCACATCGGAGCCATTCAGTTCCTTTTCGATCTCGACTCGCAATGTCTCGACGCGACGCAGTGCGGAATGGCAAACGTCCGCAAGCTCTGTGGCTTCGACGTTTTTGAAAACCTTCTGCAAACACATGAACGCCTGGTTGAGCGCTGAAGCTTTCCTCAGATCGCGATACAACCGGGCCATGAGCACATTGTGCGGCCCTTCCCATGTCTCATACACTATGCAGTCTCTCAACAAACGTGGCAAAACTGAAAAGGTTTCGATCGTTCCGTTGCCCCCAAGGCACTCGATACCGGCGAGTACCGTCTCTCTAGCCAACACGGAGCTCCGGTATTTTGACACGTTCAGCAACACCCGAAATAAAAGCTGATTACGTTCTTCATCTTCTAAGCCTGACTCGACATCGTCCAGCATCCGTGCGAGGCAGAGACTAGCGGCCAAAATGCCTGTGGACTTCGCCTTCATCAGGGCTAAGGTTTGATTGACCAGCGGGAATTCTTTTATGCGCTTGCCGAAAGCGGTGCGATGAGTCGCGTAGAGATCCGCAGTTATGAACGCGCGGCGCGCGGCGCCACTCGCGAAGAAACAATTGCAGAGACGTGAGGTGTTGATGACATAACGCATCATGTTCTTGAAACCGCCATCCACCGGACCCAACGATTCAGCGACTGCACCGTTGAGCCGGATCTCCGCAGTCGCTATAGATTGTGTGCCCAGCTTCTCTTTGAGCCTGACGATTTGAATTCCGTTCAATGTGCCATCGACATGACGCTGCCGTAATAGGAAAAGTCCTAGTCCAGACGTTCCATCCCGCGCTCCCTTTGGCCTGGCTGTCAGGACTGCGATAGGCGCGGTGACGTTGGTGCAGAACGATTTCTCTCCGGTTAATAGCCAATCGCCATCATGGACGGGATGCCTTTCGGCGATGGTTCGATTCGATCCGACATCCGACCCACCCTGATTTTCTGTCAGATACTGTGCTGCGTGATACAAGCGTGTGTAATCCGGATCCAACAAGCGCGGTAAATATTGTTGTTTCTGCTCGTCGGTGCCAAGTGCACTGAGCGCCTTTATTACGCCGGCGGTACAAGCAAACGGACACGCGTGCCCCGCCTCGCCATTCAACGACAGAAGGTGTAAGAAAGCCATGGCTAGGACGTGGTCGATTGGCTCCGCAAACAACTGCATTACGCCGGTTGCGTACAACTGCGAGCCGATGACGTGATAAGGCACTCCATACAGGACTTCGTCGTTCAATTCTCCGCCGGCACTCTGTAATATCGGGAGATTCTCGGCGAGGTTGGAAGTTTGCGCTGCTTCGTTCAAGACAGTAGCAGCAGAAGCTCCGAATCGAGAGAGTCGGTCTTGATATGTCAACAGTCTCTCGGCATCGTGACAATAAAATTCCAGGCTTCTTATTAGTCCTTCGTCAGAATCGTAAAAATTAATTGGTTGGCATTCAGCCCACCACTTGAAAGTCTCCTGGGAGCTTGGAGAAAAAACAGTTGCCATCAAAACTCACGCTCCTCACTTGCTGCCATCGCGAAGCTGGGCCTCAAGCGACGAAAGCGACAGGGTGGTGCCGTCAATCGGGTTAACAAATCCACGATTGGGGCAATAGACGCGGGGTGTGGAATAGAGAACTCGTAGGGCCCTCCAGTGATTCGGTGCGAGATATCGCTCCGCTGCGTGTCGAACAAGAAGTTTACGGACTTCAGGATAATACTGATGACTCAAGTTTGGGAAGAGATGGTGCTCGACGTGATGACTAAAATGTAGATGGATAAAATCCAGGAATTCCCATGTTCGAACGCTCATGCTGGAATCGAGTACTCTCGGTGTGTCGGCGGGTGGTCGCAGCAAATGGTTCGTATGCACGTAGGCCATGATGATGAAATTGGCGCTGAGCATCGGAATCAGTATGACTAACAAGGCAGCGTATGCGCCTAACCATAATGCGAGGATCAGCCAAAATAGGACCATTCCCGCCGAGTCGATTATTGCTCGGCGCCGATTTATTCCCGTGAACCGCCACCGACGACTGTCGCGCCAAAGTACGACCTGCCCCTGAAGCGTAAACTGAATGAATAGGTTTATAAGACTCAGCCAGTGACCTGAGCCAGGAACGATTCTCCGCGCGATCCAAGCAAAGGGACCGTCACGCATCTCTTCAACCACCATCGACGGAAAATAATCCGGATCGCGTTCAGGAACATTAGTGTGGAGATGGTGCGTGTGATTATGCCAATACTTCCAAAGGTGAGGTGATATTACGTAAATCGTCTCAGCGCAGTACTGAAACGCGCTCCGAATTATTCCCGGCTGAAGAATACTGCCGTGAGCCATCTCATGTCCGTAAAACTTCAACATCACGTAGAGATTTCCCAACCCAACCGAGATGCAAACGGCGATCAACCAGTGGGGTTGCGAGATCGCGAGATACAGGCTAGTGAGAATCACGCTTAACAAGACAAGAAGGCCGCCGATAATTCGCGTTGGCTTCGGCTTGTCCGCATCTGCAGGAAGCGCAGTTCGAATTAACCTCTTTAATTGTTTTTCGTCCAATGTTTTATCTGCCGAAAGTCGGTAGAGATCAAAAAACCCGATTGGTGTCGATCGGTAGGTCAGCGGCCTTAAGTTCTTTGATCAATGCTGGCTTCCACGCCCCTCGCTCATCAAGTTCAATGTAGAGAACGCCCGAGTAGTCGGAGGGTATCTCCAGGCCTTGACCCTTGACCAACCCACAAACGTACTTGCGGCCGAGTTTGCCTATGAAATAGCCGAATTCAAACAGCACATTTTGTCGCGGTCTTGGTTGCAAATGATGGGGTTTAGAATTTGAACTGCCCACATCATCAGGTGTAAGCAGCGCTATAGCGAACGACACATCCGCGTGCTGCTCGAATTTCTCAATCACCGCTCTTCCTTGATTGGATTGTTCGTGAAGAATAATAGGAGTCAAACCAAGCTGTGATACAAATCGAGCGACTTGTTCCTTAGGGCCGGCGTCATGACCGTGAATGATGAAAATCTTCGCATCTGACAGTGCAACCCGCTTCCGATCGTTATCAACCTCAGAGTCCTCCCAATTCTGAACCTCTTCGATCAGGCTTTCGAATAAAGCAATCACGCCGGGAATGGCCCTTCTAAAAGCGTCTCCTTTTGCAGTAGCGTATAGTTTGTCCTCACGGGAATACGGTTTGAGTTCTGACTCAAAATCCTGCCAATATTGTGACCCTTCACCAAACGAGGAAGCTATTGCCCTTCTCGCAGTGCGCTCCCATTTCGAATGGTCTGGCGAGTACTTGTGAAGCTCTGCAAGTTTCCTAGCCCCTTCCAGCGACCTTTGTAACAACTCGAGACTCTTTTGTTTATCTGTTGGCATACTGATATGTAATTGCGTGTTTTGTTTTAGTTTACCCGCTCTCGGTTGGGAGCAACGCGGTGCGTCCACGTTAGAGCACTAAAGAAGTCTCGGCAAAATATGTCTAAGGTGCCAAAAAGTCAATAGGTAACGCTTGGGGATAGGTAACGCTTGGGGATAGGTAACGCTTGGGGATAGGTAACGCTTGGGGATAGGTAACGCTTGGGGATAGGTAACGCTTGGGGATAGGTAACGCTTGGGGATAG
>Ga0134124_10000978_pt1 | contig 22907 bp, 24 predicted proteins | sample KB304_FD_96880 | JGI IMG/M metagenome (GOLD analysis project Ga0134124, IMG submission 96880) | Terrestrial soil microbial communities without Nitrogen fertilizer from Kellogg Biological Station, Michigan, USA - KB3-0-4 | ecosystem: Environmental > Terrestrial > Soil > Unclassified ... | reverse complement strand
GCGGGGATCCGCCCGAGCGAAGGCCGCAGGCCATGGACTCCGCAGGCATACGCCGGGTAGCGGATCGATCCCGCGATGTCGGTGCCGTGCGCGAGCTGGCAGATGCCCGTGGCGACCGCCGCGGCCGCGCCGCCGGAAGAGCCGCCCGGCGTCAGGCGCGGATCGTGCGGGTTGCGCGTCGCACCATGCAGCAGGTTGCTGGTGAACCAGCGGTAGCTGAAGGCCGGCGTGTTGGTGCGGCCGACCAGCACCGCGCCGGCCCGCAGCAGGTTGTCCGCCACTGGGCTGCTGCTGCGCGCTACGAGGTCCCGCTGCGATTTGAGGCCATTGGTCGTGGCATAGCCGGCCTGGTCGATGTTGACCTTGGTCGTCACGCACACCCCCGCCAGCGGCCCGACCGGGCGGCCCTGCGCGATCGCGTCGTCCACCATGCGGGCCTGCGCCATGATTTCCTCGGGGCGATGTTCCACCACCGCGTTCACGGCCGGATTCACCGCAGGCAGCCTTGCCAGGGCGGCCTGCGCTACCTCGACGGCGCAGACCTCGCGCGCTTGCACGAGTCTGGCCACCTGGGCGGCGCCCAGGCGCCACAGTTCGGGAATCGGGGACATGATTTTTGCCTGTTCCTTGCGCAGGAACGCAGCATAGCCCAGGCATCACCGCGGCGGCGCGCGGTTAGGCTCACCCGCCGCTCGCGGGGTCGCGCGAGTGCCCGCCACGCTGCTCGGGAAGCTCCACTCGCAGCGAGCCGTCGGGCACAATCACGATCCGCGGCAGGCTCTCGATTCGCCGGGTCGCCCCAGGTTGAATCTTCGATGGCGCCGCCGAAGCCATCGCCGGATCGCTCGGGGCCTGAAAGTATCGCTGCGATTCCGGCGCGCCCTGGAACAGCCGGTTGAACCAGTCGCTCATGCGGCCAACCATGGGGTCCGCCAGGTCCTGTTGGCGCGGCGCGTCGAATCGCAGCTTGGGATCGATCAGCCGCGACTGCAGCGCTTGCCGGAAGAAATCGCCGACGATGTTCAGCGCGTTGTGCGCGCCCTGGCCCCAGTCGCCTTTCATCGTCACGCGATTGTCATTGAAGCCGACCCACGCGCCCGCCACCAGCTGCGGATGCATCAGGATGAACCAGCCGTCGGTGTTGTCCTGCGTGGTACCGGTCTTGCCCGCCACGTCGGCCTGGATTCCGAAGCGCCGGCGAATGCCCGTGCCGGTGCCCTGGTCGATGACACCGCGCATCACGTCGAGCAGCGTCTGCGCGGCAGCGTTCGACAACGCCGGCTCCGGCCTGGCCTGGAACTGCTGCAACGGCATGTGGTTGCGGTTCTCGATGCGCGTGACCAGCACCGGTTCGATGTAGTTGCCGCCGTTGGCGATCGATGCGAAGCCCGACACCATCTCCTTCAGGGTCACGGGGCTGGTCCCGAGCGCGAGCGACGGGACCACGTCCAGCTTGCTTTGCCGCACGCCCATGGCGCGGGCGACCTGGGCGACCCGGGCCGGCCCGATCCTCTGCACCAGTTGCGCGGTGATCGTGTTCTTGGAGTGGATGAGGCCTTGGCGCAGGCTCATCGCCAGTCCGCTCGGCGCGCTCATGTCGCTGGGTTGCCAGACCGTGCCATCGGCGAGCGGGATTTCGACCGGCTGGTCTACCAGGATGTCGGCCGGATCGATGCCCTGCTCGAACGCGGCGCCGTACACGAACGGCTTGAACGTGGATCCCGGCTGGCGCCGCGCCTGCTGCACGTGGTCGAACTTTTCCTCGTCGAAGCCGCGGCTGCCGACCCAGGCCAGGACGTGGCCGCTGGCGGGGTCCAGTGCGACGAATCCCGATTGCAGGCGCGTCTTTCCCTGCCACAGCGCATTCATGAATGCAGCGTCCGATTCGAGTTTCTTCAGCGCCTCGCCATCGGTAGCTCCGGCGTCCAGGGCGCCGCGGTATTCGGGGGTTTCGCGCACGAAGCTGCGGGCCAATTCCCGGTTGCGGCCGCGCGCCGCCTTGCCCCAGGTCTTGTCGGCGATCGCCTGCAGCTTGTCGCTCTGGCGCGCGAGCGCTTCGTTGGCCATCGCCTGCAGCCGCGAATCGATGGTCGTGCGCACCACGAGCCCGTCGGTGTACAGGTTGTAGCTGTTGCGGTCGGCCCAATCGATGAGCCAGCGCCGCAGCTGCTGGGCGGCGTGCGGCGCGGGCCCGACGAACTCGCCCTGGCGCTCGAAGTTCAGCCCCAGCGGCTGGTTCTTCAACGATTCGAAAGCCGCCGCCGCCAGCTGCCCGTGCCGCACCATCTGCGCCATCACGGTATTGCGCCGCTGCAGTGCCCGTTCCGGATTCAACACAGGGTTGTAGTGGGTCGTGCCCTTGAGCATGCCGATCAGCGTCGCGCTCTGCAGCACGTTCAGCTCACGCGCCGGCTTGTCGAAGTAAGTGCGCGCGGCCATTTCGATGCCGTAGGTGTTGTAGAGAAAGGGCACGGTGTTGAGGTAGGTCTCGAGAATCTCTTCCTTGCCGTACGCGTCTTCGATCTTCACAGCCGTCAGGGCTTCCTTGACCTTGCGCAGGATCGTGGGCGCGCGGCCGATCTCGTCGGGGTAGAGGTTGCGGGCCAGCTGCTGCGTGATGGTCGAGCCGCCTTGCAGGTCACCTTGGACGGTCTGCAGCGCGGCCGCCGCAATGCGCCTCGGATCGATCCCGTGGTGCTCGAAAAAGCGGCGATCCTCGGTTGCGATCACTGCGGCGACCACGTTCGGCGAAATGTCGGCGAGCTTGACCCATTCGCGGTGCGCGCGCTTGAACTCGGCCAGTTCCTTGCCGTCGGCCGAGAGCACCACCGTCGGCCGCTCCAATCTGACCTTGCGCATGTCGGCGACGCTCGGCGTGGCCGGTATCACTCCCGGCAAGTACAGCAGCACCAGTGCCGGCAGCACCAGTGCCGGCACCGCCCCTGCCAGCAGGCCGGCGTGACGCCCGGCCCACGCCCACAGGCGGCGGCAAACTTCAGCGACGAAAGCCGTGACAGGTGCCTCACTCACGAGAGGCATCTTGCAAGCGCCGCCCTTCCACAGCTGTAGGACGCTGGCGCGAGCGCCCGCCCGCTGGCGTCCCTCAGAACATCAAGCAGCCTCGGCCTTTGCTCGCGCTGAGGCAGCGAGCCACCTTGCAGGAGGAATCCCACGACCGGTCTCCTTCCCGTCCTACGGCTGCCGGCTTAGCCCGGCAATAAGCTTCGTCATGGGTGGAATTGGCGGCGGCCGCGACGATAACGACCTTTCATGGACCAACGAGGAATTGCCCCTCGAAGTCCGGCGCGCCTTGCTGGATAAGGCGTTGGAAGACATGAAGGCAGAGAGGGCGCGCGCGAAGGTGCCGGGTACGTCCGATCGCGCGGGCAAGACCGGATCCGAACGTGATCCGGCCGGCGTCAAGGACAAACCGAGCGCTTGACCAACGGTTAGTCCTGAGTGCCCTTGCCGTGCGGCTCGCGCCAGGACTCGGGGCCTTCATCGCGGCGATGCGTGTGGGCCGGCAGGTGCGCCCGCAACGACTTCAATTCGCTCTCCAGCTCCTCGATGCGGTTCAGGTAGCCAAGCAGGATGGCTACTGCGAACAGGTCCAGGTCCAAGTCCTGCCGCAGCCTGCCGGCAGTGCGCAGCGGCACGATCCACTCCGCGCTGAATGCGCGTTCGGACGCATCGCGCTGCAGCGGCGCCAGCGCGCCGTATTCGACCAGTTCATCCAGTTCGGCCGCGCTCAGGCCGCACGCGCGCGAGAGTTCCGCCAGCGTGATGGATTCACGGGCGTCCAGCCAGGTGACTTCAACCACCTGCGCTTTCATGTCGCTTGCTCCTTCGCGGCGGCGGCGCGCGGGTTGAAGCGCGAAGCGCCGGCCAGTTCCTTGAACAGCTCCCGCTCGCGCTCGGTGAGCGTGGCGGGCACGTCGATGCCGACCGCGGCGTAGAGGTCGCCGCGGCCGCCGCGGCCGTTGGCCAGCCCGCGCCCGCGCAGCCGCAGCTTGCGGCCCGCGCGCGTGCCGGCGGGCACGGTGAGGACCACGGGTCCGTCCAAAGTCGGCACTTCCACTTCGGCGCCCAGCGCCGCTTCCCATGGCGCCAGCGCCAGGTCGAAGTGCAGGTCGTGCTTGTCGGGGCGAAACACGGGGTGTGGCGCCAGCGTGATGTGAAGGTAGATGTCGCCGTCAGCCCCGCCGTTTCGGCCCTTGCCGCCCTTGCCGCGCAGCCGCAGCTTCTGGCCTTCGCTCACGCCGGGCGGAATCGTCACTTCCAGCGCCCGCCCGCCGGTCTCGTCCTCAAGATTCAAGCCCAGGGTAGTGCCGCGGTACGCGTCTTCCAGGCTGATTCGCACCGTGGTCTCGAAGTCGCGGCCGTGCATGGGCATGGGCCCCCGCGCCGCGCCACGATGCCGGCGACCCAAGGCGTCCAGCAGGTCGGCCAGGTCGACGTCTTCGAACGATTGCGCGTCGGAGCCGTACTCGTGCGTCCACTGCGGCGGGGGTGCGAATTCCTGGCCGGCCGGCCGGCGTCCGAGTTCGTCGTAGGCGGCGCGCTTTTCCGGGTCTTTCAGCGTGGCGTAGGCCTCGCCGATCTCCTTGAATTTCGCCTCGGTACCGGCCGTCTTGGAAACGTCGGGATGGTGCTGGCGCGCGAGCTTGCGGTAAGCCTTCTTGATCTGCTCGGCGTCAGCGTCGCGAGGCACACCCAGGGTAGCGTAGTAGTCCTTGTATTTCATGGATCACCGCGCGAACCATTCTCTCAGAAATCGCTGGAGCGATTTCTGAGAGGCTGACTCGTGCGGACAAGCCCGGCAAAGCCGGATCCTGTCCGCAAAGGAGACTGCGCTGCACGCTGTTTCACGCAGTCTTCAAGGCGGGCAGCACAACTGCCCGCCTTGCGTGGATCCCGCGGAACATCGTGCAGCGGGGTCCCGCTTGTGAGAAGGATCCGGCTTTGCCGGGCCTTCTCACACATGCTGGTCCACCAAATAAACCCGCCGTGGCGGGTTTATTTGGTGACTAACCTAATGCACGCGGACTTCGAACCGCCTCTTCAGGCCTTCCAGGTCGACGATGCGGATGTGGCGCTTGTCCACTTCGAGCAGGCGCTGCTGCTGGAACGCCGTAAAGGTGCGGCTGACGGTTTCCAGCTTCATGCCCAGGTAGCTGCCGATCTCGGCGCGGCTCATGCGCAGGTGGAATTCGCGCTCCGAGTAGCCGCGCGCCGCGTAGCGCTGCGACAGGTTCAGCAGGAAGGCGGCCAGGCGCTCGTCGGCGTTCATGCTGCCCAGGAGCATCATCAGGCTGTGCTCGCGCAGGATCTCGCGGCTCATGAGCCGGCTGATCACATGCTGCATGCCGCTGACCGACGCGGCCACGTCCGTGAGGTGCGCATACGGGATGGCGCAGATGTCGGTGTCTTCCAGGGCCATCGTGGCGCTGGCGTGATGCCCTTGTGCCGCGCCGTCGAGGCCCACAAGTTCACCGGCGATATGGAAACCACTGACCTGCTCGCGGCCGTCCGTCAGCATCAGGCTGGACTTCAGGGTACCCGCGCGCACCGCATAGATGAACTGGAAGCGGTCGCCCTCGCGATAGAGCGTCTGCCCGGCCCTGATCTTGCGCCGCGCGAACATCATGCTGTCCAGGCGATCGACTTCCGCGCCGGCCATGCCGCAAGGCAGGCACAAATCGCGCAGGTGGCAGCTCGAGCACTGGGTCTTGACCGTTGCGACCGGCGGGGCCTGCACCGTCTGCGACGCCGATACGACGCGAATTCGGCTGACGGTAGGCTCTAGAGTGGCACCGGACATTGGTTCTCCTCGGAAATGCGAAATTCAGTGCGCGTGCTGCGACGCAACTTCGACGGCGGGAACGAGCTGATCGAATTCGGTGCTCTTGTCGAGAAAGCGCTGGGCACCCTCGCCCAGATAGCGCTTGCGGTACGCCGGTCCGGAGTTGTTGCTGAACACGACGAACTCGATGTCGGGCGCCGCCTGCCGGACTGCGCGCAGCACCTGCAAGCCCGAGCCGCCTTCGAGCTGGACGTCCAGCACCACCACGTCCGGCTTCGCGGCGAGGATGCCGTCGATGGAACCCTGCGGCGTTTCCGCATGGCCGACGATGGACATCGCCCGGGCCCCCAGCATCGCAGCCACGCGTTCGCGGATCAGGGCCGAGTCGTCGGCCAGAAACACTCGGACGGGGGCGGTGAGCTGTGACATGGCTTTAGTGTGGTCGCAAGGGGCGTTGGCGGGTATCGGACCAAGCCCAATTCCAGCCTCGGCGGAATCCGGTTCTTGCCTTCCGCAAGACCGAGGCGGCCTAGGAATCGTCCTAGCCGCTCTTGAGCCGCCGCGGCTTGGACCGGCCCGTGGACCTGCCGGGCTATGGCAACGCCGAGCGACCCAGGCACGTCACTTGCTATAGTTCCAATTTGCAAAATCCTATGGTCGAGCGCCGCTGGAACGCGAGCTCGGGCAATGTAGGGGCGACAGGGAAAGGGCCTTCATATGCCAGGAACCCGAAGCACATCACGTCCTCTTGCGTTGGCAATCCTGCTGCTCGGTCTGGCCTTGGGCGGAGCGCTCGACGCGGTCTTGTTGCACCACCTGGTCAAACGACACCACTTGTGGGTGACTCACGCCCAGGCAGCACAGTCCTACGGCGCGACGCAACCCGGCCAGGCGACCGACTGCCCGGCCCGCCCCTATTGGGGGCCGTATCACAGCCAGCACGATCCTCACCATCGGCGATCCGCCTCGCGGCCGGTCACGATTTGAACGGTCGCGCGTCCGGCTCACCCAGGCTGCCGAACTCGACCGCTGCCTTGACGTAGAAAAGGTGCACGCCTTCGGCCCGCAGGCGGGCGAAGAGGCGCTGCGTTTCCTCTTCGGTCAATGCCATCACCACCTCCAGAGGCTGGTCGGCCAGCTCGAAAAAGTGGGCCGAGTGGATGCGGCGGTGCTGCCCGAATCCTTCTCCGCCCGCCACCATCGTTGCGCCGCGCAAGCCCAGTTCCTGCGCCAGATGGACCAGCCAGTCGCCGACCGGCTTGCCCTTGTGCCGATGGTCCTGCTGGGTGAAGAAAGTGACCTGGTATCCGTTCATGGCCTGTCCGTCCTTTCCCGACGCCCCAGTCTACGCAAGGAATGCCGTAAGCGGTGGACAGCGCAGGCTAAGCCCGGCGCGGCAAGGTCAGCACGGCTTCCAGGCCGCGTCCGGTGCGATTGCGCAGCTTGATGTCGCCGCCATGCATTTGCGCGATGTTGCGCGCAATCGTCAGGCCCAGCCCGGTGCCGCCGGTCTCGCGGCTGCGCGAAGCCTCGAGCCGGTGGAACGGCTCGAACACCTTTTCCAGTTCAGCCTCGGGAATCCCCGGACCGTCGTCCAGCACGCGCAGCGTCAGGCACTGCGGGGTGTCCTCCACCTGCACCGTGACACGATCTCCATACAGCGCGGCATTGTCGATCAGGTTGCCCAGGCACCGTTTGAGCAGCGACACCACGCCGACATAGGGCCCATTGGCCCGGCCTTCCAGCTTCATGGTGCGTCCCATGGCTTCGTTGTCGGATTGCAGGCTCTCCAACAGTGCCGTCACGTCCACCGCCTGCCGCGCCTCGTTGCCGCCCAGCCCACGCATGAACTCGAGCGAATCCGTCACCATGGATTCCATTTCCTTCAGGTCGGACTCGAAGCGCTCGCGCGTCTCTTCATCGTCCAGCAGGTCCGCGCGCAGGCGCATGCGGGTGATCGGTGTCTTCAGGTCGTGCGACATCGCCGCCAGGATGCGGGTGCGGTCCTCGATGAAGCGCGACAGACGCGTCTGCATGGTGTTGAAGGCGCGCGCGGCCTGCTGGATTTCCAAGGGTCCCGCTTCCGACAGCGCGGGGCGGTTGATGTCCTTGCCCAAGGCTTCCGCGGCCTGTGCCAGCACGTGCAGCGGACGGGTGACCCAGCGCACCGCCACGAACGACAGCACCAGAACGGCTAGGAGCAGCACCCCGAGCGTCAGCGCCAGTCGCCATGGCAGCGCGGTCGCGGCCTGGGGCAGCTCGGCGTCAAAACGGGCCCAGCGCCCGTCGCGCAGTTGAACCTCGGTGCGCAGGATCGGACCGATATGCAAGCCGGCCCGGCCCATGCCGGGTCCGCCCATGCCCGGCCCGCCACCCACCATGGCGCCGGGACCACGGCCCATCATCGCCGCGCGGTGTTCGGGGCCCATGCCCGGGGGCCAGGGCCGATTGAACGGTTCGCCAGGCTCGACGCGCACCTGACGGTCATCGCCGAGCGAATCGCGCACAAACGCCGCGAACATCATCGCGTGCGGACCGTGCGTATCGGTGCCGGGCCTGGCGGTGGGCGCATCGCGCAGGGACAACACCAGAGGCGGCACGCTCAACACTGCGACGATGCGTTCACGCTCGGGCGGCCCCGAGGTGTCCAGCAGCTTGACCACGTCGGCGATTCGTTGAGCCTGTTGCCTGCCGCTGGCCGTCAACAAGAGCCGGTCGCGTTCGGCCAGGTTGATGGCTGCACTGAGCAACTGGGCGAGCAGCAGTCCGCCGGCCAGCACCAGCATCAGGCGCCCGAACAGCGACCGCGGCAGCCAGCGCGCCGGGTTCGCCATCAGGCCGCCGCCTTCTTCACCGGAACCGACAGCACATAACCCTCGCCGCGCACCGTCTTGATCATGCCGGGATCGCGCGAACCGTCGCCCAGCCGGCGGCGCAAGCGGCTGACCTGTACGTCGATGCTGCGATCCAGGGCATCGGCCTCCTTGCCCTGCGTCATCTCCACCAACTGGTCGCGGCTGAGCACCCGGTTCGGATGCGCGAGGAAGATCCGCAGCAGGCGGTACTCGGCGCCGCCGATCGGGGCGACCACGCCCGTGGGCGAGATCAGCTGACGGTGGACCGTGTCGAGCACCCAATCGCCGAAGCCGATCTCGCGCTCCTCCTCCGGACGCAGGTTCGGCGGCAGGCTGCGCGAGCGGCGCAGGATCACCTTGATGCGCGCCAGCAATTCGCGTGCGCTGAAAGGCTTGGGCAGGTAGTCGTCGGCGCCCATTTCGAGGCCGACGATGCGGTCGGTTTCTTCACCCCGCGCCGTCAGCATGATCACGGGAATGTCCGACCGGGCACGCAGGGTGCGGCACAGCGTCAGGCCGTCGTCGCCTGGCAGCATGAGATCGAGCACGATCAGATCGAAAGTGCCCTTGTCCAGCGCGTGCCACATCGCGCGGCCGTCCGCAACCGCGGTGGTGCGCAGGCCGTTCTTCTGCAGGTAGCGGCCCAACAGGTTGCGGATCTCGGCGTCGTCGTCGACGATCAGGATGTGGTCGGATCGGTCCATCGATTCGTATTACAGCCGCGCGCGGGTGCCGGCACACCAAGCAACGTAACACAGCATGTCAAGTGGGTCGGCTGTCGCAGTGCGCCACAAAAATGCCGTCGACTGAAATTCCCCGCTTACATGCAGCCGCTCAAATCAAGCCGTTGCGAGGGATTTCCTTGCAGCAGGCCGATGGCACATCGACCGCTTTCTGACCATTGACAGGATACCGATATGAAACTCACCTACAAGATCGTCGCCGGCGTTGCCGCCGCATTGTCGCTCGCCGTGGCTACAACCGTGTCCGCCCACCCCGGTGGCGGCTTCGGCTATGGCGGCATGGGTTGGGGCATGGGGCCGGGCATGGGCATGGGTCCCGGCATGGGCGGCCCGATGGGTGGTTCCGACATGAGCGCTCTGGCTTCCGCCCATACGGCGCAGTTGAAGGCGCAATTGAAGATCACAGCGGCGCAGGAGGCCGCCTGGAAGGCCTATGAGGCGGCGATCCTGCAGCAGGCCGCCTCGATGCAGATGGCGCGCGGCAAGATGCGGGACTTGATGCAGAACGCGCAACCCGGCAGCGCCGAATTCATCGCCCAGCGCGACGCCATGATCAAGCAGCACGACGCCGCTTTCGCGGCGCGCACTGCCGCACTCAAGGACCTCTATGCGGTGCTGACGCCCGAGCAGCGCGCAATTGCCGACGGGGGCGCAGGCCCGATGGGCGGACATCCGATGGGACGCGGTTACCCGATGCGTTGAGCTGGCGAGGCTATCGGCATCGCCGATATTGAGCAATGCTTGGAGCATACTTGCTCGACAGATCGGCGGAAGACACCTGCCGAGTTAACAGGAGAGCGGCCTTGAACAGCAACCTCGGGATCGCCAAACACTACAGCCGGGGCGAATTATTGTCGCGACTGCGTGCGGCCTTGCAGGACGACGGCGCCGATCCGGACCACCCGACGATGGACGCCCTGGCCCCGTACGACCAGTTCCATGGCCGCGGTGTGGAGGCGACCCGGGATGCGCTTGAACTGATGCCGGCATGCGCAAGCGACAGCATTCTCGATATCGGAAGTGGGCTCGGCGGCCCGGCGCGGTCGGTTGCAGACCGCTTCGGCTGCACCGTCACCGGCATCGACCTCATGCCGGAGTTCTGCGAGGTGGCTCGCCACCTTTCGCGGTTACTCGACTTCGACAAGAGGACGGTGTTCGAGGTGGCTGACGCGACATCGATGCCATTCGAAGCTGGCAGTTTCGATGGCGCCTACTCCATGAATGTCTCCATGAATATCCCTGCCAAGGCCGCCTTCTATGGGGAAGTCCATCGGGTGCTGAAACCCGGCGCCTGGCTGGTGCTCTCCGAGATCGCACGCGGCAAAGGGCCGGACGTGGACTATCCCACAGCGTGGGCGGCCAGTTCCGAATCCAGCTTTCTGTGCACCCCTGACGAAACGGTGCTCGGTTTGAAGGCGGCGGGCTTTGAAGTCATCTCGGTTCAATCCACGCTCGAAGAGATGCTCGCATTCGGCGCCCGTTCGCGCGAATTGGTCCAGCGGGGCGAGAAGCCGCCTCACCGGGCTGTCATGCTCGTCCACGCCGAGAACGCCGCCGCCGCCATGAAAAACACGTCGCGAGGCTTTGCCGAAGGACGAATCTTGCCTATCGAACTTGTCGCCCGCCGGCGATCGCGTCCTTGACAAACGAATTCGCCGCCGCCGGCGCCCCGTGACCCTCCCGCGACGGGTCGGCACCAGCGCGCCCCTTCGCAACTTGCTTTGAGCAGCTCGCCGCACCGGCGGGCTTTTTTTTGGCCGGGCTCTTGAAAAGCCCGTGCCTTGACTCACATCAAAGACCTGCAGATATACTGGGTGGAGTATCAACGACACCGTCTGTCAACCACTTTTCAACGCCGCCATGCATCCGTTTGTTCCGTCGTTCGCAATTCGAGCCCGCGCGCGCAACGCCCTGGTGTCGCTCGCTCTCGGGGGTGCGGCGCTGGCGCATGCCGCGGCCGGCGTCGAGGTGCCGGTAGTGAAAGCCAGCCCGCAGGCGGTCACCGTGGGCATCGAGCTCGATGGTGTCGTCGAGCCGGTCAAGCAGAGCACCGTGGCGGCGCAGGCGTCCGGGCGCATCAGCCAGCTCGCCGTCAAGGCGGGAGACCATGTACGCGCCGGCCAGTTGCTGGCCACGATCGACGATCGCGAGAGCCAGACCGGCGTGCAGCGCAGCCGGGCCCAGACGGCGCAGGCCGAAGCCGAGTTGCGCAATGCGCAAGCGCAGCTGCAGCGCACCCGCGAGCTGACGTCCAAGGGCTTCGTCATCAAGGCGGCGCTGGACACGGCCGAAGCGGCCTTCAAAGGGGCCGAGGCGGCCCGCGACCAGGCCAGCGCAGGCCAGCGCCAATCGGCGATCGCGCAGGAATTCACCAGGGTTGCGGCGCCATACGAAGGATGGGTGCTCGAAACGTTGGCGCAGGCCGGCGACCTGGCCGTGCCGGGCAAGCCGCTGCTGACGTTGTACGCGCCCTTGCCCCTGCGCGCCGTAGTCCAGGTGCCCGCCTCGCGCGCCGCCGCAGCCCGGGCCGCGGCCACGGTGGAAGTGCGCATTCCCGATGGCGATGGCATTGGTCGGTGGATCAGCCCCGCGGCTCGCGCCATGCTCCCCGCGGCTGACCCGGTCGCGCAAACTCTGGAGTGGCGGCTCGAGCTGCCCGCCGCTGCGGCGCGCACGGTCGCGCCGGGGCAGCAGGTGCACGTTCGATTTGCCGCGGGCCCGCAACGGCGCGTGGTCGTGCCTGCGAGCGCGGTGTTGCGCCGGGGCGAGCTCACAGCCGTCTATGTCGTGTCGCCCAATGGCGCCGGTTTTTTGCTCAAGGCCGTCCGCCTGGGCGCCGACCACGGCACCGCCGGCGTGGAGGTACTTGCCGGCCTCGATGCCGCCGATTGGCTCGCGCTGGATCCGGTGAAAGCGAGCCTCGCCGGCGCGCGGCCGATCATTGCCCCCTGAGCCGCCCATGCCGCAGTACAAGACTTCAGATACCGGGGCTGCCGCCACTCGCCTGGGCATTTCGGGCCGCATCGCGGCTGCGTTCCAGGCCAACGCCATCACGCCGCTGCTCGCCGTCGTGGCGCTGCTGCTGGGCCTGTTCGCCGTACTCGTCACGCCGCGGGAGGAAGAGCCGCAGATCAACGTGACGATGGCGAACGTGCTGATCGCTTTTCCGGGCGCGAGCAGCGCCGATGTGCAGAACATGGTGGCGCGGCCGGCCGAACAGGTGCTGTCGCAGATCGCCGGCATCGAGCACACCTATTCGGTGGCGCGGCCGGGGCTGGCCGTCCTGACGGTGCAGTTCAAGGTTGGCGTGCCGCGGACCGAGGCGCTGGTGCGCCTGTATGGCGTGCTCAACGCGAACCAGGACTGGCTGCCGCGCGATCTGGGTGCGCTGCCGCCGATCGTCAAGCCCAAGGGCATTGACGACGTACCGGTGCTGGCCGTGACGCTCTGGAGCCGCGATGTGCTGGCCGCGCACGACCTGGAGCGCGTGGCACGAACGCTCGAGGCCGAACTCAAGAGCGTGCCGGGAACGCGCGAGGTGCAAACGATCGGGGAGCCGGGGCGCGCAGTGCACGTCTGGCTCGATCCCGTGCGCATGCGCGATCGCGGGGTCGACGTGCTGGGGCTGAAAGCGACGCTGGCGGCTGCCAACCTGGGCATGCCCGCAGGCGCGGTGCTCGACGCAACGGAATCGACCGCCCAGATGCTCAGCGTGGAAACCGGCGAATTCCTGCGCTCGGAAGAGGACATCGGCTCGCTGGTGGTGGGCGTCAGCCAGGGCAAGCCGCTGTACCTGCGCGAGGTCGCGCGCATCGAGGCCGGCGCCCGGTTGCCGCAGCGCTATGTCTGGCTGACACCCGGCCCGGCTTCCGCAACGGCCGGCAATGATCAATCCGCCGCGGCCGTGCCAACCGGTCAGGTCTTTCCCGCCGTGACGATCAGCGTGACCAAGAAGCCGGGCGAAAACGCGGTGGACGTGGCGCGCTCGGTGCGCGAGCGGGTGGCTTCACTGCGCAACACGGTGATTCCCGCCAATATCGAAACCACGGTCACGCGCGACTACGGGGAGACCGCCGCGGAAAAGGCCAACAAGTTGATCGGCAAGCTCGCGTTCGCGACGGCTTCGGTGATCGTGCTGGTGGGCCTGGCGCTGGGCCGGCGCGAAGCCGCCATCGTCGGCGCGGCCGTGATTCTGACGCTCACCGCCACCCTGTTCGCTTCCTGGGCCTGGGGCTTCACGCTCAACCGGGTGTCGCTGTTCGCGCTGATTTTCTCGATCGGCATCCTGGTCGACGACGCGATCGTCGTGGTCGAAAACATCCACCGGCACCGGCAGCTGCATCCCGGCCAGCCGCTGCGCGAGATCGTTCCGGGCGCGGTCGACGAGGTCGGCGGCCCGACCATCCTGGCGACGCTGACGGTGATCGCGGCGCTGCTGCCGATGGCGTTCGTATCCGGCCTGATGGGCCCGTACATGAGCCCGATCCCGATCAACTCCAGCCTGGGCATGGCGATTTCGCTGGCGATCGCGTTCACCGTGACGCCCTGGCTGGCGCTGAAGCTGCTGCAGCACCACCACGCCGGTGCGACGGCGCCCACAAGTGGCTTGACCGGGCGGGTGCAGACCGTGTTCACGCGGCTGCTCACCCCGCTGCTCGCGAGCGCGCGCAAGCGCTGGTTCCTGCTGGCCGGGATCCTGGGCGCGCTGGCGCTGTCGGTGGGGCTGGTGCTCGTGCAATGGGTGGTGCTCAAGATGCTGCCCTTCGACAACAAGAGCGAATTCCAGGTGGTCGTGGAAATGCCGGCCGGAACGCCGCTCGAAAACACGGCCGCTGCGCTGCACGAGATGGGCGCGTATCTCGCGCGGCAACCCGAGGTGCGCGACCTGCAAGGCTATGCCGGAACCGCCAGCCCGATCACTTTCAACGGGCTGGTGCGCCAGTACTATCTGCGCGCCGAATCCGAGCAGGGCGACCTGCAGGTCAACCTGGCCGACAAGCACCACCGCAACGAGCAGAGCCATGCGATCGCGCAGCGCCTGCGCCCTGCCCTCGAGGAAATCGGAGCGCGCCACCACGCCCGCGTCAAGATCGTCGAGGTGCCACCCGGCCCGCCGGTCATGAGCCCGCTCGTGGCCGAGGTCTATGGTCCCGACGAAGCCGGGCGCCAGCGGCTCGCCCAGCGCATCGCGCAGGCGTTCGGCCGCACCGCCGACATCGTCGGCGTGGACAGCACGCTCAAGGAAGACGCGCAGCAGGTCCACCTGACGGTGCGCAGGCAGCGCGCGGAGTCGCTCGGCATCCCGGTGTCCGCCGTGGCGCAGACCGTCCACTCGGCGCTGTCCGGCGTCGATGCGGCCTATCTGCACGACGGCCTGAGCAAGTACCCGGTGCCGGTGCGGCTGCAGTTGCCGCTCGAATCGCAAGTCGGACTCGATGCGCTGCTGGCGCTGCCCATGCGCTCGGCATCGGGCCGCATGGTACCGCTGTCCGAGCTGGTGCAACTGGACCACGGCACGATCGACAAGCCCCTCTTCACCAAGGACCTGAAGCACTTGAGCTACGTGTTCGGCGATGTCGGGCTGCGCACCGGCCCCGGCGCCGGCCAAGGCATGCCCGATTCGCCCCTGTACGGCTTGTTCGCGATCCGCGCGAAGCTCGACGCCGCGGCCTTGCCCGGTACGGGTGAACTGGGCGAGTACTGGATCCGCCAGCCCGCCGATCCGTACCGCGCCTACGCGGTCAAATGGGATGGCGAATGGCAGATCACCTACGAGACCTTCCGCGACATGGGCGCGGCGTACGCCGTCGGCCTGGTGCTGATCTACCTGCTGGTGGTGGCCCAGTTCCGCAGCTACCTCACCCCGCTGGTGATCATGGCGCCGATCCCGCTCACGATCATCGGTGTCATGCCCGGGCACGCCTTGCTCGGCGCGCAATTCACCGCGACCAGCATGATCGGCATGATCGCCCTGGCCGGCATCATCGTGCGCAATTCGATCCTGCTCGTGGACTTCATCGAGCTGCAGGTAGGGCAAGGTGTTGCGCTGCGCACCGCCGTCATGAACTCCGCCGCCGTGCGGGCGCAGCCGATCGCCCTCACCGGCCTGGCCGCGATGATCGGCGCTTTCTTCATCCTGGACGATCCCATCTTCAACGGCCTGGCCGTGTCGCTGATCTTCGGCATCCTGGTGTCCACCCTGCTGACGCTGGTGGTCATTCCTGTCCTGTACTACGCGCTGTACCGGCGCCGCTTCGAAGCGGTTGGCCAATGAGTTTCGTTTCAACAACCTGGAGTCGCACCATGACCGTCGATCGCTACATCCACATCTTCGCGGGGCTGTTCATCCTCGTTTCGCTGGCGCTGGGCGTCGAAGGCAGCCCGCTGTTCGTCAGCAGATGGGCGCTGGCCTTCACCGCTTTTGTCGGGGCGAACCTGTTGCAGTTCGGCTTCACGAACCTCTGTCCGCTGGGCATGATCCTCAAGAAACTGGGTGTGCCGGAATCGACGGCGGCCTGCGCACGCTAAACTGAGCCATGTCTGAAGAAGCCATCCGCGTCGACTTGACGCAACAACAGGACTACCGCCTGGCCGTGCGCTTCGGCGGCGCCGTCCCCGACCTGATCGCCGACGAACCGGCTCCGATCGGCGCCGGCATGGGTCCCTCGCCCAAGCAACTGCTGGCCGCCGCGGTGGGGAGCTGCCTGTGCGATTCGCTGCTGTTCGCCTTGCGAAAGTACAAGCAGCAGCCCGAACCGATTTCCTGCAGCGTCGAAGCCGTCACCGGCCGCAACGAGCGGGGGCGCCTGCGCGTGCAAGCGATGAAAGCCGTGCTCACGCTCGGCGTGGCAGGCGCGTCGCTGCAGCACCTGGACCGCGTGCTGGACCAGTTCGAGGCGTTTTGCACCGTCACGCAGAGCATCGGAGCGGGCATCGCCATCGGCGTGGAAGTATGGGACGCCGCCGGCGTGCGACTGAAATGATGGCCACCCTCAAGAACGCATCGGCCCGCGCCGACATCCTGACCCGCCTCAAGCGCGCCGAAGGCCAGTTGCGCGGAATCCAGCGCATGGTGGAGGAAGGCGAGGCCTGCATGGACATCGCCCAGCAGTTTTCGGCGGTGCGCAAGGCGCTTGACAGCACCTATGTGCGCATGACGATGTGCATGCTCGAGCAGGAGTTGCAGGCGCGCCTGCGCAATTCCAGCAAGGAATCCGAGCTCGCACCGATGATGGCCGATCTGCAGAAGCTGCTCACCCGGATGGGATGACATCCGGTCCATGCCAGATTTCGCGGGACACGGGCACTAGGTGAAGCCTTAGTCGCTCTCTCGCGGCCAACTGACAAATATCAATGTTGCGGAAATAGCCGAACCCTAGAGTGGGATCGTGCCGAAGAGGAACTTGACTTCCTTGAGGCACGTGGGCCACCGGGAGCAGTCAGCCCGAATGGCGAGGCTCCGGCGTCCTCATTCGCCGGGATGCAGGGAGACACATCAGACCGATACGGTCATCACGGCCGTCCGGGGTCTCCAACACCCGCCGCCCGTGCAAACGGCCGGCGGGTTCTTTTTTGGCACTGCTCGCGGAGATTCCATGCGCAAAGTTGTTTCGCTCGTGATTGCGGCCTTGCTGCCGCTGTGTTCTCTCGCAGCGGCGCTCCCGCCGCTGCGCATCGGGGTGATCGGCCCGTTCACCGGCTCATCGTCCGATTTCGGCGTCCAGATGCGCAATGGAATCACGATGGCGGCCGACGAGGTCAACGCCGTGGGCGGTTACATGGGCCGCCAGCTCGAGCTCGTCATCATGGACGACAAGGGCGACCCGGAAACCGGGCTGAAGATGGCGCAGCAGATGGCGCGCGAGAACGTCACGGCCACGATCGGCTACTGCAACACGGGCGTCGCGGCCAAATCGATCGACGTGTTCCAGACCAACAAGATGCCCCTGATCATTCCGTGCGCCACCGGCACGGTGCTCACTTCGAAGTTTCCGCCGGCCGAGAGCTATATCTTCCGCACCTCGGCCAAGGACGGCATCCAGGCGCCCTTCATGGTGGAGGACATCGTCAAGCGAGGCTGGACGCGCGTCGCCGTGTTCGCCGACACCACCGGGTACGGTGAAGCCGGCCTGAAGGACGTCGAAAAGGCGCTGGCGGCCAAGAACCTGAAACCGGTCTACGTGGCGCGCTTCGCGCTGGGCGTGAAGAACCTGGACGAAGACCTGCAGGCCGCCAAGGCCGCCGGCGCCAATGTGATCCTGAACTACACCGTGGGCCAGGAAAATGCCGTGATCGCCAGGGGACGGCAGGCCATGAAATGGAAGGTGCCGCTGGTGGGCGCCTGGACCCTGTCGTTCCCCTTCTTCCTCGAGGGCGCGAAGGAGGCGGCCGAAGGCGCGTTGATGGTCCAGACTTTCATTGCGGAGCCCAGCAACGAAAGGCGCGCCTCCTTTCTCACCAGTTATGCGCGGCGCTTCAACCTTCGGCGCATACCGGTGCCGATGGCCGCCGCGCAAGCCTACGACTCGACCTATCTCCTGCTGTACTCGCTCTTCACCATCCGCGACGGCAATCTGTCGGGGCCGGCGGTCAAGACGGCACTAGAGACCAAGGCCCGCACCTATTACGGCGTGGTCGCCACCTACGAGCGGCCCTTCAGCCCCACCGACAAGGACGCGCTCACGCAAAACATGCTGGTGATGGGCATGGTTCGCAACGGCGCCATCACTTTCGCCTACGACGAAGACGCCAAGCGAAACCTGTTCGTGCAGCGAAAACAGTGAGCGGAATCCCGCCGCCCGGACTGCGGCGGCACCTGATAGCTCAGCCCGCGGCCAGCGCGAGCTCGTGCGTGATGCGCCGATCCAGTTCCGGCACGCTCACACTGGTCAGGTCCAGTTCGTGGGTACCGGCCAAAGCGCTCAGCGTGGCCTTGCCGAGGGCTGCCCGCAGTTCGCCCAGGAATGCGGTGGGGGCGAAGATGGTGAGAGAGCCGAAGTGGCCCACGCGGGCCTCGTGCTCGAGATATTGGCCCAGTTCACGCGCGAAACGGGTGCATTCCTTCTGACGGACGTCCATGAGTTCGGCGCGCTGGCCCCGCCCGGCCGGGTGGACGAAACTTTCCAGGACTACCATCGCGCCCCCGGGTTCTTGCTGAAGCACCCGTGCACGGATGGTGTTGGCAATGAGGACCCAGTCGGGTTTCGGTCTGGTGGGCATCGAGAAGCGGGCTGCGAGGCTCCGGTGATCCGTAAGACGATAGCCCGGCGCCGGCCAGGCTGCCTTGATACGTGTCAAAGTCGTTCCGGGAAGCAAGGGAGCAAGTCGCCGTCCCGCCACATGCGCGCCACGCCTCGAACGGCTTGGCGCCGCGCTTGAAACCCCACGGCCGCACGCCTATAACTCGATCCCCCCGCACCGGTGGCCAAGGAGACGAATCATGATGGTTGCACGCTGGAGCATTGACGCGAAATTCGGATACAAGCAGAACGTGATCGACATGATGCAGCGCTGGCTGCGCGAAATCGGCCCCAAGGTCGGACTGAAGCCCGACAGGACACGGTTGCTGACAGGATCGGTGGGCGCGCTCGAAGCGACGGTCCAGTCGGAACACGTGATCGAAGACCTGGCGGAACTGAACCGGACCTGGGACCAGCTGGCGGCGCTTCCGGAACACCAGAAATGGAGCAAGGAGCTCGAACCTCACGTAGTGTCGGGCACCAGCCGCTGGGAGATCTACCGCCTGCTGTAGTTGCAGGCCTGGACCCGCTTCGGCGGAGAAATTAGGGCTCGAGCGAGTCGCCCAGGGCATGCTTGATGGCATAGCGGATCAGTTCGCTGGAATTCTGCAACCCCATCTTCTGCATCAGGTTGGCCTTGTGCGTGCTCACGGTCTTGACCGAGAGCTTCAGCTGGGACGCGATCTCGGTCACCGACACCCCCGCGGCCAGCAGGCGAAACACTTCGAACTCGCGATCGGACAACGTCTCATGCGGCTGCGTTTCGCTGCCCGGCATCGCGCCCAGCGCCAATTGCTCCGCCACTTCCGGCGTGACGAACGCGCCGCCGGCGGCGATCTTGCGGATCGCCTGCTCGAGCTGGGCCGGAGCGCTTTCCTTGGTCAGGTAGCCGCTGGCCCCCGACTTGATGGCGCGCACCGCGTACTGCAGTTCCTGGTGCATGCTGAGCACGAGGATGCGCAGCTTCGGCTTTTCTGCCCGCACCAGCTTGATCAATTCCATGCCGCTGCGCCCCGGCATGGAGAGATCGAGCACCAGGATATCGAAGTCGAGCTCGCGCACGCGCTGCATCACCTCGGCCCCGTTGGCCGACTCGCCGACCACCTTCATGTCCTTGGCCTCGGAAACGATGCGCTTGAGGCCCTCGCGCACGATGGCGTGGTCGTCGGCGATCACGATACTGATCATCGCGGCTCCCCGTCCTGCACCGGGATGCGCACCTGCACCCGCGTACCCTTGCCGGGCTGGCTGTCGATCGCCACGGCGCCTTTGAGCAGATGGGCCCGCTCGCGCAAGCCCATCAGGCCCAGCGAGTGCGGCTTGCGCGGGGAAGCCGTCACGAAGCCCTGGCCGTTGTCGCGCACTTCCAGCATGACGGCCTGCCCGGTGCGCGCGATGACCACCCCCGCCTCACTGGCCCGGGCGTGCTTGCCCACGTTGGCCAGAGACTCCTGGACGATGCGGAACACCGCGGTCGCATAGGGCTCCTCCAGCTCGAGGTCCTCGTCGACCGAAACCTCGCAGGGCACTCCAGTGCGTTGCGTGAAGTTATGGGCCAGCCATTCGATCGCCGGCGCCAGCCCGAGGTCGTCCAGCAGCAGCGGCCGCAGATCGGCCGCAATGCGGCGCGTGGCGGCTACGGTGGTGTCGAGCATGGTGACCATGTCGGCCAGTTTGGCCACCGCCTTGTCCGGCTCGGCCGGGGCGTTGTCGCGCAGCCAGATCGTGTCCATCTTCAGCGCGGTGAGCGACTGCGCCAGTTCGTCATGCAGCTCGCGCGCGATGCGGGCCTTCTCGCCTTCGCGCAGGTTGTGGGCTTCCGCGGCGAAGCTGCTCAGCTCCTCCTGCGCGCGCACCCGCTCGCTGATGTCGCGCAGGATCACAGTGAACAGCTTGCCCTCGGCCGAATCGAGCTGCGAGATCGAAGCTTCCATCGGGAATTCTTCGCCGTTGGCGCGCTGGCCAAAGAGAATCGTGCCGTCGCCCATGCGGCGCGAGGTGGTCCCGGTCCGGTCGAACCGGTGCACATGGGCCCCGTGGCTGGAGCGAAAGCGCTCGGGCATGAGCTTTTCCAGCGGGCCGCCCATCGCCTGCTCGCTGGTCCAGCCGAAGATCCGCTCCGCCGCGCGGTTGTACAGCACGATGCGCTGCCGCTCGTCCACCGTGATGATCGCGTCCATCGCCGAGTCGAGCAGGCCGGACAGCCGGGCCGACAGGCGGGCCTGCCGTTCGACGGCCTGCAGCCGCTCGGTAATGTCGCGCAGGATCACCGTGTACAGCTTGCCCTGCGGCGTTTCCAGCTGCGAGATCGAGGCGTCCATCGGGAATTCCTCGCCGCTGGCGCGCAGGCCGTAGACCAATCGCAGGCCGCCCATGCGGCGCGAAGACTCTCCCGTGCTGCCGAAGTTCTCGACATGCTGGGAGTGGGTCGGCCGGAACCGGCCCGGAATCAGCCTTTCCAGCGGCTGGCGCAGCATCTCGCCGCGCGGCCAGCCGAATATCTTTTCGGCGGCGCGGTTGTACAAAACGATCCGCTGCTGCTCGTCGACCGTGACGATCGCGTCCATCGCCGAGTCGAGCAATCCGGCGAGCATCGCCGCCGCGTTGGCAGAGTCGCCGCCCAGCGTCCGGGCATCGAGAATATGAACAGGAGAAATGGCCACACATCAGTATGACATGTACTGATCTCCCTCAAGGTTTGGAGATTTAAGCCGTCATGCACACAAACGTTAACAATCGAAAGCCGGCTACTCGGCCATAAGCGACCAGGTGGTGTGCGTCGCGACGATGCTACGCGGCGGGCGCACGCGCGATCAGATTGCGCACCTGTTCGTCGGCGATCTGGCCGAAATCGCGGTAGTACTGCGCCACGCTGCCGAATTCCGGGGGGTTCAGCACGCTCAGGAACTCGTCCGCCGCGGTGCCGATCAGTTCCTGCGCTTCGGGCGGCGCCACCGGCACCGCCACCACGATCCAGGCCGGTTTGGCGCTTCTCAATGCCACCAGCGCCGCGCGCATCGACGCACCGGTGGCGACGCCGTCGTCCACCACGATGACCGTACGGCCCTCGACCGGCACGGCTGCGCGCTTGCCGCAGTAGAGCGCATGGCGCCGGATCAGCTCGAGGGACTCGGCGGCGATGATTTCATCGAGCTGGCGGGTGCTCACGCCGCAGTCGGCCATGATCTTCGGATCGATGTACGACGCACCGCCGCTGGCGATGGCACCCATCGCCAGTTGCGGCCGGCGCGGTACGCCCAGTTTGCGCACGATCAGCAGGTCCAGCGGCGCATGCAGCGCGCGCGCCACCTCCGATGCAACCGGCACACCACCGCGCGGCAGGGCCAGCACCACGACGTCCTCGCGGCCGGCGTAGGCCTGCAACCGGTCCGCCAGCGCGCGGCCGGCCGCAGCGCGGTCGGTGAAAAGATCGCTCATGGAAGCTCCTGCATGCAAGCGTCCACGTTAGGCCACGGGGCTGAAAGCAGGCTTGACCCACATCAACGGCCGCTCCCACGCGTGCGGCGGGGCTGCGCCGCCGATCTTGACAATGATCAACGCTCCCCTGCAATCCGGTGACTAGACTGAATTTGTGTCCTGTCCCACAAATAGCTGTACTCTCACTAGCCCTAAGGAGCGACACGATGAACGATCAGACCGCCAAGAATGGCCAGAAGCGCCTCGCGGAGGATTTCAAGGCAGTGGTCAAGGACGCCGAAGAATTGCTCCGGCATGCGGCGACCGATGCCGGCGACGGCTACGACGAAGCACGGGCACGGCTGGAACGCAGCCTCAAGGCGGCTCGCGCGGAACTCGAATCAATGGAAAAAGCGGTCATGGAAGGCACGCGCCGGGCGGCCCGCGCCACCGACGGCTATGTCCACGACCACCCGTGGGAATCGATAGGCATAGGCGCGGGCGTGGGCCTGTTGCTGGGCATGCTCATCGCGCGCAGGTAAAGCGATGGGCCTGGGCCAGTCCTTGACCCAGCTGGCCGCAAGTTCGGTGCTGATGGCCCGGCAGCGGCTCGAACTCGCCTCGCTGGATGTCGAGGAGGAATTTCTGCGGGTGGGCGGGCTGCTTGCCGCAGCCCTGGTCACCGCCCTCATGCTGGCACTGGCGCTCGCCAGCGCCGCAGCCACGGTGGTGATCTATTTCTGGGACGGCGCGCGGCTGGCCGCGACACTGGGCGTCACGGCGTTCTTCGCCCTGGCCGGCGCCCTCATGGTCTGGCGCCTGGCCCGCGCCTTGCGCGACAAGCCGCGCT
>Ga0134124_10000977_pt1 | contig 22912 bp, 19 predicted proteins | sample KB304_FD_96880 | JGI IMG/M metagenome (GOLD analysis project Ga0134124, IMG submission 96880) | Terrestrial soil microbial communities without Nitrogen fertilizer from Kellogg Biological Station, Michigan, USA - KB3-0-4 | ecosystem: Environmental > Terrestrial > Soil > Unclassified ... | reverse complement strand
TGCGCGCTCAAGAATTGCGGCGCGTTCAAATCGAACACGGTGCGGATCTTCGGCGGCGCGCCGAGTTCGACCTCGGCCAAGATCGCCGGTAGCTCGGCGATGTTGTCCGGACCGAGCATGAAATCGATTTGCGGCATGCGCCGGGACAAGCGCTCCCCCTCTTGCTGAGCCATGCAGCCGGCGACGCCGATCATCAAGCTCGGCTTGGCACGCTTGAGTAAGCCGATGCGCCCCACCTCACTGCGCAACTTTTGCTCCGCCTTTTCGCGAATGCTGCACGTGTTCAGCAGCACGAGGTCGGCATGGGCCGGCTCGGCGACCTCGGTATAGCCGATGCCGCGCAGCACCTCGCCGATTCGATCCGAATCGTGCTGGTTCATTTGGCAGCCAAAAGTGACGAGGGTATAGGCGGGCATAGGACGATTTCCGGGCGATCCGGGCGGGGCGGGCAGGCTAGCACGCTACGGCCGACCGGCACCTACACGGTTGCCTGCCCCATTATTTGCCCGGCCACGGAAACAGCTAGTTTCCTGGTGGTAGCCGTCGCTGCTAAACCAAAGTCGGCATGATCCGAGGCACCGCCCGATGAACCCGAATTTCAAGACCCTGGTCGAGCTGTGGGAGCAGAGCACCGAGCGGCATGGTCCGCGCGAGTTGTTCGGGACCAAGCACAACGGGGCCTGGCATTGGATCAGCTACGCGCAATTCAAGCTCGAGGTCGACGCGCTGCGCTCCGCCCTTGCCGCGCTCGGCATCGGCCAGGGCGATCGCGTCGCGCTGATCGCTGGAAACCGAGTCGAGTGGGCGGCTGCCGCGTATGCCACGTTCGGCTTGGGCGCAACGTTCGTCCCCATGTACGAAGCGCAGCCGTTGGAAGATTGGGCCTTCATCTTGAAGGACTGCGAAGCCAAGCTCGTGCTCGGCGCCGACGCGGACGTGCTCGGCAAAATCACCTCCGTGCGCGATCGCCTGCCGAACCTGGCGCACGCGATCGGCTTGGATTTACCGGACAGCGATCCGCGTTCGTACAAACGGCTTTTGGCGACCGGTAAAGCGCAACCGCATCCGGTGCACCACCCTGCCCCGACCGACGATGCGTGTTTCATCTACACCTCGGGCACGACCGGGGCGCCCAAGGGAGTCATCCTCAGTCACTGGAACATCGCCAGCAATGTGATCGCCTCGGGCGAGATGTTCCCGCTGCGCCCAACGGACCGCTCGTTGGCGTTCTTGCCTTGGGCCCACGCGTTCGGACAGACCTGCGAACTGCACATGCTGTTCAGCGTCGGTTGCTCGCTCGGCCTGAACGACGAGATCCCGAATTTGGTCGGCAATCTCGCCGAGGTAAAGCCGACGGTGTTGATCGCCGTACCGCGCATTTTCAATCGCATTTACGACGGCGTGAACAAGCAGATGAGCGAGCGCCCGAAGCTGATTCAAAAGCTGTTCGCGGCTGGCATCAGCGCTGCCACCAAGAAGAAGCGCGGTGAATCGCTGACCTTGGGTGAAGGGCTTTCGCTGGCGGCTGCCGACAAACTGATCTTCTCCAAGGTCCGCGGTCGCTTCGGCGGTCGCCTGCGCTTCTCGGTCAGCGGCAGCGCCGCGCTCGCACGCGAAGTGGCCGAGTTCGTCGATGCGCTCGGCATCGCCGTCTACGAGGGCTATGGCATGACCGAGGCGAGCCCGGTCGTGAGCGCCAATTGCCCCGACGCGACGCGCATGGGAACCGTAGGCAAGGCCTTGCCGCGCGTGCGCATCGAGATCGATCACGCCGCGACCGGCGACGAAAAGAACGGTGAAATCATCGTTTACGGTGACAACGTGATGCGCGGCTACCACCACCGTGAAGAAGAGCAACGCCAGGTGCTCATGCCTGATGGCGGGTTGCGCACCGGTGACATGGGCTTCCTCGACGACGACGGCTACCTGCACATCACTGGCCGCATCAAAGAGCAGTACAAGCTCGAGAACGGCAAGTTCGTGGTGCCGTCTCCACTGGAAGAGGAACTGAAGCTCTCGCCCTACATCTTGAACACGATGCTGTTCGGTTTGAACCGACCGCACAACGTGGCGTTGGTCGTGATCGACGAACCCGCGCTGACCAAATGGGCGCGCGAAAAAGGCCTAGAAATCAAGGACTTCACCACTGATTCCGCGGTGCGCGAGCTGATCGGCAAGGAGCTCGAGGCGCGCGCGCACAACTTCCGCAGTTACGAGAAGCCCAAGGCCTTCCAGTTGATCCGCGAGGACTTCACGATCGAAAACGGCCTGCTCACGCCTTCGTTGAAGGTACGCCGGAACCTCGTGCTCGGCCGCTACCTACCCACGCTCGAAGCGTTGTACGCACAGCGCTCGGCGAGCACTTGACGATCTGCGGATCGCGTGCGAGATAGTGAAGTGTCGGGATGGCGTTTTGCTGTGCGCTGTGTCTCGAGTTCTCTCAGAAAGACATCCACCATGAGCTGCCGTCGTACCCCGCCGCATGCCAGTGCCCTCGCTACCGAGGCTATGGGCATCGTTCGCGCGGCAGCGCGGCAGCCGTCGAGCAGTAGTTAGAGCTCCCCTCTAAATCTCTCGCTGACAAAAGCCGCGGCGCCGCAAGGTCCCGCGGCTTTTTTGCATTTGTTCGCCTTTTCTCGAGGTCCCCGTGCCCGTTCTCAGCAACTCCCGAGTGCCAGTGTCGAAATTCCGAACATTCCGCGAGCTCGTGTCTCTGGCCTGGCCGATCACGGTGTCCACGCTGTCGTTCACCGTCATGACGGTGGTCGACACCGCGTTCGTCGGACGACTGGGCTCCGCTGCACTGGCGGGCGTCGGCCTCGGAGGCATCGCGCTTTGGACCGTGATCTGTTTCGGCTTCGGCTTGTTGCGCGCGGTCAAGGTCTTGGTGTCACAGGGCGTCGGTGCCGGTGAGCAGCAGGAGGTGCTGCCATTCCTCGCGGCAGGCGTGTGCGCAGCGCTCGCGCTGAGCGCGCTCTCGCTACTGGTGGGCTTTCCGGTCGCCCACTATTTGCCGCAATTCTCGGCCAGCCCCGAGGCGGGGCGCGTCGCCTACACCTACCTGTCCATTCGTCTGTTGGGCGCGCCCATCGTGCTGGTGAGCGCGGCCATCCGCGAGGCACGCTACGGGTTCGGGGATTCGCGCTCGGCGATGTACGCTGCGTTGGCCAGCAACGCGGTACACATCCCACTCAACTACTTGCTGATCTTCAGCGCCGGCTGGGGCATCGCCGGCGCCGCCTATGCGACGCTCTTCGTGCAAGGGCTGGAGCTGGCGTGGCTGGTCGCGATCCAGGCCAAATCCGGCTTTGGATTCGCGCGCGTGGGGCTCGAACACGTGCGCTCGGTGTTTCGCATCGGGTTGCCCACGGGCAGTGAGTTCTTGCTCGGCGTGGCCGCGTTCTCGGCCTTGGTACTGCTCATCGCGCGCATGAGCGAAGCCGACTTGGCGGCGCACCAAGTCGCACTGCAAGTCCTGCATTTTGCGTTCATGCCCGCGGTATCGATCGGCGAGGCCGCGTCCGTGCTGGCGGGCCAAGCCGTGGGCGCAAACGACGACAAAAAGGTGCTGGAGGTCGCGAAAAACGCGCTCTGGCTCGCGGGCTTGTACGCCGCGGGTTGCGCGCTGATCTTCGTCTTTGGTGCGGAAGCGCTGATGCGCTTGTTCACCAGCGACGCCCGGGTGCAGGCCATTGGCGTGCACTTGTTTTATGTGGCGGCCGGCTTTCAGATCTTCGACGCGGCCAACATCGTGGCCCGCGCGGTGCTCCGCGGCACCGGCGATGTGCGCGTGCCAGCGCTGCTCGCCATCGGCTCGGGGTGGTCGTTCGTGCCGGGCCTCACCTGGTTTTTGGGGATCCACCACGGCTTCGGCGCGGTCGGCGGCTGGCTCGCGTTGACCGTCGACATCACGGTCGGCGCGCTGCTGTTCTGGTGGCGGCTCAGCCGCGGGCATTGGCTGCCCGCGGCGAAGTCGGCGCGGCAGCGCCTCGCGCAGGGCGAGGTCTTGGTTCAACCCGCCGAGTGACCGTTCGTCTCGTCGGCGCCGCGCGCAACCGACGAGACGAACGGCATCAGCGCACTTTCACTTCACCGGTGCGGGCGCGGGTGCGGCTTTGGGCGCCGGGGCGACGGGTGCGGCTTTGGGCGCCGGAGCGGCCGGCGCTGGGGCGGCCGGTGCCGGCTTCGCCGCCGGAGTCGCAGCGGCTGGCTTGGCGGGCTCGGCTTTGGGCGCTGGAGCAGCAGCCGGTTTGGCAGCGGCTTCCGGCTTCGCGCCGGGAGCAGTCCCTGGCTTGGCCGCAGGCTCCTTCGCGGCGACTCCCGGTTTGGCATCTTTGCCCTTCGGCGCAGCCATCGGCGGCAGCAACCCGAGCTGGGCAGCAGCCGCAGCCCCGTTCATGAACAGCCACATGTTCTTGGTCTTGCCGCCGACGAACTTGTCGATCTCGATGTAATGCACCAAGACGGGCTTGCCGGTCTTCTTCATCTTCATGGCCGGCATGTCGCCGGTGTTCGTGCCGCTCCAAGTGCCCGTGGAAACCACGTAGTCACCCGCCGACCAAGCGCTCTTCACGTCCAACTTGACGTCGGGGAAGGCCTTGAAGCTCTCCTCGAGCCCTTTCTGCACTTCCTTCTTTCCGCTGAGGTCAGCGGGACCGCTCTGTTTCGAAAACACGACGTCGTCCGCGGCAGCAGCCAGTGCTGCGGCTGCGTCGTGTTTGTTGAACCCTTCCACGCCTTTGCTGAATGCCGCGAGGTTCGCCTTCTCCACCTCGCTACCCGAGGCGATCACGATCGGCTTTTCGCTCCAGCCCGAGTCCATCACCTTGCGATGGGGCATCGGCATCAGGCCCAGCTGGCCGCCCACCGTCCCGCCGTCATAGGCCATCAATTCTTTGACGGCCTTTCCTTGGTCGTTCAGCTCGATGCTGTGCGCGGCCAGGAAGCCCACCTTCTTGCCGGTAGAGGGCACTGGGCCGACCGGTGACACGTAGGTACCCGTGTTGGTACCGCGCAGCAGCACCACGCCCACGATGTTGTTGCCGTTGACCAAGGTGAGCTGGGCTTCGCCCGTGGCGTCGGGGAACCCATTCGCGAATCCTTTCGCGCCGGTCTCGGTGATTGCGGCGGGACCGGTCAACGGTGGCCCCATGTCGAGCATCTCGCTCTGCGCGTTCTCAGCCCAAATCCCTTGGAACTTGGCGAAGTCCTTGGCGTTGAACGCGGCCCAACCCTCTTGGTATGCTTTGACCTTCTGCTCCGCTGTCAATGGTACAGGTTTCGGCTCCTCCTTCTTGACCTCGGCGACCGGCGCGGGCGCGGGGGCAGCGTTGGCCGCGGGCGGCGGAGCGAGTGGTGCAGCGGCCGGTTCCTGAGCGGCACAGCCGACCAGACCAAGTAACGCAAACGGCAAACGAGCGGCGAAAGATCCCAGATTCCTCATCATCGTCGATCCCCTTCAGTGGACAGTCCGCGCTCCATTGCGCGAAAGCCCAACCTTCTACACTGTTCCAGTCAGGCAACAAACTCGACCAACCCGGACTTCAGTTCGAAAACGGCTCGTCGGCCGCGCGCCGGAGGCTAGTTCTACTCAAAAAGTCGGCTAATTTCCGGCCCTGGGTGTTCTTGACAAAAACGATGTGCCAATGCATATCGGTTTCGTGAAGCTGTCGAACAAGGGCCGCTATGCCGTGCGCGCGTTGTTCGACATCGCCTTCTTCAACGACGGCAAGCCAACCCAAGTCAAAGACATCGCCAAGCGCCAACACATCCCGCCACGTTTCCTGGAGCAGATCTTTCAGGACTTGAAGCGTTCCGGAATCGTGGGCTCGAAGCGCGGGCCGCAGGGGGGCTACAGCCTCTCCCGGCGTCCCGCCGAGATCCGGTTGGGTGACGTCGTGCGCGCGCTCGAGGGGCCGATCAGCCTGGGCGATCGCGACGCCGGGCCGAAACGCACCCAGCCGTCTACGGATTCACGCCGCATCACCGAAATCGTCTTTCGCGATCTCTCGGCCCGAGTCGAAGCCTGCTTCGACGAAGTCACGATCGCGGATGTCTGTACACGCGCCGAAGAACAAGGCCTGAGGCGCCCCGGCGCACAACGGTACGTCTATGTCATCTGAACAATCGTCTTTGCCGCCGCTGCCCAAGCATCCCCTGATCTACGGCAACGTGCTCGATTTGGTCGCTGACACGGCGCTGGTCGAGATCCGGAGACTTTCGCGACAGTCTCCGCGCGCCAACGTGTTCGGCAAGCTCGAAGCGCAAAACCCCGGCGGCTCGGTCAAAGACCGGATTTGTCTGGCGATGATCGAACGCGCCGAGCAAGAGGGCAAGCTGGTGCCAGGCGGCGTGGTGATCGAGCCGACCAGCGGTAACACCGGCATCGGCCTGGCGTTGGTCTGCGCCAGCCGAGGTTACCGCTGCATTTTGACCATGCCGGCGAGCATGAGTTTGGAGCGACGCCAACTGCTCCAATCCTACGGCGCGGAGGTCGTGCTCACGCCGGACGAGCAACAGATCGAAGGCGCGCTGGAGAAGGCCAAGGAAATCGCCGCCAAGACCCCGCTCTCGTTCATGCCTCAACAATTCGAGAACAGCGCCAATCCCGAGGTCCATTTCCGGGCCACCTCGCAGGAAATCATCCATGCATTGGCGGGTGAGCGCGTGCATGCGTTCGTGGCCGCAGTCGGCACTGGTGGCACGATCAGCGGCGTGGGGCGCGCGTTGCGCGAGCGCTACCCCGAGTGCCGCGTGATCGCAGTCGAGCCCGAGTCCTGCGCCACGATTTCGCGAGGCGAGCGCGGGCCGTCCAAGATCCAAGGCATCGCGCCCGGCTTCGTGCCGAAAAACTACGATCCACGCGCAGTCACCGAGGTGCGTACCGTGACGGACGAGCTGGCCTACCAAACCAAGCTCGACTTGGCGCGCCGCGAAGGGCTCTTGGCGGGCATTAGTTCTGGCGCAAATATCGCCGTGGCGCTCGAGGTTGCGCGCGGGCTGGGCGAAGGCAAGAACGTGGTCACGCTTTTGTGCGACACGGGTGAGCGCTATTTCAGTCTCGATGAGTACTTCAAGTCCTGAGCGCGACGCGCTCCAGCAACGGTCGGCGTTGGTCGTCGGCGTCGGCGGCCTCGGCTGCCCAGTCGCGCTCGCCTTGGTCGAAGCGGGCATCGGACGGCTCGTGCTGTGCGATGATGATTTGGTCGACGCAACCAACCTGCACCGTCAGATCTTGTTCTCCGAAGCGGATGTGGGCACGGACAAACTGTTGGCTGCCGAGCGCGAGTTGTACCGCTTGGGCGCTCGCCCCGGCAGCATCGAACTCGTCCGATCTCGCTTCTTGCCGGACAACGCCCGTGACCTGGCTCGCTCGGTCGATGTCGTGATCGAGGGCGCCGATAACTTCGCGACCAAGTTCTTGTGCGCGGACGCCTGCTTCTTGGAGGGCCGCCCCGTGGTGCACGGCGCGGCCGTGCGTCTGCGCGCGACGGTGCTGTGCGTCGCGCCGTCCGGCGCGCCCTGCTATCGCTGCTTGTTCGAAGACTTGCCGCGTGGCGCGGCCGCCCCCAACTGCGCCGAAGCCGGCGTTTTGGGCCCGATCGTCGGCTTCGCCGGTGCGCTGATGGCCGATCGCGCGCTGTCCGTGCTGCTGGGTGATACCCGTGTGTTCGGAAATCTGGTCAGCTTCGACGGCAAGACCGACCGCGCGCGGGAGCTGACACTCAGCGCGCGCCCGCGCTGCGCGCTGTGCAGCGCAGAACGTAACATCGAGAGCATCAGCTACGACCGCTACACGGCTGCCAGTTGCGCAGCCTGACAGACCCCCCAATAAGGAGACCGATATGGCAACCGTGCGCATCCCCACCCCGCTCCGGACCCTCACCGGCGGCGAAGATCAAGTCCAAGCCGCGGGTGACACCGTGAAGGACGTCATCGAGAACCTGGAGAAGAACCACCCCGGCATTCGCGAGCGCCTCTTGGACGACAAGGGCGTCCGCCGCTTCGTGAACATCTACGTGGGCGACGAGGACATTCGCTTCCTCGACGGTCTGGCGACCGCGCTCAAGGCGACTGACGAAATCAGCATCGTGCCGGCGATCGCAGGCGGCTGAGATGGAGGCTGAGCACCCGCTCACCCGCCAAATCCGACTCGCGGAAGTCGGCGTCGCCGGGCAAGCCCAGCTGTCGCAAGCCTCATTGTGCGTGCGCGGCAGCGACGGCAGCCTGGCCGAATTCGTGTATCTCCACCGCGCGGGCATCGAACGGCTGTCGTTGCAGCCGAACTTGCCCGCCGTACCGTTCGCGCACGCGGGCCTATTTCGACATGCCGGCCCGCGCCGGTTGGGCGCCGGAGCCTGGCGTGCGCTGGCGCAAATTCGTAGCGTACTCGGCTTTTCTGCGGACCTTCGATGAACATTCGTCTGACACGCTCGCGCCGCCTCTCCTCCGTATTGGACGCGGTGGGCAATACGCCGCTCATCCGCCTGAAGAAAGTGGCCGCCTCTGCGCCGGGCGTAGAGGTCTACGTCAAGCTGGAGTTCATGAATCCGGGTGGCTCGGTCAAAGATCGCCCCGCCATGCGCATGATGCTCGACGCGATCAAGGACGGTCGGTTGACGCAAGACAAGATCTTGATCGACTCGACCAGTGGCAACACCGGCGTCGCCTATTCACTGATGGGCGCCGCGCTCGGTTACCGCGTCCAGCTGGTCATGCCCAGCAACGTGACCAAAGCGCGCAAGGACATCACGCAGGCGTTCGGCACCGAGCTCATCTACAGCGACCAGATGGAAGGCTCGGACGGCGCCATTCGCCTGGTGCGAAAGGTCGTCGACGAAAATCCGGACAAGTATTTTTACCCGGACCAATACTCGAATCCGTCCAATTGGCTGGCACACTACGACGGCACGGGGGTGGAGATCCTCGACGCCCTGGGCGACCGCATCACGCATTTTTGCGCGGGCCTCGGCACGACGGGCACGATGATGGGCACCACCCGTCGGCTGCACACGCACTCTCGCCCGATCCATTGCGTGGCCGTCGAACCCGATCAACCGCTGCACGGCTTGGAAGGTCTGAAGCACATCGCGTCCAGCATCGTGCCGCCGATCTTCGATCCTAGCGTCCCGGACGAGACCATGCCGGTGTCCACCGAAGACGGCTGGGACATGTCCGACCGAGTGGCAGCCGAGGAAGGGCTGAACGTCGGGCACTCGACCGGCGCCAACATTTTTGCTGCGGTGAAGCTCGCGGAGCGCATCCACAAATCAGGACAGACGGGCTGCGTGGTGACCATCGCCTGCGACCGCGCCGATCGTTACTTTGCGCCAATGAAATGGGAAAAGCGTTACACCTGGTAACGACGAAGGATCGACATGTCGAACACTCCTTGGATCAACGGCGGCGTGAAAATTCCGGCCAGCGTTTTGCGCGAGGTCGAGCGCGCCGGCATCGCCGCGTACGCGCGTGACGAAGAAGCGTGTGGCTTCTTGACGGGCCCCGCGGCAGACGCCTTGCTGATCGATCGCGCAGTCGAGCTCGAGAATCTGGCCAACAAGTATCATCGCGTCGATCCCGAGGGACATCCGCGCACCGGACGCGAATATTTCAAGATCAACTCGCTCAAGTTCGAGCGAGCCATCGCCGACGGCGTGGCGAGCGGCAACCCGGTCAAGGTGTTCTTCCACTCGCACCTGGATTGCGGCGCTTACTTCAGCGCGGAAGATGCAGCCAGCATGACCATGGGCAACACCGGCGGGCCGAGCTACGCCCTCGCCTACTTGGTGACCGCGGTCGACAAGGGTGAAGTCAGCGCGCACCGCCTGTTTGTCTGGGATATTTCCCAAAACGCCTTCGTTGAAGCGCCGTTTTCCAAGCTGGAGTAAAGTCGACATCGACCATGATACGGCGTTTTCTGCTCGGACTCGCACTGGGCAGTGTCGCTTGCCCCGCGGTTGCGCGGGCCGATCTGGGCAGTGACGTCCGCGAGCTGAGCGCCGCACGCGCTCCGTCGGCGCGCGTGGTGCGACTGAAGCCGCGCTTGCTCGAGCGTGGCGATCGCTTGCCGTTGTCGGTGCCCGCGGAGTTGCTGAATCCCAAAGACAGCAGCTGCACGACGGTTTCGGTGTTGGGAGTCGTGGGCGCTCACTTCGTCCTGCGCTTCGCACAACCCGACCCGGGCGCGCCGAGCACCTCATTTTCAGAAGCGAGCGCCGCCGGCGCGAGCGAGGTCACGCGCTGTGGCACCGGCAAGCCGTTGCTGGCAGGCGCGTACTTGGAAATGCGTTCGCCGCGCGGGGTGATCGAGACGCTGATCGCGAACGCTTCCGCGCCGCTGCCCCGATTGATCGAGGTGCTTCCTGGACGCGATCCCGGAAGCGAGCTTCCGCTCGGCGATCCCGGCCCTCGCCCAGCCCTCCCTCCCCTTTCGGAACGCCTCTTGCGTCTGTCCAAACGCGCTCAGCGCGAACGCGCCAAGGGCTTCGAACAGCTGACGACCGAAGCCGACGCCGAGGGCGCGGGCGCCGAGTCGCTGACGCTCGCCCGCGGCTGTCATCAACTGACGCTGCTTTCGGAGCCAACCGCTCCTGGTGGCCTGGTCGCCGACTTGGACGCCGAACTGGTCGATGGCGAAGACGGCAGCCGCCTTTCGGTGGATCGGGCCGACGACGCCGACGCCGCGCTGAGCGTGTGTTTGGGCGTGCCCACGCGCGTCGAATTGCGCTTCATCGGCGCCACGCCGCACCTGGCGCTGCGTTTGACCCACGCCTCCTGGGATTTGCCACCAGGCTTGCCCAGCGCGTGGGGTGCCGAAGCGCAGGCCCGCCTTGCTCGGCTCGCCCAGAATGCGCATCTCGAACTGCGAAACGCCCCCATTTACTTTTCCCTCGGCGTCCAGGGCTCGACGCAATTGCCGCTCGAAGTCGAGCCGGGTGCCTGTTACAGCGCGCTGCTCGTGCCGTTGCGCGGCGAGGTGCGAAACTTGTCGCTATCCGTGCGCGCGCACGCTCCCGGTGAGCTGCCACAGGGTGCGAGTGACAGCGACGGAACCGCCGTCTCGTTCTGCGCGCAGGGCGCACGACTAGCAACGCTCGACGTGGACACCCAGGGCTCGAGCTTGGCTTGGCTGCTGGCGGTGTGGCCAACCGGGCGCAGCGCGCTGGGAGGCGCACGATGAAGCGCTTCTTCGCCTTCGCCCCGTTGATCGCGAGCTTCGCCGTCGGCACCGTGAGCTGCGCGCGCGAGCCGAGCGCGGTGACTCCGGCAGTGGTGGCGCCGGCCTTCGGCAAGGTCGACGGCAAACCCGACACGTCAGCTTGGTTTCGGCCCGAACGCGAAAGCGAAAGCGTGGGCGTGGAAGCGGGCGTGGCCGGCGATCACATCGGCGCGTTGGTCGATCTGCCGGCGGCATCGTGCGCGGTGTTCATCGCCCGCGGGACCGACTCGATCGAAGACCTGGATCTGATGGTCTACGGTGAAGACGGGGCCGAACTGGGCCTGGACGAGGGCGCAGACAAGACGCCGGCCGTGCTGGTCTGCCCGCCGCACCCGGCGCGCGTCTACACCTCGGCGCGCATCGCGGCGGGGCATGGCTTGGTCGCGCTGGGGGTCGAACGCATGCCGCCCCAAGACGCCGAGCGCGCGGCAAACGCCTACCACGCTCACCAACGCGCAGGTGAAGGCGATGCGCGGCTCGCCAATTGGCCGGGCCTTGCCGAGCGCATCGCGGAACACCGCAGCCGCCTGGGCGGCAAATGGACGGACGTGCGCCGTGTGGCCATTCCACTCGATGCGCGGCTCCCCACGCGCTTGAGCGCCAGCGTCGAAGAGCAACGATGCTTACACGCCCTGGTCCTCGGCAGCGAGGAGCTGTCCCACATCGAGCTCTCGGCCGTCGATCAGAACGGCCACATTTTGGGACGTGCGGCCAGTTTGGGCCGAGACCGCTCACTGGTGGTGTGCTCGACCTCGACCGTGCCGCTCAGCTTCGAACTGAGACCCCAAGGCGGCCGCGGCGTCGCGGTGCTTCTGCTCTCGCAAAGCGACGCCGGCAGCAGCGCCGACTTCGACGATGCCCTGCGCATCGATCGCTACACGACGGGCAACCTGGACGACGCACGACAAAAGAACGCGAAGCGATTGGAGGGCCTGGGCTATCCCAAAGCCAAGGTGCTCAAGACCGGCACGTTGCAACCAGGCCGCTTGGACAGCGCCGCATTCGCGCTGCCGAAAGGCTGCGCGCGTCTGGACGTGCTCGCGGCCGCGCCCGTGCGCGATCTCTCCGTGCGCCTGTGGAGCGCAGACGACACCTTGATCGCCGAGAGCGGCGCGCGCCCGGCACCGGTGTTGTTCGCCTGCGGCAGCGGCGGCCCCGTCCGCCTCGACACCGAAAGCCTGGCGCGCCCAGGGGAATACAGCATCGAACTCCGCGTCGAGCCCGAACCCGCCCCGCTCTTGCAGTCATCGCCCTTAGCGGCCAGCCGCTTGCTCGGACACATGCTGGAACACGGGCTCATCCGTAGCGGCACACAGGCCGGCAAGATCACGCTCCACCACTTGTCTCCCGAACACCTGGAGAGCGAACAGCTGTTGGTACCCTTCGGCCGTTGCCTCGATCTCACCTTGGCGCTCGGACTCGGCAGTAGCGGCGCCGAGATCCGCCTAGTCGACGAAGCTTCGGGCGAAGAGCTCGCCCTTTCGCGGGGCACGAACGCCACGAGCGCGCGCGTGTGTGCCTTCGATGCTCGCGCCGGCGGCACGATCCACGCGCGCGCCGAGCTGCGCGTGAACGCCGGCCAGGGCGAGGCGCTGACCACGACGCACATGACGACGCCTGGGCGGTGACGGTCGCCTCGCGTCCCTAGGATTGGCTCTAAGGTCTCAGCGGAATCACGTCGCGTACGGTGGCTGATTTCACGCTGCCTGCGGCGTCCACCAGCTTGAGCTCCGCGTCGTTCAAGGCGCGCACCTGCATGCGCGGCCAGGGCAGCGCCGGGCTTTCGGGCCGCAGCAGCACGAAATCTCCGCGGCGCAGTTCACCGACGAAGCTCGAAGGAGGCTCAGCGCTCAGTGCGGACAGCGCAACCGTCGCCGTTCGTTGTGCCGAGCTCAGCGAGATCTCCGCCGTGTCGCTGTCGATCGAGCGCACGTAGCCGGTGAACCATTGCTCGCCGAGCTTCACCAGCAAGCGTTCGCGCAGTGCCGGGCGCCAGCTGGGTTCGGGTCGCGGCTCGCCGGCGCGTTCGGCGGCTCGAGCAAACGCTTGCTCCGACTCGCTGCGCGCGAAATAGCGCTTCAAGTTCAGTTCGGTGAGCGCCGAAGGCGTGAGCAGCCGATCGCGTGTCAGGTCGAACAGTTCGCCGTTCGCCGTGTGCGCCTGCAGCGCGTTACCCGAGATCTTGCTCAACCGACACGGCAGCCAGGCCTCACCTCGCCCGCAAATCGCCAGCATGTTTACCGTCAGCTCCCGCGGAGCCGGCGGCAAGCGATACACGTCGCTGGCAGCGACGTTGAGCGAGTCACTGCCGCCGAACGCTTGCAGGCGTAGCCGCTCCCCATCGACGGCCAGCACGCGCCCCTCGAAAAACGCAGCCGCCGCTTGCTCCGCCACCACGTGATCCCCGCGCACGTAGACCTCCGTTGGGACCGGATTGTCGGCCGCACGACGCTTGCTACACGCGAAAAGCAGGCCTGCGAGCAGCGCGGCCCCAGCAGAGCGACGAGACAGAATCCGTTGAAGCGGCACGAGGGCTTTTGTCCTACTCTCGCAGGTCGACGCAAGCGAACGCGAAAAAATGGGAGCAACGACGATGACGAGCGCAGACACCGCGCGCCACGCGCAAGGCGGCGGTTACGGTCCTCCCGGTGGACCGGGTGGACCCGGCGGACCGGGTGGCTATGGGCCTCCCGGCGGTCCTGGTGGTTATGGTGGTCCTCCCGGCGGCGGTGGCTACGGTCCTCCCGGCGGCGGCGGTTACGGCCCTCCCGGCTATCCACCGGCAGGCGCGCCCCCGGGCGGCTATGGTCCGCCGGGTGCACCGTACGGAGCACCGTATCAACCTCCTGCCGGCGGCCCCGGGTTTGGTCCGCCGGGCAACCCGCAAAATGCCGAGCTCAAGAAGAAAGCTCAGACCTGGCTGATCATCTCGGCCGTGAGCTTCTTCGTTTGCAGCAGCTGCTTCGGCATCATCGGCGGTGTGCTGTGCTTCATGGCGATGCAGGCGGCCGACCAAGGCAACCTCACCGACGGTGAAAATAAGCTCAAGTGGGGCAAGATCATCACCATTGTTGGCTTTGGCATCAGCCTTTTGCTGGGCCTGGTCTTCACCGGCATATGGATTGCGCAGCTGGTCGCCGGGGCAAACCCTTGAGTGAGCGAGCTACGCGCTCGGCTCGAGCCGATTCAGAAAATCGACCAAGATCTGATTGAACAGCGTGGGGCGGGTCAGATTGACCACGTGCCCCGCGTTTTCCAACTCGTGTAGCTCTGCGCGAGGCATGATTTGCGCCAATTCCCGGCACGGACCCAGGCTCTCTGGATCATCCGTGCCGGCAATCAAACAGGTGGGGATCCTGAGCTCACGCAACTGCGGCGCCATGCGTGAGGGAGACGGCGACGCCGCGAGCAGCTCGCGCTGGAGGTGCGCCAGCGCCTGCGGCGCATGCTCGAGTAAGCCTTGTCGGATCAACTTTGCCCCTTTTGGATCGAAGCGCGAGCGCTCGCCCCACACGAACTCGGCGCCCGCCTCGTCCAAGCCGCGCTCCTCGATCGCCGCGGCAAAGCCGAGCGCCCAGATCCGCCGTTTTTCGACGTCACCCGAAGTCGGATACGACGCCAGTACCAGCGCGCGCACGCGCTCCGGGTGAAGCAGCGCATAGTCGAGCGAAAGCTTGGCGCCCAAGCTGAGGCCGGCCAAGATCAAGGGCGTGTGCTGAGCTTGCACCAGCTCATCGAGATCCGAGAGCAGCGCTTCGACACGGTACGACTCGGCGCCGGCGGGTGCTGGGCTCCGCGCGTGCCCGCGCAGATCGAACAGCGTGACGCGAAAGCGCGGCTCGAGCAGCTTTGCTTGCAAACGAAAGTTGCGCGCGCTGCCACCAAAGCCGTGGCAAAAAATGATGCCCGGTTTACCCTGGTCGCCGAACGTTTCGGTGTAAAGCTTCACTCCCCTCCCCAAGCACGGAATTTTCTCCGCAGTCAAGCTTGATCCGGCAGCCGATCCACCCATATGGGAGAGACCGTGAGTCGCCCTGACCTGAACCCAGCGCAGCACAGCGCGGTGATGACCGTGTCTGGACCGCTGTTGGTCTTGGCCGGCGCCGGCACCGGAAAAACCCGCGTGATCACCTACCGCATCGCGGAGCTAATCCGCCGCGGCATCATTCAGGAGCGAATCCTGGCGGTGACCTTCACCAACAAGGCCGCCAAAGAGATGAAGGAGCGCGCCCAGCACCTGCTCGGCAAGCGCCAACGCGGGGTGAAACCTCCGGAGATCTCGACTTTTCACGCTTTGTGCGTGCGCGTCTTGCGACGCCACGCCGATCGCCTCGGCTACCCCAAAGAATTCGCGATCTACGACCGCAGTGATCAGGAAACCTTGGCGCGCGGGGCGCTGCGCGACATCCGCGTCAGCGCCGACAAACTCCGCCCCGGTGATCTGCTCCACCTGATCAGCACCTGGAAGAGCCAGGGGATCCGCCCGGCAGCCGCCGAGACCATCGCCCAAGGCGACCGCGAGCAGCTCGCCGCCGCCGCGTATGCGCGCTACCAAACTCAGCTTCGCGCCTGTGGCTCGATGGACTTCGATGATCTGCTGCTCTCGACGGAAGAGCTGTTCGACAAGCATCCGGAAGCGCGCTTCGAAGAAGCGACCCGCTTCGATCATCTGCTGATCGACGAGTATCAGGACACGAATGGTCCCCAATACCGGATCGTGAAATCGCTGGCGGATCGCCACCGCAACCTGTGCGTCGTCGGTGACGACGATCAGTCGATTTACGGTTGGCGCGGCGCCGACGTCTCGCACATCCTGAACTTCCAAAAGGACTGGCCGGACGCGAAAGTCGTGCGCCTGGAGGACAATTACCGCTCCAAAGCGCCAATTCTGGAAGCGGCCAACACGCTGATTGCGCACAACAGCTCACGCCATCAAAAGATCCTGCGTCCGTATCGCGACGGCGGGTTGCCGCCGCGCATGCTGCGCATGGAGAACGAAACGCTCGAAGCCGAGGGCGTGATCGCCGAGATTCGCCAGCACATGGAGGGGGTCGACGAATCGCTCAAATGGCGTCCCAGTGATGTCGCGATCTTGTTCCGCACCAACGAGCAACCGCGCGCCTTCGAGCTCGAGCTCCGGCGCGCTCAAATCCCCTACACGCTCGTCGGCGGCATGTCCTTCTATGATCGCAAGGAAGTGCGCGACGTCCTCTCCTATTTGCGGGTGATCGCGAATCCCTCTGACGAGGTGTCGCTGCTGCGCATCATCAACACGCCAGCGCGCGGCATCGGCGCGGGGACGATCGAGACTCTGATGCAAGTGGCGGTCGTCGCGGGCAAGCCGCTGTGGGAGATCTTGCCGCAAGCGTCAGCCATCGAAGACATCCCGCACGCCGCGGGGCAGCGGGTGGACGCGTTTCGCGCGCTGATCGAACAATTTCGCAGCAAGCTCGGTACGGGTTCACTGTTCGATTTCGCGCAAGAAATGCTCAAGATCGTCAATTATCGTGCCGAGCTCGATCGCGTGTACAAGACGCCGGGCGACATCGAAGCGCGCTTGAACTCGATTGCGGAATTCTTGAATTCGATCGCGCTCTACGAGCAGCGCAGCGAAGGCCCGACGCTAGCCGGCTTTTTGGAAGAAGCCGCGCTCGCGGGCCGTGAGGATCAAAAGGACGACGACAAGCGCGAGCGGCACGCCGTCACGCTGATGACCTTGCACAGCGCGAAAGGCCTAGAATTCCCGCATGTCTACCTGGTGGGCATGGAAGAAGGCTTGATGCCCCACCAGCGCTCGATCATCGACGGCAAGAGCATCGACGAAGAGCGGCGTTTGGCCTATGTGGGCGTGACGCGCGCGCAGGACACGCTCACGTTGACGTTCTGCAAAGAGCGCATGAAGTGGGGCAAGCCCCGCGCGCAGATCCCGAGTCGCTTTTTGATGGAGATGCGCGGCGAGACCGAGCGCGCGAAGAAAGCAGCCGAGGCTGCGGTGCTGATGTTCCGCAACCTGGAAGCCAGCGCTGCCGCCGCCGAAGCCAAGGCCACGTCGAGCGCCGCCGCCAAGAAGCCCGCCAGCAAATCCGCAGCGGGCCGAACGACGACAGCGAAGAAGCCGGCGCGACGCGCTTAGCGCAGGGCGCGCCTCACTCCTTGTCGAGATCCTTCAGCTCGGCGTCGAGCTTCTCGTCCCATTGGTCGCGCTTGGCGTCCGAAGCGTCCTGCTTCGGTCCGTCTTTGGGGGTGCTCTGCTTGCGCCAACGACCGATCATCATCGCTGCCGCGACGCCCGCGCCGCCCATCACCACGGACAAGCCAATGAACACGCTCTTCAGATGACTGCCCTCCTGGACCGCCATGATCTTCGCCCCGTAGCGCTCGACGAACGACGCTTGAATCGCTTCGGCTGATTCGCCGTTGCGCAAACGACGTCGGATCTCGTGGCGCATGCTGAGCGAGACCGGAGAATCGTGAATGTCGATCGTCTGCGTCCAACAACACGGCGCCATCAGCCGGCCCTCGATCGCGCTCGCGCCCGGCACGTTGCCCTGAATGTCGTCGCCGTAGTCGTCTTCCGGCGCCACCGACCCAGCCGGCGCAGCCGCTCCAGCTTGAGACGGCGCGTGCGCAAATGCAGCGCCCGAAATCGACAGACCGACCCCCAAGATCAGCGCCGGGATGCCGTACAGCAGAGGAGAGCGAGTCATAGCCGGGGTTCTAGCGCGGAGCGGGTCGCGCCGCAGGCTTTTGGCAGGATGGTTGCCCGCTGAATCAATCCGGCGGCTTTTCTGGGCGTTGCGAAATCGCCGAAATGCCGCCGAAATGTCGCCCGGACTCGAACGCAACAGCGCTGGGAAACGTCGCGAAGAAACACTTGCCCCCTGGACGACACTAGCCGACAAGCACCCACAATGGCCCCCGAAAACCTCGAAACCCACCCGGACCCGTTCGCGCTCAGCGACTCCGTGGAGCCAGCGCCCGACTCGAGTCCCCTGCGCGTGACCTTCGACACCACGCTTCAGAGCGGCATCCCGCCCGCAAGGTACCGCCATGACGCGAGCGGCGTCTTCGAGCTCGACCTCGAAGGCGGCGTGCAGAGCATGGAGGCTGCGCTCAGCAACGCGGTCCGAACCGAAGCGAACCTCGGGCTACTCATGCGCGGCTTGAAACACGTGGCGGCGAGCGCCGAGGCCGCACGCGCGGCCAACACCGAGCTCATGCACGAACTCGACGAGCTGCGCGTCGAGCTGACTAGGAGCCAGAGCCAAGAACACGCGCTTCGCTATCGCATGTTCCAACTCGAACAACTCTTGACCGTGATTCGCCAAGAGACAGCCAGCGAACGCGCATTCTTGATCGAAGACCAAGACCGCTTCCTGCACGAGCTGCTCACCGATCACGAACGCCAACTGAACGACCTGCGCCAGCGCGTGCGCGACTCCGCCGGCGGAGCCCCGAGCGAAGCCGAACAGATTGCGGAATTGACCGCGCAACGCGATCAAGCGCGCGAGTACGCAACTCGTTGTGAGCGAGAGCGCGACTTGGCCTGGGAAGAGCTAGCCACGGGCGTCGCGCCGCCGACCGAGCGCATGCAGCGGAGTCCGTCGGGAGCGGCGCAGATCGGGGCGATCAGTTTGCGCTCGGTGGCGGTAGCGGCGGCTTTGAGTTCGGCGTCCGGAGAGAAGACGGAGAACGAGCGTGCTTCTGAGCGATCGGCGACGGGGTATTCGGTGTTGGGGGACGAGCTGGACGACAAGTAGTGGCTGGATCCGGGGTCAATTTTCGGCGCCTGCACTGTAAGCTGCTGACGCCGCTGCCTTTTTGAATCGTCAGACCTGGATTGTAGCGGGCGTCTGACGATGAGCAGGGTGTGTCACCGAGTGATGGAGGCGAGCAGCATCTCTAGGCTCCTCAGGGTGTGGGGCTTCTCCAAGAAGCCGATCACGTAAGGCTGCTTGAGTAGCATCGAGGCATCCTCGGCATGGAATCCGCTGGTGATTGCCACCGGCAGCTTGCTCCATACCAGGCGGAGTTGCTCGAGAGTCTGCTCGCCGGATTCCTGGGGCATTGTCAGGTCGAGGATGACGAGGTCGACCGCCTCGGGCTGCTCTTTGAGGAGCTGGAGCCCGCGGGCGCCGCTGTCCGCGGTCAGGACTTGGTGACCCAGCTCGCTCAGCATTCTGCCGGTTACCAAACGCACCGCGGGTTCGTCGTCAATGAGCAGAATAGTGCGAGCCACGGGCGCCGCGACCGACGTAGCGGGGCCGAGGGCTGGACGAGCTAGTGACTCGTGCGCGATCGGCAGCAGGACGACGAAGCTGGTTGCTTGCGTCGACGTCGGGTCAACACCGATCCAGCCGCCATGCGCTTGCACGATGCCCAGAGCGGCGGCCAGGCCCATCCCCCGCCCGGCGCCTTTCGTCGAAAAAAACGGGTCGAATAGCCGCTCGCGTGCCTCAGGGCAAATGCCGGCGCCGGTATCGTTCACAGTCACTTTCAGGTAGCCACCCGCGCCGACTCCGTATGGCTCATTGCTCGGTGCCACGAGCTGCACCGATTCGCTACGCAGAGTCAGGGTGCCTCGCGTTCCTTCCATCGCGTCCAGCGCATTGAGGATCAAATTGGTTACCACCTGGCGCAACTGAAAGCGATCGGCGCCCACCGGCGGCAGCTCGTCGCCGAATTCGAGGACCAGCTGGGCCTTGGATTCGATGGTGGCGTGCAGCAGTCGCAGCGCCGCATTGAGTTCCGCATTGAGCTCGAGCGCTTGAATCGCGAGGCTTCGCTGCCCGGCGTACGCCAACATCTGTTTGCTCAGCTGCGCGGCTTCTCCCGCGTATACCAAGATTTCGGAGAGGCAATGCGGTATCACGGGCGACGAATCACTGGAGACCTTACGCAGGGCAATCTGTGCGTTGCCGACCACGCCACAGAGTAGATTGTTGAAGTCGTGAGCAACCCCGCCCGCCATGACGGCCAAGCTCTGCAGAGCCTGGCTGCGCTGCAGCTCTCGCTCCAGGTCGCGCTGACGGCGCTCGGTCACGACGCGATCGGTGAAATCGCGCACGACCCGCAGCGTCAACTGGTCGTGCGATCCGATAGGCTCGAAGCGGGTCTCGGTAACGAGCAGTAGCCTGCTCGCGTTCTGTTCGAGGACCACTTCATAGGAGCGGCGCTCGCCGAGGTTTGGTGTCGTAAGGGCGAGCGTGCGCCGGCTCTCCTCGGTCAAGAGCTCGGAGAATGGTTTGGTCGAAAGCTCGTCCCGCGCGACACCCAACGTTCCGGCGAGCGCGCCGTTCGCGAAAACTGCACGCTCCTGCGAGTCAAACAGTCCGACTCCCTCCCCCAGGCTTTCCACGAGCGCGCGTTGCAAAGCTTCACTGCGCTGCAGCGACGCCTCGCTTTGCTTCCGGGCCTCTATCTCGCGACGCAGCTCGGTGTTCAGCGCGAGCGCGCGCCGCCGCGAATCCAACACCATCCCGAGCCCGCCAGCGAGCACGAGCTTTACGAGCGCCGCGATAATGCCGGCGGTCCGCCCAGTCTCTGGGCCGTGAGGGAGCTGAAGCGCTTGGGCACGGTCGATGAACGCAACACACACAATCACGACCAGCGCACCGCGCAGGCCCAGCCACACGGCGGCCAAGAGGCAAATGCATAGACCGAGTAGAAACGCGGGCCGTCCAACCAAACCGTGCAACGGGCCGAGCGAAAGGCGGTAGGCGAGCACGAGCGCGACGAGGATGCCGCAACGTATCAGGACGCCACGGCGCGTGCGTCCCTGCGTAAAGGGGCCGGTCGTGCGAGCCGCGTGCTCCGTTTGCAGCCGCGCGTCTGAGCCGCCTGGCCACGTTTCCTTGGCTTGAACGGAGGTATCAGCGCCCCTTGAAACCAACATCAGCACTGGTCATAGGCGTTCACTGCCGTCCTATCAAGGGCTGGCGATCTCGGCGCTTGGGGATACTGCGGTCGACTTCCCAGCGAGAGATCGCGCGCGCCTTGAGCCACAATCGCCTTGCTGACGACTCTTGTGTCAGTCCAACCGCAACGCGCGCATCTCGAATCGCTTGCGCCAAGCTCGACACCATCGCCGTCTACCTCCCCGGCCGCCGCGGGGGGAGCTTCCCCCACGGTCAACCGCGGTGACTGCCAGAATTCTATCTTAGCTGGCATCGAGTCCATCGAGCCGCTCGCGGTGGCAGTCTCGCGTCATGTGACAAAAGGTCCATCTCACGCGCGCCGAGAGCGAAGCAGCCGATCGGTTTCCTGCGAGAGAACGCAATATTGGACTTGCGAGGTCTTGGATCGTCCCTGGGCACGCGTCTCGCAAGAGTGGGACAATCTTGAAAGCCTTAGCTCCTATCCAATCCGCTGCAGAAGAACTCACGCGGACGGGCCTGCGTGAGCAGCCTCGTTTTGCGTTTCAGCGCGAGAACGGCGACTCCGAGGCCGGCGCGCGATCGTCCGAGACGAGCGAGGTCGACGAAGCGCGGGAGACCGAATTGCCGGTGCCGGCTGGTGAGCTGCTCGCGGGGCGCTACTTGGTCGAGCGCATTTTCGCAGAGGGCGGCATGGGCATCGTGTGTCTCGGTCGCCATGCGCAGCTCGAGCAGCCGGTGGCGATCAAATTCTTGCGCCACGCGCTCGCCGGCAAAGCTTCAGTGGTCGAACGCTTCTTGAACGAGGGCCGCGCGCTGGCCGCGCTCCGTAGCGAGCACGTCGTGAAGGTCATGGATGTGGGGCAGCTCGACTCGGGTCGCCCGTACTTGGTGATGGAGCATCTCGAGGGCATCGATCTGGGCGCGCTCGTCGCACGTGAAGGGCCGCTTCCCGTCGACACCGCCGTCGACTATGCGTTGCAGATTTGCGAACCGCTCGCTGAGGCACACGCGCTCGGCATCGTGCATCGCGACATCAAACCGGAGAACCTATTCTTGTGGTCGGGTGGCCCGGGCAAGGACATCGTCAAGGTCCTGGACTTTGGGCTGGCAAAGCAATTCGGCGGGCAGCGCGCGATCACCATGACGGGCCCGCAGGACAGCATTGGCTCGCCCTGTTACATGTCGCCCGAGCAGATCACGACGCCGCAACGCATCGACTCGCGCACCGACATCTGGTCGCTAGGTGTCGTTTTACATCACTTGCTCACTGCTGCCCTGCCGTTCGACGGCGTCAGCATCATCGAGGTGCTGAGTCACGTGCTCAGCGCAGCTCCCAAACCATTGCACGAGGCTTTCCCGGAGCGCCCGTTCGACCCAGCGCTCGACGCCATCGTCTCGCGCTGCCTCGAGAAGAAGCCCGAGGCGCGCTATCAAACGATGGCCGACTTGGCCGCAGCGCTCAGCGATTACCGCACCGCTCGGCGCGACACTGCGGTTTTGGACGGCCTACCGACGCCACAGCCGAACGCGAAGCTCGAGTCTCCGTCGTTGCTGCTCGGATCCGAGCCGTTGGTGCTGAGATCCGAGTCTGTCGTGCTCGACGATGACGAGGACGCAGAGAAGATCCGGATCCCCGGCGTACACGCGCGTTGGCCCGGCGTGTTGCTGTTCGCGCTGGGGCTTGCTGCTGCGGCGCTTTATCTGGCCCAGCACAGCGGGAAGATTCGAGTTCAAGACCTCGCTGGCAGCTGGCTCTACCCGGCCCGCCTGGGCGCCGACGTAGCGCGTTCGCCGCGTGCGGACGATGAGCTCCCTC
>Ga0134124_10000976_pt1 | contig 22922 bp, 18 predicted proteins | sample KB304_FD_96880 | JGI IMG/M metagenome (GOLD analysis project Ga0134124, IMG submission 96880) | Terrestrial soil microbial communities without Nitrogen fertilizer from Kellogg Biological Station, Michigan, USA - KB3-0-4 | ecosystem: Environmental > Terrestrial > Soil > Unclassified ... | reverse complement strand
GGGAAATCCGCCGCTGACAGGCATCAACTGGGCGAGCATGCTCGAGATCGGCTTCCGGGCAATCTCGTGGACGATGGCCATCCACTTCATCGCTCGCACCGGCCGTTCATTTCCAACAGCTCGTTGCCTGTTCGCACTCGAGCGCCAGTTGACGCACCTTGAAGAGCACCTCTCCTATTACTTCAGCCCGAACACGCATCTGACCGGTGAGGCGTTGGCGCTCTATGTCGTCGGACAGGCATTTCCTGAGCTTGATTCAAGCAAGCGGTGGGTCGACACCGGCCGTCGAATTCTCCTGCGTGAGATCGATCGTCAGATTCTGCCGGATGGCGGCCACGTCGAGCGGTCGATGCATTACCAGCGCTACACCCTCGATTTCTATCTGTTCGCGCTGCTGACAGCTCGTCGTGCGGGCGACCTACTGGCTGAGTGCGCGTTCGCCGGCGCCACCGCCCGCCTCGCGGAGTTCACGTGCGGCATCGCAGACGATGAGGGACGTCTACCGCTCATCGGCGATGACGATGGCGGGATGTTGTGGCCGATCGCGGGACGCGACTGCGCCGACGTGCGCGACTCGCTGGCAACTGCCGCGGTCGTTTTGAATCGACCCGATCTGGCGTCGTGGGGTGTCCAGGAAGAGACGTTCTGGATGGCCGCGCCGGAAGCCATCGAATTTGTTCACGAGCAGGCGCGGACCGCCGACGACGCGGCGCGGACCGGAGATGATGCGGCGCGGACCTTGTTAGGTCCGCGATCACGGGCCTTTCCTCACACCGGCTACGTGGTCATGCGCTCCACCCGCGACCATGCCGTGCTGGACACCGGCGCGCACGGCTTCATGAACGGCGGCCACGCACACGCAGATGCGCTGTCGCTGACGCTCACCATCGACGGCTGTCCCTTGCTTGTCGATCCGGGAACGGCCACCTACACGATGGATTTCCAGCTTCGCGACCGAATGCGCGGAAGCTTTAGCCACAACACCGTCTGCGTCGATGGCAAACCGCAGTCGATCCCTGCGGGCCCCTTCCACTGGGCGACTGCCGCCACCTCGCACCTGGAGGCCTGGCGGCGTAACGCACGCTTCGATTGGGCACAGGGTGCACACGACGGCTATGCACCGATCGCACACCGCCGATCGGTGATTCGGGTCGACGATGCCGGCTGGTTGATTGTTGACGAGGTTCGTCAGACGAAACCCGAAGGCGTCCGCGACGCAGTTCACACCGCCGCGAGTCATTGGCACTTCCATCCAGGATGGATGCTGCGCGAGGAAGGAATAGGGGTCCTCCGGGCGACCCATTTAGAAGGTACTGAGGCCTGGATGCTGTTCGACAGTGGGGATCTGTCACTCGTCCATGGCGATGACGAGGGTGGGCTGGGTTGGTACGCGCCCGTTTACGGCACGCTGCTGCCGACATGGACTGCGCGGGTCACACGCGAACTGCGACTGCCATATTCGATGGTTTCGTGGATCGATGCGGCCACGGGACCTGCGATTCCCGAGCTTCAACGAATTGCTACAACTAGCGACCCACACGGCGAGACGATCGCCGCGCGCGTCGTCAACGGCGATTTCGCGGCCGTCTATCTACTTCGCCCTGACGAACCGTTGTCGCGAGACGGTCGAGGTTATGGAGTTCTCGACTATCAGACCGATGCGCGAGTCCTCTATTTCCGCACTCGGGGCGAGATGCTTGTCGCTCTCGCGGTCGCAGACGCGAGCCATGTGCTTGCACTCCGCGATGGCTGGCTCAGTGTCGAAACAAGCGAACCGGTACGGGACCTTCACATCCAGTTGCATGATGACGTGCTGCAGCTATCCGCGTCGGAGCCGCCGCGGCAGCTGCGACTCCTCGGAGGCGCGCTCCTCGGACTTCGATCCATCCGACTCAACGGTCGTAGCTACCCACTGCCTGTTGGCGAGCCCCCTGACACTCTCTTGATCTCCGGCGTTGATTGGACGGCAACGCCGCTCGTCCGTTTGGGTGTGCGTTTTGCGTTGGACGAGATGCACCCCTCGAGGGTGTGAAAAGAATTTGCCTTTGAGGGAGAGTCCATGGTGAACACTTCGTCCAACGTTCCACGGATTTGGCTATTAACGGTATTTCTGGCGACTGCGGCCATCGCAACGTCAACTTGTGGAAGCGTCGACCCCACCCCGACTGCTCCGTCAGCGACGTCGCCGTCGCCCGCGCCCAGCCCGGCGCCCGCGCCGGCACCTGCTCCGGCTCCAGCGCCTGCACCTGCCCCGGCGCCAGCACCCGCACCGAGCCCGGCGCCATCTGGCGGCGGCCTGCAGGTAACGATTTCGCCGAACCCGGTCCCCTGGAGCGGCAACCTCATCCCGAACTGCTCCTTGCCCAACACATGGACCTATACGCAGATCCTGGACAACGTCGGCTCGGTGGAAATCACGCTCAGCGATCGGGCTGACTACATGGATAACGCACTTGCCACCCAGAAGAGCGGGCTCGGAATCGTGATTCCGCCCGGCTCCAAGACAACACTGACCACACGGTGGTGCAGCGCGAACTCCTTCGAGCACCACACACGAACCGACTTCACCGGCAGCGATGCGAGAAACAACCGCATCAATTTCAAGGGCCCGGAAGTCACGCTGTCGAAGAAGTAGTCAGCCGGGCGGGAATCGGGAATCGGGATTCGACATCGATTCGTTCGATCACGAAACGAATCCCGGATCTCGGATCCCGGATCCCGGCAGCGAAGAAACCCATGGGCGGCATTATCGGCAAACTCAGCTTCGACTCGAATGAGGTCCTGGCGCCGACCGTCTTCGATCGAATGCTCGACGCATCGAGTGGAAAGCGCGCCGAGGTGCGTGGCGTGTTTACGGCGCCAGGCATCGCTCTTGGCTGGTGCGGCGTGCGCGATGGCCTCGTCGCGCCCATCCTTGAAACATGTGTCGGGGCGAGCGACGCAGGCAACATCCGAGTGGTGGCCGATTCGCAGTTGATCAATGCGGGCGAACTGCGCGACACGCTGGAACGCGGCGGCCATCGGTTCGCAATGCGCACCGACGCGGAACTCGTCGCGCACGCGTACGATCGTTGGGGAACGCGCGCGTTCGAACGCTTGCGGGGCCCTTTCGCGTGCGCCGTCTGGGACGGCACCAACCGACGGCTCGTCCTCGCTCGCGATCATGTCGGCGTCCGCGGCCTCTATTTCGCAGTACTGCAAGGCCACGGCATCGTCTTCGCCTCGGACGTTCGCGCGCTGTTGTGCGATCCTGGCGTCGCGCGCGACTGGTGCCCGAATGGGATCGATACCTATCTCGCGCTCGGATACATTCCGGCGCCGCTGACCGCCTTTCGTCACATCAGCAAGCTTCAGCCCGCGCACTATCTGCTCGTTGAAGGGCGACGACTGCACCTCGAGGAATACTGGGATTTCTCCACGCCGCGCACCGCGACACGATCGGGTTCGGTCACCGCGATTGCTGCAGGTTTAAGAACGGCCGTACGCCACGAACTCAGCCACCGGGAACACGAGGCGGTGCTCTACTCCGGCGGCACCGCGTCATCCGCGCTGTTGGCCGTGACCCCAGCGACACTGGGAATACCGATTACGGTGCATACGGAACAGGACCCGGCCGAGCTGGCACGGAGCGGTAAGGCCGCGTCGCTGCTCGGTCGGACGCGTGAGCTCGAGGAACTCGCGAAGCCTGTCTCATCACTCGTTGAGACGGTTGCCGCAGCGAGCGGTGAGCCGTTCGCCGACCCATCGGCGGTGACGCAGCTCGCGATCTACACCGCGACTGCGCGCCACAAGGACGTCGCACTCGCAGGCCACGGAGCCGCCATCCTCTGGGCCGGACGCGACCGACGCGCACTGCGTTCATGGTTTGCTCCGGAGAGCGGCGATGAATCCGCGGCAACGCACGAAAACGCCGTGTGGGAAGACCAGCGCCGCCGATCCATCTACACACGCGGTTTCGCGTGGAAGGTTCGCGACACGAACCCCTTCAGCTGGCATCTGGAACGCTGGAGATCGCGAGCCGATGATGCGCCGCCCGATCGGGTGCGCTATGTCAACGCCCGAACGCTGCTACCGGACAACGTCCTTGCCATTGCCGCCAACACGGCCAACGCGGCCGGAATCACGCTGCGCTTTCCGTTTCTCGACTATCAGATGACCGAGCTCGCCATGCAGACACCGGTGATGGTCAGCCGTCGCGGTGGTTCCGCGATGTACGTCATCCGTGAGCTATTTGCGTCACGGCTGCCACGACGGCTGCGGCCCCCCGTGTTTCACCAACCGGTGCGCAACCGCTGGCTTGCTCCCTTGCTCACCGCACTCGTGCCCAGTGTGCTTCTCGGGCCGCGGTTCGACGGACGCGACATTGTGTCGAAGCCGACGCTGCGACGGTTATGGAATGAGCACCTGACGGCTCGGACGGATCACTCGCGGCGCCTCTGGTCGCTGCTGATGCTCGAGTTCTGGTTTCGTGAATTCATCGACGGTGATGCGGCGGCCGAGCCGCTGGAATACGCCGTGCTAAAGAAAGCGTCCTGACATGTGTGGCATTGCTGGAATCATTGCCCGCGACCGGCTGGCGCCTGACGATGAGGCGCGCGCGGTTGCGATGCGCGACGTCATCAGCTACCGAGGTCCCGACGGCGTCGGCCTGTACGCCGATGATCGGGCCGCCCTTGCCCATCGACGTTTGAGCATTGTCGATCTCGCTGGCGGTCACCAGCCGTTGTCGAACGAAGCGGGCGACATCTGGGTCACCTACAACGGGGAGATCTACAACCACGCAGAGGTGCGGCCTCATCTAGAGACGGCTGGGCATACCTATCGAACGCGTTCCGACACGGAAACCATCGTCCATGCGTACGAGCAGTGGGGCGACGACTGCGTGCATCGCTTCCGCGGCATGTTCGCATTCGGTATCTGGGATGTCCGCAGGCGCCGGCTGCTTCTGGCGCGCGATCGCCTCGGGGTGAAACCGCTGTACTGGGCGCTCGTTGGCGACCGGCTGCTCTTCGCGTCCGAGATCAAGGCGATTCTCCAGAGCGGATTGATCGCGCCGCGTCCAAACCGCGCGGTTTTTTCCGAAGTGCTCGCCACGCGCGGGACCGCGGGTATCGAGACGATGTTTGAGGGGATTTACAAGCTCCTTCCGGGACATCGTCTTATCTTCGAAGACGGGTGCGTCAGAACAGAGCGCTACTGGGAACTGCCCCTGGACGGTCCCGATCCAGAGTTGGATCGCCTCGGCGACGCCGCCATCATCGATCGATTCCGCACGCTGCTGCAGCAATCCGTCCGGCTACGTCTGATGTCCGACGTGCCGCTCGGAATGTTTCTGTCCGGTGGCATCGACAGCAGCGCTATCGCCGCTCTGATGGCACGTGAAATCGATAGACCGGTTGACACGTTCTCGGTTGCCTTCGCGGATCGCCGCTTCAGCGAGTTGGAGTACGCGCGGGCCGTCGCGCGCGCAATCGGCGCGAACGCGCATGAAATCGTCATCGACGACCACGACTTTTTCACCGCGCTTCCACGCCTCGTCTGGCACGAAGACGAGCCGATTGCCCATCCGTCGAGCGTGCCGCTGCATTTCGTATCAATGCTGGCGCGCCGGCACGTCACGGTCGTACTGACGGGCGAAGGCAGCGATGAACTGCTCGCCGGATATGGCAAATACCCGCGCGCGGTCATCAACTGGCGCGCCGGAACGGTGTACGAATCCATGGTCCCCGCCGCGCTCCGCGCGAGGATCGCGCATTCAGTGGTGCCGCGGCTGCCTGGCCGCGCGGGACACTATGCTCGACGTTCGTTTTTGGCAATGCCGCGAAACGTTGCGGCGATGTTTCTCGACAACTTCGCCGGGGTGTCAGTCCGACAGCAGCGAGAGCTTCTCTTGCCTGAGGGAATCGGCGGCGACGATCCGTACGCGTCGTCGCTTGCGTACTTCCACCAGGTCAACGGCGCCAGCGGCCTTCTCGGTCGCCTGCTCCATACCGACATCAAGACCTATCTGGTGGAATTGCTCATGAAGCAGGACCAGATGAGCATGTCGGCTTCCATCGAGAGCCGCGTGCCGTTTCTGGATCACGTGCTGGTCGAGTTCGCGGCGCGGCTGCCCGACAGGCTGAAGCTTCGAGGGTTCACGACAAAACGAATCCTGCGCGAAGCCATCCGTGGGCTGCTGCCCAAAGAAATCCTTTCACGACGAAAGATGGGCTTCCCTGTTCCGTTCGCCGATTGGACACGCGATCGGTGGCAACCCGTTGTGCGGGACGTACTGCTCGATCGGCGCACGCGTGAGCGGGGTTTCATGAACGCTCAGGCAGTGGAACGCCTCCTCGATGCGCATCAGAAGGGCACCGTTAATGGCGGTGACGCTATCTGGGCGCTCATGAACTTCGAACTGTGGTTCCGGACGTTCATCGATGGAGAGGGCGTTCAGACGTTATCGGAGGTGCAACCCCGTGCGGCATCCACTGCCGCTCCGCTTTCCCCTTCCCCCTTCAAGCTTCCCCCTTCTGCGGAGAGGTTATGAGAGTTTCGATATTCGGCCTCGGCTATGTCGGCAGTGTATCGGCTGCGAGTTTCGCGGCCGATGGACACGACGTTGTCGGTGTGGACGTCAATCCCGACAAGGTCGCTGCCGTCACCAGCGGCCGCAGTCCCATCGTCGAGCCAGGTCTCGATACGCTTCTGGAAAGTGGCGTCGACGCGCGCCGGCTTCGCGCGACCACCAGCACCGCCGAAGCCGTTGCCGAGAGCGACCTGTCATTGATTTGCGTCGGAACCCCGAGCCGCAAGAACGGTAGTTTGGATTTGAAGTACCTGATCCGTGTCTGCGAGCAGATCGGCGATGCCCTCAAACAGAAGGCTACTTATCACGTCGTCGTCGTTCGCAGCACCGTGCTACCTGGGACGACGCACGGTCACGTCATCCCGACGCTTGAAGCACATTCAGGCAAGAAGTATGGCGAGGGGTTCGGCGTCGCGGTCAATCCCGAATTTCTTCGAGAAGGAACGGCGCTGAAGGACTTCCGGCACCCGCCGCTGACACTCGTTGGCCACAATCATGCCGCGGATGCGGGACCAACCAAGGCCCTTTACGACCGGATTGAGGCGCCGCTGTACAGCACGAGCATCCGCGTCGCCGAGATGATGAAGTACACCAGCAACGCGTGGCACGCGGTGAAAGTCGTCTTCGCCAACGAGATTGGCAACCTCTGCAAGCGAGTCGGCATCGACAGCCATGAAGTCATGTACATCTTCTGCCGTGACGAGAAGCTGAATATCTCGGCGTACTACCTGAAACCAGGCTTCGCGTTTGGCGGTTCGTGCCTGCCCAAGGACATCCGTGCATTGCAGTACCGCGCGCGCGAAGTGGATCTCGAGATGCCGCTCATCAATGCGTTGCTCGGAAGCAATCAGCTGCAGATCCGCCACGCACTGGACCACATTGTCGACACCGGCAAGAAGCGAATCGGCATACTCGGGTTCAGCTTCAAGGCGGGCACCGACGACCTGCGAGAATCACCGATGGTGATTCTCGGCGAAGCGCTTCTCGGGAAGGGGTACGAGCTGTGCATCTACGACCGCAACGTATCAATGGCGCGGTTGATGGGTGCAAACAAGGAATACATCGAGCAGCAGATCCCTCATCTCTCGCGACACTTGTGCGACTCGGTGGATGACGTCATCGCGCGGAGCGATGTGATTGTGATCGGCAACGGCGCGCCCGAGTTTTCCGACGCGGTCGCCCGCTGCCGGTCCGATCAGACGATCATCGACCTGGTGCGGATCCCAATCGACTTCGCAGCGCTGCAGGCTCATTACGATGGCATCTGCTGGTAAATGGGCCTCCAGCACGTGTTTCGTTTCTTTCTCACCTGGTGGGGCGCGTACGCCCTCGGCGCGCTGGACGCAAGCATGGTGTTCTTCCTCCCCTTCGGCATCGACGCAGTCGTAATCTACCTGTCCGCGCGTAACGGCATGTTCTTCTGGATCTATCCGCTGCTCGCCACGGCGGGATCGGTGACCGGTGCCGCGGTGACCTACTGGATTGGTCACAAAGGTGGCGAGCTCGGTCTCGAACGACTGATACCGCGCGGTCGGTTAGAGCGATTCCGGAAGCGCGTTCAAAAAGGGGGCGCCGTCGCGATGGCCATCCCCGCCCTGCTCCCTCCCCCCTTTCCGCTCACGCCCTTCGTACTGACATGCGGAGCGCTGAAAACGAATCGATGGATCTTCTTCCCGACTTTCGCCGCAATGCGGCTGATTCGTTTCGGCAGCGAAGCGGTGCTGGCGCGGATCTACGGCCGCGGCGTGCTGCGCCTGCTGGAATCCGATGCCTTCCAGCGGGTGATCGTCGGCTTCGTGATCATCGCGGTACTCGGAACGATTCTCTCGGCGGTCATGCTCTGGCGAAGTACACGGCAGCCACGCTTGAGGACCGCGTAGCGGTGCAACAGGTGCGCTTCGCACCTATCGCACCACGCACCTATCGCACCAGCCTCCAGTCTCTCGTCTTCGCCAGTTCACGTGCAAAGCAGGCTTCGGCGCGAAGTTCGGCCTCGCGCTGTGCCGGGGCTGATACTGCGAGCAGCAGCTCAGCATCGGAAGGACACCGCGTTCGCGAGGATGCCGGCTGCCCAGCCGACGCGTCAGAAAAATATCGCGCCGCTCCGACCCGAACCCACGCGGGACGTCCTGCCAAGGGACCGGCAACCAGCAGCTCGGCCACGGCGATTCGCACCGTCGCTTCAATCCCGCCTCGCTGAGCCAGCACGGCGACGGGCGCCAGGTCGATCGCCGTGCCCTCGGCTACCTCGCTCACCCACCAGGGCCGGTTGGTCGCCAGCCTGAAGCTGTCCAACGTCTCGTGAAGACGGACAGTGATGGGCAGGACAGTCGTTCCGAGAGAGCGCGCGAGTTCCTCATGCGCGGTGACAGCCATTCGCTCGAGCGACGAGGCTACGATCGGCGAGGAACGTGGAACTGTGACCCGAACACCGCTGTCACGCGGTACGACAGTGGCCGCTGGCGCGACTGCCGGTGCGCGGGCGATCGCCCGCGGTGGCGGGCTTGCCGCCGACGACAACGTCTCGTTGGGAGACGAAATCGCTGCGAGTGAAGTTAACTGGAGACCCGGGTAGTACTGCGCCAGAATCGCCGCCGCCGATTCACCCCGCAGCGCACGGCGTCCGGCGCCGATCACGCACATGCCGACGCCGTGTCCGAAGCCGCGGCCGGTGAAGCGCAACTGGTCGCCATGTTTCTCGACGGTGAATGCCGTGCTTCTCAGTTTTGTTGCGCCGACCGCCAGGCGGAACTGGTCGCCGGCAATTACGTCCGGCTGCAGCCCCGATAGCCGCAACTTCGCCACCCGCCCTGACGATGTGCGCGCGTCGACGCGAATGTCTCTCAGGCGATCGCCCTCGAAGCCGACGCCTGTCAGGACGCGCCGCACCTCGGCTATCGAAAGGTCAACCGTCCACTCCGGATCGTCATCGCACACATCGTCGGGTCGTGACAGCAAATAGGGATAGTTCGCACCCGGCCATACATCCGCGGCGCGTTCTGACCGCCCACCGCAGGATGCAGAGTAGAACACCTCGGCGATCTCGCCGTGCCAGGTCAGCACCTGGCCGACGGTCGCCATGGCCGCGCGCCGGGATGTCGGCGTCGAAGGTCGCGGCACCTGACAGTGCGTGCTGTCGCACAGGTCGTAGCCATCACGGGCGTGGCGGTCGACGTTCTTCAGGGTGTAGGTGCGAACCGCAATCGCGAGCGCCTGCTGCGCGGCATCGCCAGCCTTCGGGTCCGCTTCTCCCGCCAGCACGCGCGCCACGTACACCTCCAGGGGAACGGGCGTGACGTGACCGTCCGCGACGGATCCAAGTCGAATCGTCCGGCCGGCGCTCGCCGCGGCAAGATCTGTTTCCGCGACATCGCCTTGTGCAGGGACCCTCATTGCAAGCGGAACGAGGACACTGGCTGCGAAGACCACACAGAAGCAGATGCGCTTCGTTCGGTTCTTCACAGACGATTCGTGCACCCGGGACTGCACCGACACGGAATCAGCTTTTCGCCATCCGTGTAGTAGTTGTAGGTCAGTTCTTCACCAGGATTGATATTGCGCGACGCGCGTATCCAGATTGTCTGGCCGATGATGTGGCTATAACAATTCGGCGAACACGAATGATTGATAAAGCGCGCGAGGTTGCCGCCGACGTTCGCGTCGCGCACCCAGCGCCGATTCACCGTAAAGCACCAGATGCACCCTTTCGCGAGATATCTGGTCTCGCGTTTCAGGCTTTCCTTGTGATCGATTAACTCACCTGCGTAATCGATAATCCGCTTGTTTTTCGTGATTGGCTGTGCGGCGAAGACTCCCCATCCATGAACGCTGGAGCGTCGCCGCACGATTCTAGGGAAGTCGGGTTCGTCCACCATCTGTTCAGAGAGGATAACAGGAGAATCTGTTCGACAGGGGCCAGTAGCCGCCGACGAGCACCGCGAATCCTAGATGCTCATTGCGCTTTTACGGCCAGACGAAGATCTCGAAATCGTGCACCAGCACCCGTACTGATCCAGCGCCAGACACCATTGCGAGCCCGACACCAACCGCCGTCAGCTTTGGCGCGTTCGGATCCGACATGACAAACGGGTGCGTCCAGCGCCGTTCGGCCCAGACATGTCCGGGCGTACGAAGACGAGAACGTCCTTCCCCGGTGATGCGGTTGAAGTCGGTCTCGAGCTGAAAGGTCCGCGGGCTCAGGATCGGGTACGCCTGTTCGAATGGGATGAGCTCGCTCGTGGGCGACGGCTGCGGTGGCGACGTCGTACCCGACCCGGCGCCAAGCGCGATCACGCCGCCCTCGCGCACTTGATGCGTCGCGCCGACATGGGCCGTGACCGTGTTGTCGTCCGTCTTGTCGCCGTCGCGGCCGATCACAGTCGCCGCCCACTGATCGCCCGTACTCGCCGGAAGGATCGTGGGAAGCGCGTAGTTAGCGCGCAGGCGGAAGTGCGGCAAGCCGTCGAAAGGACTGTGCGGAAGATCGGCAATCGGCAGCGAACAGATGACCGCGACCCTGGGAGACGTGGCTGACAATTTGGTGATTGTCAGCGCCAGGAATTGCACGTTTGGATCGGTGGGCGCCGTTGGGCCCGCCATCGGCAGCGGCCCCCGAACGGGGTGCGCCTGTTCATCAGGAGCTCCTGTCGTGCTGACCCAGAGCACGCCGTCGCCGCCCAACTGATTCACTTCAACTACCGCCGCGTTGTGAACGAAGCGGACAGCATAGACGAGCACCGGCGGTGGGTGCGAAATCGGCGGGTGCGGAATCGGCGGCTGCGTCACGGACCACCACCCTCATGTCTTGCCGGACCGGGCCAGGATGCAGCGGCGAAGCTGATGGCCCTATTGCACGGCGAAGTTACGAGAATCTAAGTAAACGAGCTCAGACCCGGTTTCCTTGCGCAACATTTCGATGCACGCATCGACCAAATCGAAAATTGCAGCTGACTTCCTCGAGCATCATCGGTGAGGTCCCCATTTGTTTATCGAGGCTCCCTCTGATTTCACGTGCATCATCTTCGGGAGCTCTTTTCAACCGCGCGATCGTACGCTCGCGCATATGAGGCTGCGGACGTGAAATCGCGCGGTAATCAGTTAGTAGATTGACGCGCCTTTTTGGTATCGACGTTTCACACAATCATTTAACGGTTCTGTCGATCGATCAGTACAGGAGATAATAGGCGGCAACATGTCGAGAAACGTCGGCGCGCGCGAGCTCGTTCAGGCCTGGGGCCGCATCCTTACGGGCCACCGCCCGAATCTGTCCATCGAAATCACACGAGAATGTCCGCTTCGTTGTCCCGGCTGTTACGCGTATGGCGACGATCATCTTGGCGGCGGCGTCACGCTGCGCGGCCTGGCGGACTACAAAGGCGACGAGCTGGTGACACGCTTCATGGCGCTCGTCGACCGACATCGCTGCCTGCACGTGTCGATTGTCGGTGGTGAGCCGCTCGTGCGATATCGCGAGCTTGGACGAATCCTCCCGATGCTTGCCGAACGTGGCGTTCACGCGCAGCTCGTCACCAGCGCGGTTCGTCCAATTCCATTGGAGTGGAGCGAAGTGCCGCGCCTTCAGATCGTCGTGTCGATCGACGGTCTTCAGCCGGAGCACGACCTCCGACGCACACCGGCCACCTATGACCGGATCCTGAAGCACATCGAAGGACATCAAGTGACCGTCCACTGCACGGTCACGCGTCAGCAGGTCCGCCGCGACGGATATCTCGAGGAATTCCTTACGACGTGGGAAGCAAACCCGCATACACGTCTGATCTGGATCAGCCTGTACACGCCGCAGAAGGGTGAAATCTCGGGCGAACGGTTGACGCCGTCGGATCGCGCGCGTGTGATTGCCGACCTGCGTCGTCTGCGGCCGCGGTTTTCGAAGCTGCAGATGCTGGATGGGATGCTGAACGTCTACGCCAAGCCGCCGGCCTCACCCGATGAGTGCGTGTTCGCTCAGACGACCGAGTGCTACTCCTCGGATCTCGAGCGGCGGATTACCCCATGCCAGTTCGGCGGCAACCCTGATTGCTTGAACTGCGGATGCATCGCTTCGGCGGGCCTGGAAGCAATCGGCCGTCACAAGCTGCGGGGCGGGATTCCGGTCGGCCGGATCTTCTACGCGTCGTTGCAGGTGGGACGAACAGTCGAACGGGTCCGCAAGGCCGCGTCGTAACTCGTAGGGCCGAGCTCTAGTCGGCCCTTCGCTCGGTCACGCGTTCAGCGGGCAACGACCTCCGCGATCACTTCTTCCCGCTGCTTCTCTTCCTTCTTCGCCTCTTTGGCTTCCTTGGCACCAAGCTCGGTCTTCGCCCAGTCCATCTCGAACGTTTCGAGCAGCCGCTTGACGGTTTTCGGCTCCTTCACGATCAGTCCGACTTCGCGGCGAGCGTCGAGCTCCATGGCGCGCAGGCTCTGGCTGCCGACAAAGGCCGTATCCCCGTCGCGAACCATCGCGCGAACATGGAGCCGGAGGCCCGGGGCCTTTTGCACGCGCATGTTGCCACCCCGTTTTGAGACCTTGCCGATGATGCGCACGTCAAGGCCGGCTTTGATGCGCTGATTGATCAACCGGATCATCTGGAGATCGGTAACCTTCGGATCGTAAATGAGGAGCTGCTTGCGCGCGCGTTTGATGAACGTGGCGAGAATCTCGCGCGCGTTCTCCGGGCTCACGACAAACGCACCATCTTCCTGCGGCTCGTACTCCTGCCGCAGCGTGTCCGCCTCGAAGAGGCGGATCGCCTCAGTGACCGCTTTCCGGTCGCGCGTCACGATGCCGAAACTGCGGCTTTTGAGGTCGAGCGCGGTGAAGTTGAAGCCGTACACGTGCAGCTCTTCGCGGTCCACGATCATCAGCTTTCCGTGATAGCGCACGAACGCATCGCCCGTGCGGGCGACGAGAATGCCTTTCTCGAGCATGTGCAGTTCGAGCTGCCGCAGCCGCTTGTCGCCCTGCGAGCTCTCGTGCGCGATCAGCGCGCGCACGACGACCCCGCGGTCGCGGGCCGCCACGAGCTCTTTTTCCATCGGTTTCAGGTCGAAGCGGAAAATCATGACGTCGATCGACTTCCGGGCCTGTTCGATCGTTTCGAGCAGTGGCTTGATGCCGTCGGTCGGCTGGACCTTGAGCTCCACGTATCCTCCCGCGTCACGCTTCACGCGTGCGGCTCGAAAGCCGCGCGTGTGGGCGTTTGGGCGCGCGGCCGCCAGCTCAACCGTGAGCCCGGCCGGGTTCCTCATGTCTGATTAGAGCAAAGAGCTGGCCGTTGCTGACGGAAGAATAGGCCTAAAGGTCGTTGCCCGAATAGGATTGATTAAAGGATTTGTTGCAGAGAGGAAAATCGGGAACGATGTTGTCTTCCAGCGCACGTGCAAGCGCAGGCCAGTTGAAAAATGACGGATCGACGATCTTCACGCGGTGAAGTCTCCCGCGGTCGTCCGCCATCACCATATGGACGAGACGCCCGCGCCAGGCTTCGACAATCCCGAAGCTCGGCGTGAACGGGCGCAGCGTCAGGCCATCGCTGCAGACGCGGGCTGGTGCCGCGCGCTGGAGCACCTGTTCGATGACAAATAGTGCCTGCTTCGTCTCACGCACGCGCATCTGCAGCCGTGCCCGCACGTCCGCGCTGTCCTCGACGATTGGCGCAAAGTCAAACCACTGATAGGCCCCCGACGGGAGATCGCGTCTCACATCGTGCGATAGGCCGGAGGCACGGGCGACATAGCCGACAACGCCGAAGTCGCTGGCTACGGTTGGATCAAGCCATCCGGTTGTATCGAGACGGTCCGCCACCAGCGTGTTTTCAAGGGACAGTTGGATAATTTCCTCGAAATCCGACACAACGCGCTCGACCTCCGGCACGATACCTGCGGCATCCGTCATCCGCACCGCTACGCCACCGGGAATCACGGCGCCCCGCATCAACCGGCTGCCGGCAATCGTCTTGTTCAGGCGGAGGATCCGCTCGCGAAGGCGCATGCAGTGCGCCTGTGCGACGGGGAATCCCGTGTCCGCAATGACGGCGCCGGCATCGGTAATGTGGTTGTAGACGCGCTCCAGCTCGAGCAGGACCGTCCGCCAAGCTTTGGCACCGTCGGGTATTTCGAGGCCGGCGAGCGACTCGACAGCCTCACAAAATGCCACGGCGTGGCCGACGGTGGTGTCACCGGAGACACGTTCCGCGAGGGCGACCGCATCCTCAGCCCGTTGGTTCACGAACAGTCTTTCCGTCCCTTTGTGGGTGAAGTAAAGCCGGGCTCGCATCTTGAGCACCGTCTCGCCGAGCACGTTGAAGCGGAAATGACCGGGCTCGATGACGCCTGCGTGGACAGGACCGACCGGGATTTCGTACACGCCGTCGCCCTCGACCGCGGTGAACGGAAATGGCTGGCCATCGTCAGCGAACTGAGGAATGACGGCATCCGATCGCAACGGATGGAACGATTCCGGCCAGAAGCCGTGGCGGACCAGGGGGCGTGGGTCCGGATGCCCTTCCGGGATGATGCCGAGCAGATCGCGCATTTCGCGTTCGAATCGCGAAATTGGAAATGATAGGGCGGCAAGGCTTGGGATCGACGATGCGTCGCGCGGCAGCGCAACGCTGATGTGCTGCAGTTGCCATGGGACGCGCCGCAGCCCCAGCAAGTAGTGCGCGTATATCGCGTTGGCCGACGGCCGATCCTCGCCGGCGACGAGCAACACCACCGCGCCACGGTCCTTAATCAGCATCTGCATGACGCGCGCGAGGTCGCCGACGTCGATTTCCATCGAGTCGATCACGGACGGATCACCATCACTGCCTTGCTGAGGAGCATCTGCAACGGCGCCGGAATCGACAGACCAAGCCACGCGAGTAGTACGACGGGAACGCTCAAGAGAAGCACGGCACCGCTTGCCCGCTCGCCCTGCGCGATTCCAGTCGGCGGCTCGCCGAACAACATCCGATGCAGCTGTACCAGCAAGGACCCGAACGCGATCAGCAGCAGGATGAGGACTGCCGTGGTCAGCAGTGGATGGCCGGCCGCCCATCCGGCTTTGACAATCAAGATTTCTGAGAGGAACAGGCCGAATGGCGGCAGCCCGCCTAACGCAAACATGCCGGCCGCAATCAGCACCGCCGTCTTCGGTGCCGTCGCAAGCAGACCTCGCGTAGCCGAGATCGTTCCCGAGCCGAAACGGTGGAGGACGCGGCCAGACAGCAGAAATGTGGTGCTCTTCGCCAGCGCATGGCCTGTCAAGTGCAGCAGGGCGGCAAACGTGCCGAGCGGACCAAGGGCGAGGCCGAAGCACGCCAGACCCATATGCTCGATGCTCGAGAACGCAAGCAGCCGTTTGAAGTGCGTTTGCGAAAGAAGACTGAGGCTGCCCACGGCAAGCGTCGCGAGCCCGACGACGATCAGGAGTGAATCAGTAAACACGGAGCCAACCGCCACGTCGACGATCACCTTCCATCGCGCGACGGCATATAACGCGACGGCCAGCAGGACGCCCGACATCATCGCGGACAGCGGTGACGGCGCCTCCGAATGCGCGTCAGGGAGCCAGGTGTGCGTTGGCGCAAGACCCGCCTTGGTCCCGAATCCGACCAGCAAAAACACAAACGCCAGGCGCGCAACCTGCGGGTGCAGCGCCGTCGCGGCTTCCCGCAGGGCTGTCCAATGGAGCGCCACGTTGATGTCCACGCCCGTCGCTGCGACGTCCACGTACGCGAGCACTGTTCCCGTGAACGCGAGCGCAATCCCCACCGACCCGATCAGCAGGTACTTCCAGGACGCATCGACCGACGCCTTCGTTCGGTGCAGCGGAATCAGGAGCGCCGACGTCACCGTCGTGGCCTCGATAGCGACCCACATCAGGCCCAGATTCACCGTGCTCACCGCGACGAGCATCGTGAATGCAAACAGATTGACGTAGATGCGAAACGTGCGTATTTCGGCGGCCTGCGAGTGCTCTTCGCGTGCGGTACCGGGGCCGAGCGCCACCGCCAGCGTCGCCACCGACGCGATGAGCACCGCAAGCAATGCGGACAACGCATCAATCCGCCACATCTCCCCCACCACGACCGGTGTGCCGCCCGTCGCCAGACGAACAGCTATCGCGCCAGCCGCGACCAACGATATGGGCATCGTCAGTACGTTCAACCATGCGACCCGTGCCGGTGCACGCCGTACCCCGAGGGCGAGTACACCGGCGGCAAACGGCGGCGTCAGCAATGCGAGCACGACCATCAGATCCATTCCGGCTATCCTTCAGTCCGCTGACGTGTCGTGAATCTGGTATACGACCGCCTGCATGACGAGCACGCCGAGCAGCACATCGAGGAACACGCCCAACTCCACGATCAGCGGCACGCCGTACGCGCCAAGTAGAGCCAATAGCGCGATCCCGTTCTCGAGCATGAGAAAGCCTACGATCTGCGCGATCACTTCGCGGCGGCTCACGACAATGAAAAGGCTGACAAAGACGAGTGCGAGCGCAATGGGAAGACCGCCACGCGTCGGCAGGTTCATCACCTCCGCTAGGGGGCGTGAAATCTCGTAGGCAGCCACGGCGAGGGCGCCGGAGACGAGCAACGAGGTCTCGGTGTTCAGGAGCGGACGCAGTTCTCGCGCGCTCTGGCGTTTCGCATCCATTCCCGACAGCACCGACGGCACGATCCAGCCCTTGACGACGAGAATCATGAATGACACGAAGAACAGCTCGGACGCTCCGCCGTAGGACGCGACAACTGCGCCGGTCACGGCGAGCGCAATCGATTGGGTTCGAAACGCCGTGATGTACGCGCCTGCATGCCGCCGCCAGAGCACGACGAGCGCCAGCAGCAGCATCGCGCTGGCCGCGGTCATCGTGATGCGCGAGAACGCGGCTTCCATTTACTTGGTGAAGAACGACGAGGCCGCGCCTAGGAGTGCCAGGGTAAATGACAGCGCCAGCAACTCCGGCACGCGGAACAGCCGGAGTTTGGCGACCCGCGTTTCGAGCAGTGCGAGAAGCATGCCGAGAATCGCGAGCTTGACGACGATCGCGCACAGGCCGACGGTCAGAGCAGCCGGTACCAGCGACGTCGCCATTCCCCACGGCAGGAACAGGTTCGCGGCGAGCGTGAGCAGCAACGTCAGGCGGACGGCCGCCGCCCATTCAATCAGCGCGAGATACGGACCCGAATACTCGAGAATCATCGCCTCGTGAATCATCGTCAGTTCCAGATGCGTTGACGGATTGTCAACCGGCAGTCGTCCCGTCTCGGCAATCAGCGCAATGAGGAATGCGGCGAAGGCCAGCGCGTGACCCGGACCGATCGCATACGCGGGGGTCTTGAGTACCGTTCCAGTAATGGCACCGAGGCTGGTGGATCCCGTCGTCAGCGCGAGCGTCAACACGGCAATCGCGATGGTCGGCTCCGTCAAGGCGGCGACGGTCATCTCGCGGCTCGAGCCCATGCCACCGAAGGCGGTGCCGGGATCGAGGCCGCCCAGCGCGAGAAAGAAGGTCCCGAGCATCAGCAACGCGGCGAGCACGAAGAGATCGCCCACCAGGTCCGCGGGTTGTACGGTTGATACCACCGGCGCAAGAGATGCCGCCGCTGTTGTGGCGCCGACGATCGCAAATGGCGCGACGTGAAAGATCCACGAGGCACTCTCGGCGATCACCATCCCCTTACGGAATGTCTTGCGCAGTTCGCGATACGGCTGGATGATGGTTGCGCCGCGACGCCCCTGCAACCGGGCCTTGATCAGTCGGACGTACCCGACAACGGCGGGTGCAATGACGATGAGGAACGCTGTTTGAGCCGCGATCACGAGTGCGTCAGTCATCAGCGGATCCATCTCGAGATGACGAACAGCAGCAGCAGCGCGCCTGGAAGAAGAGCAAGGTAGAAATGGATCGATCCGCTGTGCAGCTGACGCATCCGGTCAGATACGCCGCGCGTCGCGCGGACCAACGGTCCGTACACCACCTCGTCCATCCAGGGCACCAGATCGGCACGCAAGCGGATTGACCGCACGAAATACCTGGAAGTCGGGTGCACGTCGACCGTCACTTCCTGCATCGGTCGGTAGAATCCGGTAAACACGCGTTTGAGCGGCTCCGCGAATGCGGCCGCGGTGTACTCGCTTCGGGCGGACTGAATGATTCGACCGCAATTCCAGGCCGCGCCCACGCGGACCGGCCGGTCACGTCCGGAAATTCGCACGACCAGCGCGGCCGCCACTCCTGCGGAAACTGCGACGGCCGCAATCATCGCCGCCCACATCCGGCTTGCCACGAGCGGCACTGACAACGCGAGACCGGCACTGAGTGGACCCGTAGGCTGCCCGAGGTCGCTCGCGATTCGCGACAGCTGCGGGATTACCGATGCCGGCGCGACACCAAGGACGACACAGGCGACCGCGGGAATCGCCATCGCCAACACCATCATCCAAGTCGATTCCTGCGCGTGTTGCGCTCCTGTCGAACGTGGCAGCGCGAGGAACGTAATGCCAAACAGGCGCACCCCTGAGAGAGCCGCGAGTCCGGCCACGAGCGCCACACCCGCGAGGGCCAGCGGCAGGAGGATTGCCAAAGCTGGCGCCGTACGCTGAGCGCCGGCAACCAATACCTGGAACGTCAGCCACTCGGACGGGAAGCCGTTGAGCGGCGGCAACCCTGCAAGCGCAAGTGTCCCAACCAGCGAAAGCATCGCGGTCGCCGGCATTCGTTTGATCAATCCGCCAAACATCTCCATCGAGACGTTGCGAGTGCGGTGAACCACAGAACCCGCCGCGAGGAACAGCAGGCACTTGAACGCAGCGTGGTTCAGCGTATGCAGCAGCGCCGCGACGAGGCCCATGGACGCGAGTGGGCCATATCCGTAGCCTCTCATCAGCAGGGCGAATCCGAGGCCGATGAATACGAGACCGAGATTTTCGACGGTGCTGTACGCGAGCACGCGCTTGAGGTGCGTTTCCGCGACGCAATAGAGGACGCCGGTCAGCGCGGTGATCACGCCAATCCCCAGCAGCAGGCCGCCCCACCACGGCGGGCCAGGCGGCAGAAGATCGAAAACGAGGCGTACGAGCCCATACACACCGAGGTTCACCATCGCCGCAGACATCAGCGCGGAAACGTGGCTCGGCGCCGCAGGATGGGCGCGCGGTAGCCACACATGCAGCGGCACGAGACCGGCTTTCGATCCGAATGCAGCCGCCATCAACACGAAGACCGCGCCCCGCGCACGAGGCGCCAGGAGCGTGCTGGCGCTGTGGAGTGCCGGAAATTCCCACGACCCGCCCTGCGCCAGGATGATGAATCCCGCCAGGAGCGCGAGGAACCCCGCATGCGTCATGACGGCATACCAGAGACCGGCCGTTGGCGCGTCCCGCTGTTCTGGATCACTGATGACGAGCAGATACGATGCGACCGCCATCACCTCCCAGGCGAACAGAAACGTCCCGCCGTTGTCGGCGCACGTCACCATACACATGCTTGCGAGAAAGACGTTGAAGAGCGTGTGCGTGGCACGGCTTCGCATGTGCCGATCGATCTGCTTGAGATACCCGATGGCGAACAGCGATGCGGGCAGGCCGGTGAACCCGATGATGAGCAGGAAGAAGGCGCCAAGCGAATCGAGCCGCAGCGAGACGCCTCCGAGCGGCTGAAGCAAATTGTCCCAGCGGCCCGTCCATGTCGCGCCAGCGCGAAGAACCGACACACTGAGAGCCAGCGCGCAAGCCGATCCGATGGCGGCAAAGACCAGCGCAGTCCGCCGCACAAAGGCGCCGAGTGGCAGCACGAGGGCGGCAACCGCGCCGAGCGCGAAGGCGCCGAGCATCCACTGAAACAGTGAGGACGGGTTCACGCCCGGCGCGCCCCGCCGCGCTCGAAGCGGCCGATTGCGGCCAGGATGCCGTGCAGAATCTGCGTCGGCTCGGGCGGACAGCCGCCAACCGTAACGTCTACCGGAATAATCGAATCGACAGGACCTACGACGGCGTAGCTCCCCGCGAACACGCCGCACGTCCGGGCGCAATCGCCGACCGCCACCACGAGCTTCGGATCCGGTGTGGCGTCGTACGTCATCCGAAGCGGGACTGCCATGTTGCGGGTGACGGGCCCCGTCACGAGCAGCATGTCTGCATGGCGCGGCGACGCGACAAAATGCAGACCGAATCTCTCCATGTCGTATACAGGGCCCGACAGGCCGGCAATCTCGACCTCGCAGCCGTTGCATGAGCCCGCATCGACTTCGCGGATGGCCAACGCCCGGCCGAACAGCGATCGCGCACGGGCGTCGATCTCCCGCGCCAGTACCACATCGTCCGCGCCGTCCACCGATAGCGGTTCCGTGACGATGCCGGTGCGCCGAATCTTGTGAAACAGCTTCATGTCAGCGGTGTTTCTCGCGGCGCAGCGCCCGCAACATCGATTGACTGTCCGTGAGCCGATGACTCAGGAGCTGGCGCGCGACGCGCAGCAGTTCGGCCACGAAACGGCTGCGCAGCGCGTAATACGCGAGCGTGCCGTCTTTGCGCGAGGTGACCAGGTGGCGCGCGCGAAGCGCCGCCAGGTGCTGTGACACCGCTGGCTGATCGAGCTCCAGCGCTTCCTGCAACTCCTGGACCGTGTGCTCGCGGGACGAGAGCAGCTCGAGGATGCGGATGCGGGCGGGATGACCGAGCGCGCGAAAGAGATCGGCCTTGAGCGCCTGAAGCTCCGAGGGGGCCACTACATAAAGATATTTGAATATATATAAGCGAATGTCAAGAAGCGGACGCCCGCACCGGCGCGATCAATCGTCGGACCATAGCCACGCGGCGCCGCGAACGCCGCTCGCATCGCCATGCTTCGCGGCCACGAGGCGCGTCTTCACGACCTCCTTCACCTGCGGCGCGACGCCTTCGCTCCGACCAACAGCTGAAGGCCTCGCCCCGCACGAGAAGATGAACTCGTCCCACAGCTTCGGGACGTGTCGATGGAGTCGTGCGATGTTCGACATGCCACCGCCAAGCACGATGACATCCGGGTCGAGGATGTTGATGATGCTCGCCAGTGCACGCGCCATGCGGCGTTCGTAGCGGCGCAGCGTCTGTTCCGCCGCGGCGTCGCCGCGAGCGGCGGCCTCGACGATCTGCGCTGGATTCAGTCGAACACCGGCGACAGCCTCGTGATCGGCGGAAAATCCCGGTCCGGAAAGAAACGTTTCGATGCACCCCGGTTTGCCGCAATAACACGGACGTGGATCGTCCTCGCTGTCGGGCCACGGCAACGGGTTGTGTCCCCATTCCCCAGCAATGCGATTCGGGCCGCTGATGATGCGACCCTTCACAGTGATGCCGCCGCCGACTCCGGTTCCGACAATGACACCGAAGACCACGTCGGCACCTTCTGCCGCGCCATCGGTCGCCTCCGAGATCGCGAAGCAGTTGGCGTCGTTGGCGACGCGGACTGGCCGCTCGAGCAGTCGCTCGAGATCCGTTTGCAGGGGCTCTCCGATGAGCCACGCGGAGTTTGCATTCTTGACCAGACCCGTCGAAGGCGAGATCGTCCCGGGGATACCGATGCCCACCGTCGCACCGGTTGCCGTCTGCCGTTCCAGAGCGTCCACAGCCGCGGCGATCGCACCCAGGGTCGCGCCGTAATCGCCGCGCGGCGTGTCAACGCGCAGCCGGGCGGCTTCCCTGCTGCCGTCGAGCACGATCCCCTCGATCTTGGTCCCGCCCAGATCGATTCCGATGCGAAGTGGCACCCCGAGAGCTTACAATCCGTTTCATGTCGAGACGAAGATTCCTCAAGACATCCGCGATGGTTGGCGCAGGCGCCATCACCGCTGCATTCGGCACGCCAGGAGCAGCGTTGGCACAGCAGAAAGCGCCGCGGAGCGCGACGAAGAAACCGATCAGGATCCTGCTGGCTGGCTACGCACCGCCGAACAACGGCTTCAGTCTGTCGTTGAAGCGGATCGGCGAACGCGTTCAGACGAAGTTCGGAAAGGACGTCGACGTCAAATATCTCTACAACATCCTCGATCTCGGCTACAAAGGCGAAGACCTCCCGTGGCTCGTCGAAGACGGCGTGCTGACAATGGCGTACCAGTCGAGCAGCTATTTCACCGAGCAGATCCCCGACCTCGGGATCGCCGATCTCCCGTTCCTGTTCTCTGACACGGCGACGGCACGCGCGTCGATGGATGGCCGCTTTGGCGCGACGCTCGCGCAGCGGATGGAGACAAAGGGGAACTACCGCATCCTCGGGTGGTTCGAGAACGGGTTCCGTCATATCTCGAACCGGCTCCGTCCGATTCACACGCCGGCGGACATGAAGGGAATGACGATCCGCGTGCTGCCGAGCAAGGTGCAG
>Ga0134124_10000975_pt1 | contig 22923 bp, 21 predicted proteins | sample KB304_FD_96880 | JGI IMG/M metagenome (GOLD analysis project Ga0134124, IMG submission 96880) | Terrestrial soil microbial communities without Nitrogen fertilizer from Kellogg Biological Station, Michigan, USA - KB3-0-4 | ecosystem: Environmental > Terrestrial > Soil > Unclassified ... | reverse complement strand
CGGATGCGGCGCCTGCGGCGGAGGGACGGACGTACCCCTCCGACTCGGGAGGCCCCGGCGAACCGTCCGACCCTACTACGGGGGTCTGCCTTCAATGGCTGGGCGTGGCGGGCAACGATAGCGGGCGAAAGCCTGCCTGGAGGGGACGGCTCTGATAGGTCGCTCCGCACGCCCGCCCGGAAGCACGGCACCGGGGACTTATGAAGAACGCCGCTGGCGCGCCAAGTGAGGCGCCCATTGCACAGGTTGCGCCGAATTTGGCGCGCCAACCCCCTCGCATTTGCGAGGACAAGAAAAGAGGGCTTACCCGGAGCCGACACAAAAACACGGGCGATGACGCATGTCTTGCGTCTCCCCGCGCGCCGGCAGACGGAAGTTCCTGTGTCCCCTCTGCAACACCCGTAGAACATTTGGCCTACGGGCCCGGTTATGACCCCAAGCGCCGCGATTTGGCCATAGGCTTTGACGACGAAGTCTCGGCGCGCGGCACTCGTAACGTGCTGCGGCGCAACAAAGTTTGCCGCCTTCGGGCGGCTCGATTTGGGAGCCTTCGCAAGAATCGGCGGCCATTCCGCCGAGCAGTCAGCGGTAGGGGGCTCAAGTAGGAATTATGGACGCGAAGTCGAATTTGAAATCGAAATTGCCCAGCCGGCACGCCACGGTCGGGCCGGACCGCGCCCCGCACCGCGCCTTCTATTACGCGATGGGGCTGTCCCGCGAGCAGATCCACGCGCCTTTCGTCGGCGTCGCCACCTGCTGGAACGAGGCCGCTCCCTGCAACATCGCCCTGATGCGCCAGGCGCAGGCGGTCAAAAAGGGCGTCGCCGCCGGCGGTGCTACCGCCCGCGAATTCTGCACCATCACCGTCACCGACGGCATCGCCATGGGCCATGCCGGCATGAAGGCCTCGCTGCCGTCGCGTGAGGTCATCGCGGACTCGGTCGAGCTGACCGTGCGCGGCCACGCCTATGACGCGCTCATCGGCGTCGCCGGCTGCGATAAGTCGCAGCCCGGCATGATGATGGCCATGTGCCGGCTCAACGTGCCGGCGATCTACATCTACGGCGGTTCCATCTTGCCCGGCACCTTCAAGGGCAAGGAAGTGACGATCCAGGACGTCTATGAGGCGGTCGGCAAGCATTCGGTCGGCGCCATGTCGGACGAAGACCTGCAGACTCTGGAAGAGAACGCCTGCCCGTCGGCCGGCGCCTGCGGCGCCCAGTTCACGGCCAACACCATGGCGACCGTGTCGGAAGCCATCGGCCTCGCGCTGCCGTACTCGGCCGGCGCCCCGGCGCCTTACGAGATCCGCGACAAGTTCTGTTTCCTCGCCGGCGAGATGATCATGGACCTGATCGTCAAGAACATTCGCCCGCGCGACATCGTCACGCGCAAGGCGCTGGAGAATGCCGCCGCCGTCGTCGCCGCCACCGGCGGCTCGACCAACGCTGCGCTGCACCTGCCGGCCATCGCGCACGAATGCGGCATCGAGTTCACGCTGTTCGACGTTGCCGAAATCTTCAAAAAGACACCGTATATCGCAGATTTGAAGCCCGGCGGCCGTTATGTCGCCAAGGATATGTTCGAGGCTGGTGGCGTGCCTCTCCTGATGAAAACGATGCTCGACAACGGCTACCTGCACGGCGACTGCCTGACCGTGACCGGCCGCACGATTGCGGAAAATCTCAAGAACGTGAAGTGGAACCCGGACCAGGACGTCATCCATCCGGCCGACAAGCCGATGACCAAGACCGGCGGCGTCGTGGGACTGAAGGGCAATCTCGCGCCGGAAGGAGCCATCGTGAAGGTCGCCGGCATGGCGACGCTCAAGTTCTCCGGCCCGGCGCGCTGCTTCGACGGCGAGGAAGCCTGCTTCGAGGCGGTCAAGAAGAAGACCTACCAGCACGGCGAGGTGCTGGTCATCCGCTACGAGGGTCCCAAAGGCGGCCCCGGCATGCGCGAGATGCTCTCCACCACGGCCGCTCTCTACGGCCAGGGCGTCGGCGAGAAGGTCGCGCTCATCACCGACGGACGTTTCTCCGGAGCGACGCGCGGCTTCTGCGTCGGTCATGTCGGCCCGGAAGCGGCGATCGGCGGACCGATCGGCCTCGTCGAAGACGGCGACATCATCGAAATCGATGCAGTGGCCGGCACGCTCAATGTGAAACTCAGCGACGCCGAGCTCGCTGCCCGCAAAGTGAAGTGGCAGGCGCGCGCATCGGAATACGGCTCCGGTTATTTGTGGAAATACGCCCAGCAGGTGGGCCCCGCCGTCAACGGCGCGGTCACGCATCCTGGCGGGGCGGGTGAGAAACACTGTTATGCGGACACGTGATCTTCTTCTGCGCGTAACGATCGTCGGCATCGGCGTTGGCTTTGCCGCCGCGCCTGCTTTTGCCTTCGACGGCAGCAAGTCGGATGCGGCGATGGCCGCGATGCCGCTGGTGGCGCCGGCGATGCCGGCAATGCCGGCGCGGCCGCAGACACCGGCGGACGCCTTCCGCTCCGGCGCCACCTTCATCAAGTCCGGCGACATCACGCGCGGCCTGCACGCGCTCGAATACGCCGCCGAGAAGGGCCACCCGCTGGCGCAGTGGAAGCTCGGCCGTATCTATGCCGACGGCGAAGGCGTCCCGGCGGATGTGGCCAAGGCCTTCGACTATTTCAGCCGCATCGCCGACGAGCACGCGGAAGACTCGCCCGACAGCCCGCAGGCGCGCTTCGTCGCCAACGCCTTCGTGTCGCTCGGCCACTATTATCTCGAGGGCATCCCGAAGACGGTCGAGCGCGATCCAGAGCGGGCGCGCGAGATGTTCGCCTATGCCGCCTCGTACTTCCGCGATCCGGACGCGCAGTATCAGCTTGGGCGCATGTATCTCAAGGGCATCGGCGCGCCGCACGACCCGCGTCAGGCGGCGCGCTGGTTCGGGCTGTCGGCGCAGAAGGGCCAGTCTTCGGCGCAGGCCATGCTCGGCGCCATGCTGTTCACCGGCGACAATGTTCCGCGTCAGGCCGCGCGTGGCTTGATGTGGCTGACGATGGCGAAGGAGAACGCGCGCGGCAACGACCAGCAGTGGATTAACAAGCTCTACGACAGCGCCGTCGCGCAGGCGACCGAGGACGAGAAGGCGCTCGGCGGCATCTTCCTCAAGAGCTTGTTGAAAACCCGCCGCGAGTAAAACGCCTTACAAGGGATTCACCGTCACCTTGCGATATTTGATCGTGCCGGCGCCGTGCTGGAGCGCGATCACACCTTCCGGCCACATGTTGTTGTGCAACTCGACGGTCTTCTGACCGTTCATCATCACCGAGATCTGCCGTCCCTTGGCTGTGATGTCGAAGGTGTTCCATTTGCCGCCGGCCTTGGGCATCGGATTGATCTCGACGTAATGCGTGATCGATCCGGTGCCGTAAGTCGGGTCCTGGCGCTGATCGAAGATGTTGATCTCGTAGCAGGTGTGGTCGGTCACTTTCTTCGGATCGCTGCAGCGGATGTGCACGCCGCTATTGGCATCGTCGCTCGCCCAGAACTCGACGTGCAGCGTGAAATTCTTGAACGATTGCTTGCTCACCAGATAATTCTGCGGCTTGTCGACCTTGTTGTCGGCGACGATCGCGCCATCCTCGACGCGCCAGTTCGCGCTGCCGGTCTGTTCCCAGCCATCGAGCGACTTGCCGTCAAACAATTCGACAGCTTGCTGTGCATGCGCGTGCGGCGCGAGAGCGAGGGTAGCGGCGAGACAGAGTCCGACTGTGGTGATGCGCGACACGGTTATTCCTCCCTGACGATTGTTCGTTCTTGGCGGGGTTAACCCCGATCGCGCGATGCTATTCCGGCTTGCGCGAAACTGCGAGAGGCGATCAGCGGCCGTCGATATCCAGGTCGATATAGACCGGTACGTGGTCGGACGGCTTGTCCCAGCCGCGTACGTGGCGATCGATGCCCGCGTCGACGAGCCGGTCTGCGGCCTGTGGCGACAGCAGCATGTGGTCGATGCGGATGCCTTCGTCGCGCTGCCAGCAGCCGGCCTGATAATCCCAGAACGTATAGAGGCCTTCGTCCTCGCTCACCGCGCGGATGGCGTCGGTGAGGCCGAGATTGAGGAGGGAACGGTAGCGCTCTCGCGTCGGCGGTAGAAACAATGCGTCCTTCACCCAGGCGGCCGGGCGCTTGGCGTCGGCGGGCGCGGGGATGACGTTGTAGTCGCCGGCCAGCACGAAGGGTTCCTCCAACGCCAGCCGCTCGCGCGAAAAGTTCGCCAGCCGATCCATCCATTTGAGCTTGTAGTCGTATTTCTCGCCCGGAGCCGGGTTGCCATTGGGCAGATAGAGGCTGACGACCCTCACGACGCCGCGCCTGGTGGAGACCAGCGCTTCGAGGAAACGGGCCTGCACATCGCTGTCGTCGCCCATCAGCCCGGAGGCGACCTCATCGAAGGGCAGCTTGGAGAGTAGGGCGACGCCGTTAAAGGTCTTCTGACCGTGCGCTGCAACATTGTAGCCGAGCGCCTCCAGCGGTTCGCGCGGGAAGGCGTCATCCACACATTTCGTCTCCTGCAGGCAGACGATGTCCGGCTGGCGCTCTTTGAGCCAGGTTTGGAGATGATCGAGCCGCTGGCGGATGGAATTGACGTTCCAGGTGGCAATCCGCATGCGAGAAGGGTCCGAAGGGGTCTGGAATAGGGGCGCGGAGCCCAGTGTTGAACAAGCATCCCGCGCAGGGATATGCACTTAGTTACGTTTATATGCTAGGTAAACAGACCACGCGGTCCCCAGCCAATGCTGCACAACAAAGGGAAGTCCGCGGAGTTGGGGGAACAGGGAGCGCCAGGCGGGACCCACCCGGTCACCGGCCGAAAGTTGCGAATGACCAAGCGAAAGTGGCTTCTTGGGGTGGTGGCGATCGCCCTCGTCGGTATCGCCTTGCTTGTGCGTGGCTTCTGGACGACCGACGGCAAAGCAGCGCGCTCGCAGGTGCCGGCGCGAGTCGTGCCCGTCGAGATCGCCGTCGCCGAGCGCAAATCCCTGCCGGTGCGGGTGGACGCCCTCGGCAGCGTGACCCCCATTGCTAGCGTAGCGATCAAAGCCCGTGTCGACACCGCCATTATTGCGGTGCACTTCCAAGACGGTGCCGAGGTGAAGCAGGGCGATAAGCTCTTCACCCTCGATGGCCGCGCCATCGAGGCGCAGATCGCCCAGACCGAAGGCGCTATCGCCCGCGATAGGGCGCAGCTCGCCGGCGCCGAGCGCGATGTTGCCCGCTACACCGACCTGGTGGCCAAAAGCGCCACCCCCGTGGTCAACCTCGACAACGCCAAGACCCAGTCCGAGGTCTACAAAGCCGCGATCAAGGCGGACGAAGGCCTGCTGGAGAACCTGAAGGTCCAGCTCAGCTACTGCACCATCAGCGCGCCGATCACCGGCCGCATGAGCGCCGCCATGGTCAAGGTCGGCAACTTCGTACGTCAGGCCGATACCACGCCGATGGCGACCATCAATCAGATGGCGCCGGTCTACGTCACCTTTACCGTGCCGCAGAAAGTGCTGCCGGACATCCGCCAGGCGCTCATCGCGAAGACGGCGAGTATTGTCGCCTTCATTCCCGGCGAAGAGAAGCGGGCGAGCGGACAGGTGACCATGATCGAGAACATGGTCGACGCCGCCACCGGCATGGCCACCATCCGCGCCACCATGCCGAACGAGCATGAAATTCTTTGGCCCGGTACGCTGGTCAACGCCGAGCTGACGTTACGCAGCGAAGAGTCGATCGCGGTGCCGTCCAATGCCATCCAGGTCAGCCAAAGCGGCAATTTCGTCTTCGTCGTTGAGAACAACGTCGCCAAGGTGCGCAAGGTGCAGGTTGCGCGCACGGTCGGCAACGAGTCGGTCATCGGCAACGGCTTGAACGGCGGCGAGACGGTGGTCACCGACGGCCAGCTCCTGCTGTCGGAAGGCACGCCGGTCAATCCGCGTTCCGCCAAGCGCCCCGCCGAAAAATCCGCCGGGACCTGATCCCCATGAACCTTTCCGAGCTTTGTATCCGCCGCCCGGTGTTGACGACGCTGATGACGGCGTCGTTGATTGTTTTTGGCGCCTTCGCCTATCGCCTGCTGCCGGTAGCGGCGCTGCCTGCGGTCGACTTCCCGACCATCCAGATCACCGCGCAATTCCCCGGCGCCAGCCCGGAAACGATGGCGTCCTCGGTCGCCTCGCCGATCGAGCGCCAGCTCTCGACCATCTCCGGCATCTCGTCGATGAATTCGTCGTCCTCACTGGGACTGACGCAGATCACCATCCAGTTCGACCTCGGCCGCAACATCGACGGCGCCGCGCTCGATGTGCAGACCGCACTCGCCACCTCGGCGCGCCTGCTGCCGGTGGAAATGACGGTGCCGCCCTCGTTCCGCAAAGTGAACCCGGGCGACTTCCCGGTGCTCTATGTCAGCCTGCGTTCCGACACGGTGCCTTTGTCGACCGTGAACGATTATGCGGAAACCGTACTGGCGCCGCAGATATCGCAGCTCTCCGGCGTTGCCCAGGTGCTGGTCTATGGCGCGCAGAAGTTCGCCGTGCGCGTCCAGGTCAATCCGGTCGAGGCTGCTTCGCGCAACATTGCGCTCGAGGATGTGCGCAGCGCCGTATCCAAGGCCAATTCGTCGACGCCGGTCGGGGTGCTGACTGGGCCGAAGCAGGCCGTGACGCTCACCGCCACCAGCGCGATGGAGCATGCCGCCGACTATCGCGACGTCGTCGTCGCTTACAGGAATGGGGCGCCGGTCAAGCTCAACCAGATCGCCAACGTCGTCGACAGCGTCGAGAACAATAAGATCGCCACCTGGTACAACGATGCGCGCGCCATTGTGCTGGCGGTTCAGCGCCAGCCCGACGCCAACACCGTCCAAGTCGTCGACATGGTGCGCGACAAGTTGCCGGCGATGCGCGCGCAGGTGCCGCCGTCGATCCAGATGGAGCCGCTGTTCGACCGCTCGATCTCGATCCGTGCCGCCGTGCATGACGTGCAGGAGACACTGGCCATCGCCATCGCGCTGGTGGTTATGGTGATCTTCCTGTTCCTGCGCAAGGTTTCGGCCACCATCATCCCGGCGCTCGCGGTGCCGGTGTCGCTGGTCGGCACCTTTGCGGCGATGTACGCCTTCGGCTTCTCCATCAACAACATGACTCTGCTGGCGCTAACGTTGTCAGTGGGCTTCGTGGTCGACGACGCCATCGTGATGCTCGAGAACATCGTGCGCCACGTCGAGGGCGGCATGCGGCCGTTCGAGGCCGCGCTGAAAGGCTCGCGCGAAATCGGCTTCACCATCGTGTCGATCACCTTCTCGCTGATCGCGGTGTTCATCCCGGTGCTGCTGATGGGCGGCATGGTCGGTCGTGTGTTCCGCGAGTTCGCGGTCTCGATCTCGGTCGCCATCATCGTCTCGGGCTTCGTGTCGCTGACGCTGACGCCGATGCTGTGCGCCCGCATGCTGCGCGGTCACCACGGCGAGGAGAAACAGAATTTCGTACTGCGCGCCTTCGAACGCATGTTCCAGGCGATGCTTGACGCCTATGAGTGGTCGCTCAACCGCGTTCTGCTGTTCAAGTCGATCACGCTGATGGTGACCCTGGCGACCTTGGCCGGCACCATTGTTCTCTACGTCTATGTGCCGAAGGGCTTCTTCCCGATCGAGGACACCGGCTACGTCATCGGCATCACCGACAGTGCTACCGACATTTCATTCCCGCAATTGTCGACGCTGCAGCGGCAGGTGGCCGATCTCGTGCGCGCCGATCCGGCGGTGGCTTACGTCAACTCCACCGTGGGCGTCGGCGGCCCGAATACGGTCGGCAACAGCGGCCGCATGCTGGTCGCCTTCAAGCCGCGCGCCGAGCGGGACAGCCAACCGGAGATTCTCGCGCGGCTGCGACAGAAAGCGAATGTCATTCCCGGCATCGCGATCTTCTTCCAGCCGATTCAGAACATCAATCTCGGCGGCAAGCTGTCGAAGAGCGCCTATCAATATACGCTGCAGTCCAACGACACGGCGGCGCTCTATCGTGTCGCGCCGGAGATGCGCCAGAAGATCGGGCAGATTCACGGCCTGCTCGATGTGACGATGGACCTCTACGTCACCAATCCGCAGGTGACGGTGACTGTCGACCGGCAGAAGGCCGCGGTCTATGGGGTGACGGTCGATCAGGTGCGCCAGGAGCTCTACAACGCCTTTGGCTCCCGTCAGGTCGCCACCATCTACACGCCGGTCAACTACTACCAGGTGATCCTGGAGATGGATCCGGCGTATCAGATCAGCCCCGACGACATCGCGCGGATCTATTTGAAATCCACAAACGGCACCACGGTGCCGCTCACCGCGGTTACCAAATTCCAACCGACGGTCGGGCCGCTGCAGGTCAACCACCAGGGCCAGCAGCCGGCGGTGACGATCTCGTTCAACCTGGCGCCGGGTTTCTCGCTCGGCCAGGCGGTCGATGCGATCAAACAGCTTGAGCGGGACGAGCGGTTGCCGGCGACGGTGACCACGGGCTTCCAGGGCACCGCGCAGGTGTTCCAGGAATCATTGCGCGGGCAGGGCGTTCTTATCCTCGCCGCGATCTTTGCCGCCTACGTGGTGCTCGGTATTCTGTACGAGAGCTTCATCCACCCAATCACCATCATCTCCGGTCTGCCGTCCGCCGGTATCGGCGCCATCCTGACGCTGATGCTGTTCAAGATGGACCTGTCGGTGATCGCGATGATCGGCATCGTCATGCTGGTCGGCATCGTGAAGAAGAACGCGATCATGATGATCGACTTCGCCATCGAGCGGCGGCGCGTCGGGCTGACCGCCGAGGCGGCGATCCGCGAAGCGGCGGTGTTGCGCTTTAGGCCAATCATGATGACGACCTTCGCGGCGATCTTCGGCACGTTGCCGATCGCGCTCGGGACCGGCGCCGGCGCCGAATTGCGCCAGCCGCTCGGCGTCGCGGTGGTCGGCGGCCTGCTGATGAGCCAGTTGCTCACGCTCTACATCACACCGGTGATCTATCTCTACCTCGACCGTTTCGACCGCATGCTCAAGCGTCGCCTCGAGCCGCAACTCGAGGAGGTCGGACACGCGCCGGCCAAGCCCGCGGTGGCGGCGGAGTAATGCCTCTCAGTGGTCATGGCCGGGTTCGTCCCGGCCATCCACCCTTGTCTTTTTGTTGGACTAAAGACGTGGATGCCCGGCACAAGGCCGGGTATGACGGCGGATAGGCTGCTTACAGCGCGAAGCTGGTGCCGCAGCCGCAGGAGGCAGTGGCCTGCGGGTTCTTCACCTTGAACGAGGCGCCGATCAGGTCGTCGACGAAGTCGATCTCGGAACCGGCCATATAGCCGACCGAGACCGGATCGATCAGGATCACGGCGCCGTCGCGCGCGATCACCAGGTCGTCGGCGGCCTTAGTGCGCTCCATGTCGAACTTGTACTGGAAGCCCGAGCAGCCGCCGCCTTCCACGCTGACGCGCAGCATGGTGCCTGGCGGCTCGTTCTTCAGGATATTGCCGATCTTGCGGACCGCGTTGTCGCTGACCGTGACGTTTGTGCTCATGTCGCTCATGCTATTGGCATTCGCCCTGCCGAATAGTTAAGTGCGCCGGTCGATGAGGTCAATGCGCGCGTGGCGGTCGAAACACCAGCAAACAGGGCGATTTACGCCGCCGATCCGGCGAAAAGCCGTGGCCGCCGCTATGACGAGCCGATCAGCCCGACTCGCAACGCCTTCCGCCGCGACTGCGACCGCATCATCCACTCTGCTGCCTTCCGGCGGCTGGCGCACAAAACCCAGGTGTTCGTCTACCACGAGGGCGACCATTACCGCACAAGGCTGACGCATACGCTGGAGGTGGCGCAGATCGCCCGCTCGCTCGCCCGCGCGCTCGGGCTCGACGAGGACTTGGCCGAGGCGCTGGCATTGGCGCACGATCTCGGACACCCGCCCTTCGGTCATGCAGGGGAGCGCGCGCTCGACGCAGCGCTCGGCCGCTTCGGCGGTTTCGATCACAACGCGCAGGCGCTGCGCATCGTCACCGACCTGGAGCGGCGCTACGCGGCCTTCGACGGGCTCAATCTTGCCTGGGAGACGCTGGAAGGACTGGTCAAGCACAACGGCCCGCTCACCGATCGCGCCGGCCACGCCATCGAGCGCTATGCCGAACACGGCGTGCCGACCGCGATTCTCGCCTACGCGGCGATTCAGGATCTGGAGCTGTGGTCGCAGCCCTCGGCCGAAGCGCAGATTGCCGCGCTCGCCGACGACATCGCCTATGACGCGCACGACATCGACGATGGCCTGCGCGCCGACCTGTTCACGCTTGAGGAAATAGCGGCCGTGGAGTTCGTCGGCGGTCTGCTGCGAGAGATTGACGGTCTGCGGCCGGGTCTCGATCATGCCCGGCGCGTGCACGAAGTCGTACGGCGAATCATCACCCGCATGATCGAAGATGTGATCGTCGAAACGGGGCGGCGGCTGGCCGATCTGGCGCCGCGCTCGGCCGAAGACATCCGTTATGCGGCAGGGCCTGTGGTGGCGTTCTCGCCGGCGATGGTCGCCGTCGATGCCGCGATCAAAGGCTTCCTGCGGCCGCACATGTATCGCGCGCCGCGCGTCATGGGGGTGATGGGCGAAGCGGAGAGGGTGCTGCGCGAGCTGTTCGCTCACTACATGGCGAACCCGCGCGACTTGCCGGCGGAATGGCATGAAGGGCTCGAACGCGGCGGCGAGATCGCCCGCGCGCGCCGCATCGCCGATTACATCGGCGGTATGACCGACCGCTACGCGCTCACCGAGCACGCGCGGTTTTTCCCGGCGACGCCGGAGCTGCGATAGGCGTCCTTATTGGTCGGAAGCGCGCGAACCGGTGGTGCTGGCAGCGCGGCGCGCGCTGTAGGTCTTGTCCTGCTGGTCGGGTTTCCCGTGACGCGCCATCACGGCGTAGCAGCCGCGGCTGACACGATCGCGATTCTGGATCATGCAGACGGTTACTTTGGCGCGGTCGGGGATAAAGGCCCCGCAGAGTTTAAAGGCGTCGTCCATGCAGGCCTGCTGTTCTTCTGCCGTCTGTGCGCTGGCGCCACCGATGAACATGGCGGAGATAAACGCGGTCAGGATCAAGGCTTTCATGGGGTTACCCTCTGTTAGGTAACCAACGCCCGGATCGCGCCACAGTTCCTTGCGTCGCTGACCCTACGGCCACAGGCGCTTTTTGACTTCCCCGGCAAAACCTTTTACTCGCACGGCCATCATGCCCGCTTCCGCGCCCCAGCACCTTTTTGCCGATATGCTCGCCCGCGTGCGCGCCGCCACCGCGCCTTTGGTCGGCCAAGGCGACCTCGGCCGTATCGTGGTCGAGCCGCCGCGCGACGCCACCCATGGCGATATGGCGACCAATGCGGCCATGGTACTTTCTAAGGACGCCGGCAAGAAGCCACGCGAGCTCGCCGAGGCCATCGCCGAACGGCTCCGCAACGACGACAAGATCGCCAAGGTCGACGTCGCCGGACCCGGCTTCATCAATCTCTCGCTCAAGCCGCACGTCTGGGGCGAAGAACTGAGCACGGTGCTCACGACCGGTACCGACTACGGCCGCAGCGACATGGGCGGGGGCGAAAAGGTCAACGTCGAATACGTCTCCGCCAACCCGACCGGGCCGATGCATGTCGGACACGGCCGCGGCGCGGTGTTCGGCGATGCGCTCGCCAATCTGCTCGAATTTGCCGGCTACGACGTGTCGCGCGAGTACTACATCAACGATGCCGGCGCGCAGGTCGACGTGCTCGCACGCTCGGCGTTCCTGCGCTACTGCGAGGCGCTCGGCGAGGATATCGGCACCATTCCGGATGGGCTTTATCCGGGCGATTACCTGAAGCCGGTCGGCGAAGCGCTCGCCGCCGAGCATGGCGCAGCGCTCAAGGGCAAGCCGGAAGGCGAATGGCTGGCGTTCGTGCGCGCCAAGGCCATCGCCATGATGATGGACATGATCCGCGACGACCTCGCCGCGCTCAATGTGCATCACGACGTGTTCTATTCGGAGCGTTCGCTGATCGAAGGCGGCAGAGATCAGGTGGCCGCGAGCATCGAATGGCTACGTGCCAAAGGCTACGTCTATGAAGGCCGCCTGCCGCCGCCCAAGGGCGGCAATCTGGAGGATTGGGAGGACCGCGAGCAGACGCTCTTCCGCTCGACCGATTTCGGCGACGACGTCGATCGGCCGCTGCTCAAGTCGGACGGGAGCTATACGTATTTTGCTTCGGACATCGCTTATCACAAGACCAAGGTCGACCGCGGTTTCCTGAACCTGATCGACGTCTGGGGCGCCGATCACGGTGGCTACATCAAGCGCATGCAGGCGGCAGTGAAGGCCGTGAGCGACGGCAAGGCCGTGCTCGACGTCAAACTCGTCCAACTTGTTCGTCTTCTCCGCGCGGGCGAGCCGGTGAAGATGTCCAAGCGCTCAGGTGAGTTCGTCACCTTGCGCGAAGTCGTCGACGAGGTCGGCCGCAGCGCGGTGCGCTTCGACATGCTGTACCGCAAGAACGATGCGGTGCTCGATTTCGACCTGGCGAAAGTCATCGAACACTCGCGCGAGAACCCGGTCTTCTACGTTCAGTACGGCCACGCCCGCGGCCAGTCGGTCTTCCGCAACGCTCGCGCGGAGCTTCCCGACCTGCCGGAGACGGCGGTTGACCGCCTGCCACTGCTGCAGAAGGCCAGACTCGACCGCCTCTCGGACGAGGGCGAAATGGCCATTTTGCGCAGAATTTCGCTCTATCCGCGCCTCATCGAGGCGGCTGCCGCCACCCACGAACCGCACCGGATTGCCTTCTATCTCTATGAATTAGCGAGCGAATTCCACGGGCATTGGAGCCGCGGAAAAGACTTGCCTCATTTACGCTTCATTATCCAGAATGATCCAGAACTGACACTCGCGCGGCTGGCCTTGGTGCAGGGGATCGTGACCGTCCTGGCCTCGGGGTTAGCCTTGCTCGGAGTCGAAGCGCCCGACGAAATGCGTTAAAATGTAACGTCGCCGGACCACCATCGGTCCGCGACCGCCGGGGCGGGCGGGCCCATAGTACCGGGGATCGAATGGCGGACGACCTTATCCAGCGACCTTATCGTTCGAGCGACACCATCGCGCGCGCGCCGAGTAAACCGGCCGGCAGTTCGGGGAGCGATCCGCTCGCAGAGTTGGCGCGACTGATTGGACAGAACGATCCCTTTGCCGAGTATGGCCGCACGCCGCAGGCCGCGACGCACCAACCGCCGGCGCCTCCCGTTGCGCCGCCGCTGCCGAAATTCGAGTTCACGCCGTCGGTCGCGCCGCCGCCGGATTCCCATGTCTTCGCGCAGCCGAATTTTGCCCGCGCGCAACTCGGCGCCTCGCCGCAAGGCGGAAACGACGACCTCTACCACGTGCAGAATGACGGACAGGGCTACCCGCCCGAGCAGCACGAGGGCGCCTACGCGCAGGATGGCTATCAGCAAGACCCGGCGCAGCAGGCGCGCGAGCAACAGCACTACGACGACTACGAGGATGTCGCGCCCAAACGCCGTCGCATGAGCATCATGCTTGTCGCCGGCGCGGTCGGTCTGGCGCTCGTTGGATCGGCCGGCGCTTTCGGCTATCGCGCGCTGTTCGGCAAGTCCGGATCGAGCGCACCGCCGCCGGTGATCAAAGCCGACACGACGCCGACCAAGATCATGTCCGCGTCCGCGCGCGACAGCGGCGCGACCAAGGTCTCCGATCGTGTCGGTGGCGAAAGCGAGCGGCTCGTCTCGCGCGAAGAGACACCGGTCGACATCAAGGACAAGGCGGTTGCCGCCGCCTTCCCGCCGCCGGTCGATCAGGCTCAAGCTTCGATGCCGGCGCAGGGCAGTGGGGTCGTTACGCCCGATCCCAAGCGCGTGCGCACCATTACTATTCATCCCGATGGCGCGGTCGTCGCCGACGCGACGCCGAATTCCGCAACGCCGCAGGCTTTGCCGCCGACGCGCGTGACGACGGTCGCTCCCGCGGCCCGCAATGCCGCGCCGCAGCCGCCCGTTCAGCAGGCCGCGCCGCCGCCGCAACAGCCGCAACGAGTCGCAGTGGCGCCGCCGGCGGAAGCCGAGGCTCAGGCACCGGCGCCGGCCAGGAAGCCTCCGACGCTGCGTGCCCAGGCCGCCCAAGCCGCTGCTCCGAGCAACGCGCCGCTGTCGCTCAATCCCGATGCGCCGCCGGTTCGCCCGGCAGCCCGCGCCCAGGCACCGATGCGTACCGCCTCGGTGCCGCCGGCCGAAGCCGCTCCCGCCGCCCCGAGCAGCGCGGGCGGTTACGCGGTGCAGGTGTCGTCGCAGCGCAGTGAGGCCGAAGCTCAGGCCGCCTTCCGCAGTCTGCAGAGCAAGTACCCCGGACAACTCGGCGGCAAGCAGGCCGTGGTGCACAAGGTCGATCTCGGCGCCAAGGGCATCTACTACCGCGCCATGGTCCCGGCCGGGTCGGGATCTGAAGCGACCGAGCTCTGCTCCAGCCTCAAGGCTGCCGGTGGATCCTGCCTCATCCAGAGAAACTGATCTGGTTTAAACCCGGGGAATTGACGGCCGGTCGCTTGCCCTGACCGCAGGCGCGGGCTAATCCGCGCCGATGGCCGCGCGCGCATTCATTACCGGATTGGCAGGTTTAGAGATTTCCGCCGCGGAGCGCGCGTTTTTGCGCGAGGCGCAGCCTTGGGGCCTCATCATCTTCAAGAGGAACGTGAGCGATCAGGTACAAGTCACTGCGCTTGTTTCATCTTTTCGAGACGTCGTTGGCTGGCAAGCGCCCGTTTTGGTCGACCAGGAAGGTGGCCGTGTGCAGCGGCTCGGCCCCCCGCATTGGCAGGCTTATCCGCCGGCGGCCCAATTCGGTGACCTATACGACCGGGAGCCGGCGGCCGGTCTCGCTGCCGCCCGTCTCGGCGGCCACCTGATCGCCTCCGACCTGAAGGCGCTCGGGATCGACGTCGACTGCCTGCCGCTCGCCGATGTGCCGGTGTCGGGGAGCGACCGGGTCATAGGTGATCGTGCTTATGGCACCGAGCCGGGAAAGGTGGCGGCGCTCGCGGGAGCGGTAGCGGAAGGGCTCCTCGCCGGCGGCGTGCTGCCGGTGCTCAAGCACCTCCCAGGCCATGGCCGCGCAACCGCCGACAGCCACCTCAAGCTGCCGGTCGTCGACACCGACCGTGGAACTCTGGAACGCACCGACTTCGCCGCCTTCCGGCCGCTTGCCCATCTGCCGCTCGGCATGACCGCACATGTTGTGTTTAGCGCCATCGACCCCGTCGCGCCGGCCACCACTTCGGTCACAATGGTGCGCCAAGTGATTCGGGGCTTTATCGGATTCGCGGGAGCGTTGATGAGCGACGACATTTCGATGGGCGCGCTGTCGGGCAGTCTGGCCGAGCGCAGCACGGCCGCACTCGCGGCCGGCTGCGACCTCGTGCTTCACTGCAACGGCGATCTTGCCGAGATGACGGCGGTGGCAGGCGCGACGCCGATGCTGTCGGGCGAATCCGCGAAGCGCTGCGAGGCCGCGCTGGCGCAACGCCGCGCGCCGGATGACTTCGATGTCGAAGCCGCGCGGGCGCTGTTCAACGAGACTCTTACGCAACGGAAATTGGTGTCATGAGCGCCGACGACTTCGAGCAGAACCTCGGCGCCGACCGCGGCACCACCGAACCCACCATGATCGTGGATGTGGAGGGCTTCGAAGGTCCGCTCGATCTTTTGCTCACGCTGGCGCGCCAGCAGAAGGTCGATCTGGCGAAAATCTCCATTCTGGCGCTCGCCGACCAATACCTTGTCTTCATCGAGGCGGCGCGCAAGCTGCGCCTCGAACTCGCCGCCGACTATCTCGTGATGGCGGCCTGGCTCGCCTATCTGAAATCGCGCCTGCTGCTGCCGGAAGCTGCGCCCGGCGAGGGCCCGAGCGCCGAGGACATGGCGCTGGCGCTGGCCAATCGTCTGCGCCGCCTGGAGGCGATCCGCGAATTCGCCACGCGGCTGATGGACCGCCCGCAGCTCAACCGCGATGTGTTCGCGCGTGGGGCCCCGGAGGCGATCGCCGAGATCAAGCGGCCGGAATGGACCGCGACGCTGTACGATCTGCTCAGCGCCTATGCCAACCAGCGCCAGCGTACCGTGCTGTCGCGCGTGCGCTTCAAGCAGCGCACCGTCTGGTCGCTGGCGGAAGCGCGCAGCGCGCTCGAGCGTCTGATCGGCAATACGTCGGACTGGTCGCGCATCGATACGTATCTCATCAGCTACGTGGTCGAGCCGGCGCTGGCGGCGACCGTGTTCGCATCGTCCTTCGCCTCCGCGCTCGAGCTGGTGCGCGAGGGGCAAGCGGAAATCCATCAGAAAGAGTCATTCGCGCCGATCTACATGCGCAAGCGCGTCGGTGCGGAGAACGCTATGACGCATGACGCACAAGAAAACGCATAAGGAGACCAAGTCCATGCCGCGTGGGGCTCAAAAGCTCGCGATTGTGAAGAACGACGAGCCGTTGCCGGCGCCTGCCGTCGAGGAGCAGGCGAGCGAGATCGAGCAGGTTGAGGCTGCCATGCGGCCGGAAGAACTGCGCTTGCTCGAAGCGCTGCTGTTCGCCGCCGGCGAGCCGCTCGACGAGGCGACGCTCGGCAAACAGCTTCCCAACGGCGTCGACGTGAAGGAAGCGATCAAGCGCCTCCAGCTCGAATACGCGCCGCGCGGCGTCAATCTCATCAAGATCGGCAGGAAGTGGACCTTCCGCACCGCCAACGATCTGTCCTGGCTGCTCACCAAGCAGGTGATCGAGACGCGCAAGCTGTCGCGCGCCGCGATCGAGACGTTGGCCATCGTCGCCTATCATCAGCCGGTGACGCGCGCCGAAATCGAGGAAATCCGCGGCGTCGCCACCGCAGCCGGTACGCTCGACGTGCTGCTCAAGACCGCCTGGATCCGCCCGCGCGGCCGCCGCAAGGCGCCGGGCCGGCCGATCACCTACGGCACCACCGAGGCCTTCCTGTCGCACTTCGGGCTGGAGGAGGTCGGCGATCTGCCCGGCCTCGACGAGCTGAAAGGCGCGGGTCTGCTGGAAGGCAACATGCCGACCGGCTTCGGCGTGCCGATCCCGTCCGACGACACGACCTTGCGCGAGGACGAGGACCCGCTGGAGCCCGGCGATCTCGATTTAGGCCTGGCGCCGGCGCCGACAGCGAACGAGAACGACAAGTAATCCGGTCTTTCGGCCAGTCCAGGCGCTTTAAGGCCTTAACAATCAAGATCAATTCCCCGCGCTTGGGCGATTTGGCGCGGGCGAAGTCCTTGTTTTTGCCGCGCCCGGGGCCTAGTTTCTAGGCCAATCACGGGCGGGATACGTCATGAAAACCCCGTCGCTGCGGAGGATTTGCGGATGGGTTCCTTGAGTATCTGGCACTGGCTCGTCGTTATCGTCGTCGTGCTGCTGCTGTTCGGCCGGGGCAAGATCTCCGACCTGATGGGCGACGTCGCCAGCGGCATCAAGGCCTTCAAGAAGGGCATGGCCGAGGACGACAAGCCCGCCGACAAGACCGCCGAGCCGGCGAAAAGCATCGACCACCAGGCCGCAACCACGGCGCCCGCATCCGCGCCGAAGACCGAAGCCGAGCGCGCGCAGGGCGTCCGCTCCTAACCCGCGCCTAGCGGCCGCGTTCAGTCGGACGAGCCCTTTAGGCTCGTTCTGGAGTTGAAACATCCATGTTCGATATCGGCTGGGGCGAGCTCGTCGTTATCGGCATCGTCGCGCTGATCGCGATCGGGCCGAAGGAGCTTCCGGGCGTGCTGCGCACGCTCGGCCAGAGCATGGCCAAGATCCGCCGCATGGCGTCCGAATTCCAGGGGCAGTTTCAGGAAGCGCTGCGCGAAGCCGAGGTGGCGGACCTGAAGAAGCAGGCCGAGGAGATGCATTCCTCGGTCACCGATATCGCCAATTTCGATCCGATGGCGAACGCCAAGAAGGAAATGGAAGCGGCGTTCAATATCGATGCGGCCAAGCCCGCTGAGCCGTCGCCCGCCGCCACCACCGGCGCGCCGGAAGCGCCGCCGCTGCCCGAGATCGACGTGCCGATGCCGGAGATGCCGAAGCCCGTCACCAACGAAGACTTCGCGCCGATTGAGCCGCCGAAAGACACGGTTACGACGCAAGCCGCCAAAGAGCCCGCCAAGGAGCCGGAGAAACAATCCGGAAGCGGCGGATGACGCACGAGGACATCGAGGCCACCAAGGCTCCGCTGATGGAGCACCTGATCGAACTGCGCTCGCGCCTGATCAAGGCGCTGCTCGCGTTCGGCGTGATGTTCGGCCTCTGCTTCATCTTCGCCAAGGACATCTACAACGTCCTGGTCTGGCCCTTCGTGTGGATCGCCGGGCCGGAGAACTCCAAGTTCATCTACACCGCGCTGCTCGAATATTTCGTCACGCAGTTGAAGCTCGCGATGTTCGGCGCGGCCTTCCTGTCGTTTCCGATCGTTGCGGCGCAGATCTACATGTTCGTCGCGCCCGGCCTCTACAGGAACGAGCGCCGCGCCTTCCTGCCGTATCTGATCGCGACGCCGTTCTTCTTCGCGCTCGGCGCTGCCGTGGTCTATTTCCTGGTGCTGCCGATGCTGGTCCGCTTCTCGCTCGGCATGCAGCAGACCGGCTCGCCGACCGACGCCTCCATCGCGCTGATGCCCAAGGTCGGCGAATATCTCTCGTTGATGATGTCGCTGGTGCTCGCCTTCGGCGTGGCGTTCCAGTTGCCGGTGATCCTGACGCTGCTCGGCCGCGTCGGCATCATCAACTCGGCGCAGCTCAAGGCCAAGCGGCGCTATTTCATCGTCGGCGCCTTCGTGCTCGCCGCCGTGCTGACGCCGCCCGACGTGATCAGCCAGATGTCGCTCGCCATCCCGCTCTTGATCCTCTACGAGGGCTCGATCTGGTCGGTGCGCTTCGTGGAGCGCAAGGCGCAGAAAGAAGCCGCGGCGAAGGCGGCCGGGACGGGGACGGCCCCGACACCGGCGGAGTAGTGTTTCTTCACCCTCCCCCTCCAGGGGAGGGTGAAGAGTGCCTCACCAGCTAGAACACGTTCTGGATTCCTCGTAAAAGCCCGCCATGTACGACATCAAATGGATTCGCGAGCAGCCGCAGGCCTTCGACAAGGGCATGTCTCGGCGGCCAAACTTGAGCGACGACGAGCGCAGGCGGTTTTCATCGGCGGCGCTGTTGGAACTTGATGAACGGCGCCGCGCGGCCATCACCAAGTCCGAGCAGGCGCAGGCGCGGCGCAATTCGGCGTCCAAGGAAATCGGCGAGGCCAAGAAGAAAAAAGACGAAGCGGCCGCGCAGAAGCTGATGGCCGAAGTCGCCACGCTGAAGGAAACGCTGCCGCAGCTCGAGGCCGAGGCCAAGAAGCTCGCCGACGAACTCGACAAAGAGCTGGCGCAGATTCCGAACACGCCGCTCGACGAAGTGCCGCCAGGTACTGACGAGCACGGCAATGTCGAGTATCGCCAGCACGGCGCCAAGCGCAGCTACAGCTTCACGCCCAAACAGCATTTCGAATTGGGCGAAGCGCTCGGCATGATGGACTTCGAGCTCGCGGCCAAATTATCCGGCGCGCGCTTTGTGGTGTTGCAGAAGGGCCTCGCGCGCATGGAGCGTTCGCTCGGGCAATTCTTTCTGGATATGCACACCGAGAAGCATGGGTACACGGAGGTCAATCCGCCGCTAATGGTAAGCGACGAGGTGATGTTCGGGACAGCGCAACTACCGAAGTTTGCTGATGACCAATTTCTTTCGTTGAACAAAAGAGATTTGTTGGCCCACGCAACATGGGCGGAGGTATTCAATCGCGCTCAGACACTCGGTATCGATTATGAGGACAAAAAAAACATAGAGATTTTAGATCGGCTCTACGATGAGGAGTACGAGAAGCAGCCGCAATATCAACGTCGCTGGCTCATCCCCACCGCTGAAGTCCCGCTCACCAATCTCGTTCGTGAGTCCATTGTCGACGAATCTTCGCTGCCGATGCGACTGACCGCCTGCACGCCGTGCTTCCGCGCCGAAGCCGGCGCCGCCGGCAAGGACACGCGCGGCATGATCCGCCAGCATCAGTTCACCAAGGTTGAGCTTGTCTCGATCACGACGCCGGAGCAGTCGAAGGCCGAGCACGAGCGCATGCTCACTTGCGCCGAGGAAGTGCTCAAGAAGCTCGATCTGCACTATCGCGTGGTGACGCTCTGCACCGGCGACATGGGCTTTGCCTCGCAGAAGACCTACGACATCGAGGTCTGGCTGCCGGGACAGAACATGTATCGCGAGATTTCGTCGTGCTCGGTGTGCGGCGACTTCCAGGCGCGGCGCATGAATGCGCGCTATCGCGGCAAAGATAACAAGCCGCAATACGTCCACACGCTCAACGGCTCCGGCGTCGCCGTCGGCCGCGCCTTGATCGCGGTGATGGAGAATTACCAGGAGGCCGACGGCTCGATCGTGGTGCCGGACGCGCTCAAGCCCTATATGGGCGGCATCACCAAGATTGAGAAGAAAGCGTGACGGCGCAAGATATCCTGCTTCCGTGTCCCGGATGCGGTGCAGCACGAAGTGGTGCACCGCTGATCCGGGACCCATCGTTTATCTGTAATTCGGGCATCTGGGTCCCGGTTCTGCAGCGCACCGCTTCGCGCTGCGCTGCGCCCGGGACAAGAGGCTTTTAATGCGCATTCTCATCACCAATGACGACGGCATCCACGCGCCGGGCCTGCGGGCCTGCGAGAAGATCGCGCGCGCGATCTCCAACGACGTGTGGATCGTGGCGCCGGAGACCGACCAGTCGGGCGTGTCGCATTCGCTCTCGCTTAACGATCCGCTGCGCTTACGCGAAGTGGGCGAGCGCCACTTCGCCGTAAAGGGCACGCCGACCGATTGTGTGATCATGGGCGTGCGGCATGTGATGAAGCAGGCGCCCGACGTGGTGCTGTCGGGCGTCAACCGTGGCCGCAACGCCGCCGAGGACGTAACCTATTCCGGCACGGTGGCCGCCGCGATGGAAGGCACGGTGCTCGGCATTCCATCGTTTGCGCTGTCGCAGGCTTACGCGATGAGCACGCGCCACACGCCCTATTGGGACACGGCCATCACGCATGCGCCCGACCTGATCCGCAAGGTGCTGGCGACCGGCATGCCGCGCGACGTGCTGGTGAACATCAATTTCCCCGACTGCCCGCCGGAGGATGTCGCGGGGATTGCGGTGACGGCGCAGGGCAAGCGCGACCAGGAGCTGCTGCGCATCGAGGCGCGCCACGACGGGCGCGGCAATCCGTATTACTGGATCGCCTTCGGCCGCGGCGGCATTGCCGGCGCTGCGAACGGCAGCGATCTCGCCGCGCTCGCCGAAAACCGGATTTCGGTGACGCCGCTGCGGCTCGATCTCACCGATGAGCCGTTCATGACCATGCTGGCGGAAGTGTTCGACTAGCGCAGGTCCTTGCGAGGAGGCGCAGCCGACGAAGCAATCCAGTCTGCGCTTGCTGCTCTGGATTGTTTCGCTTCGCTCGCAATGACGGATGATTACGCCGTCGCCAGCAGACCGGCGAGCGTCGATTTGAGCTGCTCGGACTGGAACGGCTTCTGCAGGGCAGGGCGGCCGCGATAGGCGTCGGGCAGGCTGCCCTCGCCATAGCCGGTGACGAACACAAAGGGCAGGCCGCGCTTGGCCAGCAGGTCGGCCACCGGGAAGACCTCTTCGCCGTCCAGGTTGACGTCGAGAATGGCCACGTCCAACGCGGTCGTGGTCGCGTGCTGCTTGGCTTCCGCGATGCTGCCCACCGCCCCGGCAATCTCGTAGCCAAGGTCGGCCAGCATGTCCTCGAGCAACATCCGGATGAGGTATTCATCCTCGACCACGAGGACGCGCGGCATGGCGGACACTGAAGGATCCATTGAAATTTCCCCGATCCAGAACGCGGAACTGGGTTCCGAGTTCCAAGCGGCAGGCGCAGAATACATCATTTTCCGGCAGCTATGATAAAATTGCCGGACAAAGGGGGCCAGATCGTGTCCACAACGCAGGCGGACGTCGGCCGCATGGAATTCCTGCTGACCCTGCGCCGCAGGGGTATCTCCGATCAGGCGGTGCTTCGGGCCATGGACGAGGTGCCGCGCGAGCGCTTTGTCGAGCCCGATCACAGCGCCGGCGCCTATGCCGACCAGGCCCTGCCCATTTCCTGCGGGCAGACGATCAGCCAGCCCTACGTGGTCGCCTACATGACGGAGCAGCTCGCCCTGCAGCCACCGCATCGCGTGCTGGAGGTCGGCACCGGCTCGGGGTACCAGGCGGCCATTCTGTCGCGGCTGGTGCGCGAGGTGGTCAGCATCGAGCGCTACCGGACGCTCGCCGATCAGGCGCGCGAGCGGCTTGCCGCGCTCGGCTACGACAATGTCGAGGTGGTGGCAGGCGACGGCTTTGCCGGAGTGCCGGCGAAGGCGCCGTATGATCGCATCATCGTCACCGCCGCGGCGGAGGACGTGCCGCAGGCGTTGGTCGACCAGCTCGCCGAAGGCGGCGTGATGGTGCTGCCGCTCGGGCCGCATGACGGCGCCCAATCCATCGTCAAGCTGACCAAGACGCCGACCGGCGTCACGCGCGAGACCTTGATCGCCGTGCGCTTCGTGCCGCTGCTGCCGGGGCAGGCGAAAGAGCTGTAGGGCATTGGCCTACGCCAGATCGCGACAGTCACGATTCAATTTTTGTGTGCGACGGACTTGAGATTAGTCCGCTATCTCGCAGTCGGTATTAGGCCTGCGAGTGTGACTTATATGTCTGGATTAACAGGGATCGTAATCATTCGCTAATTCTTAAAGGCT
>Ga0134124_10000974_pt1 | contig 22928 bp, 21 predicted proteins | sample KB304_FD_96880 | JGI IMG/M metagenome (GOLD analysis project Ga0134124, IMG submission 96880) | Terrestrial soil microbial communities without Nitrogen fertilizer from Kellogg Biological Station, Michigan, USA - KB3-0-4 | ecosystem: Environmental > Terrestrial > Soil > Unclassified ... | reverse complement strand
TGCCTTACGACACGCAGAAGGATTTCGCGCCCGTCGTGATGGTGGCGCAGCTTCCGGCCATTCTCGCCGTCGAGAAGTCGCTGCCGGTCACGAACCTCAAGGAATTCATCGCCTATGCGAAAGAAAAAGACGGTGCCTTGAATTATTCGTCCTCGGGCATCGGCAGCCTCAATTTTCTTGCCGCCGAGCAACTCAAGATCGATACCGGCATCAAGCTCACGCACATCCCGTATCAGAGCGGCGGTCAAGCCTTGAACGCGCTGCTCGGCGGCTTCGTGCAGGCCCTGATCACGACCGCGCCGCCGCTCGCGGGCTTCCAGGAAAAGGTGAACATCCTTGCCGTCAGCGCCGACAAGCGCCTCGCCACGTTTCCCAACGTGCCGACCTTTGCCGAGGCCGGACTGCCGAACTACCGGATGCAGCTCTGGCAGGGACTGCTGGCGCCTGCGAACACCGACGCGCAGATCGTCGACAAGATCAACAAGGAGTTCAACGCAGTCCTCGATATGCCGGATGTGCGCGAGCGGATTGCCGGCCTCGGCGCGGAGATCGTGGGCGGGCCGCCCGCCAAGTTCGCCGCGTTTATCGACAGCGAAATCGCCAAGTGGAAGCGGGTCATACCTGCCGAGCTTCGCAAATAGCGCGGCATAGCCCGCTGGAATATCCGGCTGGGGAGAAAAACAATGAATGGTTTGTTCCGCCTGCTGCAAGCTGTGACGATCCTCGTCGTCACCAGCTTTGCACTCTCGTCGCCGCCATTGGCCGCCGAAACCTGGCCGCAACGGCCGATCAAGATCATTGTGCCTTTTGCAGCCGGCGGCGCCGTCGATATCACGGCGCGCCTTCTCGCGGAGCCGATGGCGAAGGCCCTCGGCACCACAATGATCGTCGATAACCGCGGCGGCGGCGGAGGCTTGCCGGCATCGGAAGCGCTCGTGCACTCCGCGCCCGACGGCTACACCATCGCTCTCGTGTCGGTCAGCTATGCCGCCAACGCGGTCGTGCAGCCCAATTTGTCGTTCGACGTGGTCAAGGACATCACTCCGATCTCACTCGCCGTCATCAATACCGTGATGATCCTTGTTCCGGCGGACTCGCCGTACAAGACCCTCAAGGACCTGATCGACGACGCCAAAGCCAAACCGAATACGATCAGCTACGGCACGGTCGGCTTCGGCTCGGCCATGCATTTTGCCGGCGAGCTTTTGAACGCCCGCGCCGGCACCAAGATGATCCACGTGCCCTATCGCGGCGCCGCTCCCGCGCTCAACGACCTGCTCGGCGGGCAGCTCGCGTCGGCGATCATCGGCATCGGGCCCGTGCTGTCGCATGTGCAGACCGGAAAGCTGCGCGCGCTGGCCATCACCACCGCCAAGCGATCGCGGATCCTGCCGGATATCCCGACCGTCGCCGAACTCGGTTATCCCGGCTACCAGTCCGGCGAGTGGTTCGCGCTCATCGCGCCGAAAGGTCTGCCGACGGACGTCCAGAGCAAGCTTCACGACGCCTTCGTGCAGGCGATCGCGGCGCCGGAGGTGAAATCCAAGCTCGACAATATCGGTCTCGAAGCGACCTCTTCGTCGCCGAACGAGCTGTCGGACTTCCTGACCTCCGAAGTCGCGCGCATCCGCATGACCGCTGAGCAGACGAAAATGCTTGAAACGAAGAAATAACAGCCGCCGCGCGATGCCGATCATCGATTTCCGACTGCGGCCTCCGCTCGGGGGCTTCCTGAAGATGGCCCTCTACACCGAGGTGGAGCGGCGCAACCGCATCACACGTATTCACGGCTTCGAACCGGCGCCGTCGGCGTTGACCCAGTCGATCGACCTGTTGCTGCAGGAGATGGACGCGGCCGGCATCACCATGGGCGTCGTGACCGGCCGCAACTCGGGACGCTACGGCTCGCTCGGCAATGACGAGGTTGCTGCAATCGTCGGGCGGTACCCGGGCCGTTTCATCGGGGCAGCGGCAATCGACCCCACCGACCGCAAGCGCATGACGCGGCAGATCGCCGAGGCCGCGAAGGCCGGTTTTCGCGCCATCAATATCGAGCCCGGCTCCTACCCCTCGCCGCTCCACGTCGATGACCGCACGCTCTATCCGGCCTACGCCCAATGCGAGATCGAGGGGCTTCCTGCGATCATCATGGCAGGCGGCAGCGCGGGGCCCGACCTCAGCTACACCGATCCGGCGCATCTCGATCGCGTGGCGGCGGATTTTCCGAACCTGAAGATCGTGGTGTCGCACGGCGGCTGGCCGTGGGTGCACCAAATCTTGCACATCGCCTTCAGGCGTCCGAACATCTACGTCTCGCCGGACCAGTATCTCGCCAACATGCCTGGCATGGACGACTATGTGCGGGCGGCAGACGGTTTTCTTGCCGACCGTTTTCTTTACGCCAGTTCCTATCCCTTTACGCCGGCGAACGACTACGCCGCGTGGTTCAAGACGCTGCCGATCCGGCCGGAGTCGATGGAGAAGGTGCTTTACCGCAACGCCGCGGCGTTGTTGCGGCTCGATCTCACGTCATGAGGACCGTAGAAGTGTCGCCATTTTCTTACGACCGGGAGGGTGCCATGAAATGCCTGCTTCGCCTGACTGCCGCCATTTGCGCGGCGCTGGCGCTCGCCGCCTTGCCGGCGCGGGCCGATACCTATCCGAGCAAACCGATCAAGCTCTTCGTCGGCTATGCAGCCGGCGGCGCCGTCGATATCGTCAGCCGCATCATCGGCGAAAAGCTTTCGCAGCGGCTCGGCCAGCGCATCGTGGTGGAGAACCGTCCTGGCGGCGGCACTACCCTCGCCCTCGGCGCGCTCAGCAAATCCGACCCGGACGGGTACACTTTCATGATGGCCGACATCGCGATGGGCGCCAACCCCGCGCTGAACGCCAACCTGCCCTACGACACCTTCAAAGATTTCGACCCGGTGGTGCTAGTCGCGCTGCTGCCGGGCGTGATGGCCGTGGATCCCAAGCTGCCGGTGAAGAACGTCGCCGAATTCGTCGCGCTCGCCAAATCGCAGCCGGGAAAACTCAATTACGCTAGCTCCGGCATCGGCAGCCTCGGTCACCTCGGTCCTGAATTGTTCAAGAAGGAAACCGGCACCGACATCGTGGCCATCCCTTACCAGAGCGGCGCGCAAGTGACTCAGGCGCTGCTCGGCGGCAATGTCGAGATGTTTTTCGCGACGGTACCGCCGGTGCTGCCCTTCGCCGAGAAAGTTCACATCCTCGCCATCAGCCACGACAAGCGGCTAACGGCACTGCCCAATGTGCCGACCTTCGCCGAACAGGGCCTGCCGGGCGTGCAGATTCAGCTGTGGGAAGGCGTGTTTGCGCCCAAGGGCACCGACAAGAAGATTATCGATAAAATGAATGCCGAGATCAACGCGGTGCTGCAGATGCCCGATGTGCGCGAACGCATCGCCCAACTCGGCGGCGACGTCGCCGGCGGCACGCCTGAGCGGCTGCGCGATTTCCTGAAGAGCGAAGTCGACAAGTGGCTCAAGGTTCTGCCTGAGAGCTTGCGCAGCAAGAAATAGCCTCCGTTAGAGAAGCACCGCAATACTGCGGCCCTTCTGAAGCTCGACCTCGCCAGTCTTCCCTCGTGAGAACAAGGACCGCCAATGAGCGACAACTTCATTTTCTTCGTTCTGATGTCGATTGCCGCCGAGCACGAGGCTCGCTTCAACGAGATTTACGATACCGACCATCTGCCGATCATGGTCAGTATTCCCGGCGTGCGCGATGCCGCCCGCTACAAGCTGCAATGGTCCGACAACGGCGACATGCAGGCCTATCTGTGCATGTATCATCTCGACGACCCGGAACTGCCGCGCTCCGAGACATGGGCGCAGCATAGCGCCAAAGGACAATGGCCGATCGAGATGCGCCACCTCGCGACCGGTCGCTCGAACGCCGCCATGCGGCAGATTTTTCATGCCGACGCGCCGGGGCGCAGCGCATCGGCGGATTCGTGGGACAACGAGTTCATCTATTTCCTGCAGCAGGGAATCCCCGGGCCGCTCGATGCCCGCTTCAACGCGCTTTATGACACCGACCACATCCCGCTGATGATGCAGGCGAGCGGCGCGAAGAGCTGCACGCGCTATAAGGCGCTCTATTCGCCGTCGCAGAACGCGCCCGACTATCTGGCGGTCTATGCCGTCGATGCGGCCGACGTTCCACGCTCGCCAAGCTGGAAGGCGCAGACGCAGAAAGGCGCATGGCCGACCGAGATGCGGCCGAACTTCACCGCCCGGCGCAATGGCGTCTACCGGCGCCTGGGCGTATTCAAGAAATAGCCGGGATCGTCAGCCGCGCGGGACCGCCGCCGCAGGCGGGCGTTTCTGCGGCTGGCGGATCGAGCCGGTCGGCGCCGGGTCGGGCTTGAGCGGCACGCCGGCGGGCACCTTCGGCGGCAACGGTGAGTTGGCGCCGGGCCTATTGGCCTGCGGTTGCGATATGGTCTGCGCAGCCGGAGTCGTCGTATTCGCCGGCGGCAGGCCGCCCTCTGGATAGCGGGACTTCATGTCGCGCAGAAAAGCATCGAGCGTGTCAGCGCTCGCGACCCTGCGCGCGATGCTTTGGAATTCAGCCCCGGCCGTTCCGGTCGGCGCGCTCACCACGTCGAAGGCGCGGCGGTCCGGGCCTTCGGCGAATTTCGGCCCGTATTTCCCGCGCAGCCGGTCGAGGCCGATGGTCTCCTCGGCCAGCGCGAAACCGATGGCGGCGCGCAGGATGTCGGCGCGCTCGACGTCATTGAGCGGGCTGAAGTCGCGCCAGCGCTCGCCGTAAAGTGTTTCGATGCTTTCGGCAGCGTCGCGCCAGCGCTTGGCGCTCCACTGGATGTCGGAACGCAGACGCAACGCCTCGCGGCTGTCGATGTTGCCGATCAGTTCAATCGCCACGTCGTGCCGTCCGATATCGGACATGGCGCGCGCCTCGAGCAGCAGCCGCTGATCGCGCAGTTCGTTGGAAAGCTCCGCCAAGCGCGTGCTCTGCAGCGACTGCAGCGCGCGGTCGGGCTTGCGGTTCATCAGGTAGATGGTGGCGAGCTTGGTGGCGACCTGCGCCCGCGCGGCGCCCTGCAGACGGTTGTCGACCTGATGCTGCAACAGTTCGGCTGCCTGGTCGAGCAGATCGACCGCAACCAGCCGGTCGGCCAGGCGGCGGATCATCTCGTCGCCGCGCCGGCCGATCGGGGTCAATTCGCGGAAGTCGTAGAACAGGCCGAGCGCCTCGATCGGCGGCAGCGCGTCGCCTCGGCCGGCAAGGAACAGGCTGTCGAAGGTTTCCGCCGCCTCGTCCTGAATCTTGCGGGTGGCATCCGAATTCGGATGCGCCCGCATCGCCGTGCGCATGACGTGGAAGGCTTCGCGATAGCGGCGGTCCTCGGTGTAAAGATGCGCCAGCAGCCGCAGGCCCTCGATCTCGGTCTCGTCGCCGCGCCAGACGGTGGTGAGCGTCTCCAGTTCGTGAATGACGTCCGTGCGCTTCATATCGCCGGCGGCAAAGAGCAGCACGATTTCGCGCAGACGCCCCTGCGCGGCAGAGCGGCGGTCGCGCGCGCCGGCGGCGGCACGGTAGCTCGCCAGCGCATCCTCGCTGCGGCCGATGCCTTCGTAGAGCCGCCCTTGCAGCACGTCGAACGACGCCTGCACGTCGGGCGTGACGCCGAGCGTATCGAATTCCTGCATGACGCGCGTCGCGCCGCCGAAATCGCGCACCTCGATGGCCGAGCGCAGGCTCGCCAGCATGGCGAGACGCTGCAGTTCGAGCGGCAGCGCGCCCATGGCGGCGTCGACCGTTTTGAATATCTCGCGCGCTTCGGCAAAGCGTCCCTGGCGGGTAAATGCGATGGCGCGCCAGATCGGCGCATCCTGCTGGTTGCCGATGGTCGGGTTGGCGAGGTCCTTGAGCGCGTCTTCCGGCCGGTCGAGCATCACGTTGGCGACGGCTTTCAGTACGGTGCCGGTGACGTCCTCGCCGCGTTGGTCGGCGATGGCGACGTCGATCACGGCCTTGGCCTCGGCCGCCATGTCGCGGGCAAGGTAGAAGCGCGCGAGATTGAAGCGCGCGCTCTTGCGCTTGCTCTCCGGCGCCTCCGCGGCAAGCCGCATCAGCGCCGACTGGCGGTCGATAAAGTGCGCCTCCCGGTCATAGCCCCAGAGCTGCGTATCGAACGTGAGCGTACGGAATGCCGGCGAAATCTGCTGTTGCTGACCGATGGCATTGGCCGATAGCGACAGGCCGCCCGGGCGGCTGATAGTGATTTTGTCGACGGAGAGCTCGGCCGTGAGGTCGTCGGCGATCGGCTGCACGACGAGGCCGTGCGTCGAGGGCAGCGCGCGCAGCTCGACAAACTCCTGCGCCTTGAGGAAGCCGCGCGCCGGCGCAGCCGCGGTGATCACCAGGAGCCGGTCGCCGAGATCGGGATCGGCCAGCCGGTGCACCTTGGCGGCGTGGTCGAAGGGAATGGCGATGCTGGAGCGGCCTTTGCCGGCGATGCTGCGTGCCATGCTGAGCGGCTTGGTCGGCACGATCACCGTGTCGGCGAGATTGACGACCCAGGTCGGGCCCTCGCTGTCGAGGCTGACCAGACGTGGCCGCTCGAGACGGATGCGCACCAGCGCTTCGCCTTCGGCGCCGCGCGTGAAGGTCGCACTGCGGATCAGATCGCTAAGGTCGGTGGTGAGCGCCTTAAGATTGATCTTGGCCGAGGTGTCGAACACCAGCCACAACGTGTCGCCGCGCCGGAACACGGCGGACGGCGTGTCGGTCGCGAACGGAAATTCAATGCGCAGGCTGTCGCCGCTGCGCTGCACGACCGCCACCACGGCGGCATCCCCATCGGATGCCGGCGGCGCAGATTTGGCGGCTTGTTGTGGCGCGGGGGTGGCCACCGGAGCCGGCGCAATGGGAGCAGGAGTAGCGACCGGCGCAGGTGGTGACGCAGGTTCAGGCTGTGCGGCAGCGACCGGCTTCGGCGCGGCAGGCTCGGGCGTGACCGACCGCTTCGTCTGCAACGTAGCCGGCATACGCGGCGGCAACGGTACTGGAGCCTCGGCGACCTTCGGTGTGACCGCCGCCGGAGTCGCAACTGGTGCCGCGACAGGAGCCGGGGTTGGGGCTGGCGGCAGCGCGACCGGCGTGGCTTGGCGAGCCGGCGACGGTGGCGGAGCCGCGGCCTCGATCTGCCGCGGCGGTGCGACAGGCTTCGGCGGTTCGGGCGTATCCTTGGCCGGCACGGTGTCAGGCGCTTCGATCGCCGGTCCGCTCGAGCCTTGTATCTTCGGCTTGGCGCCATCGCGGCTCACGTCGACGACGATGCTGCGGTCCTCGCGGAAGGTGCGGACGTGCGGCGTACCGCTGTAGGTGAAGGTGACGACGACCGAGTCGAAGTCGGTATCGACGTCGATGTTGTCGAGCGAACTAGGCAGGGACGCCTTCGCCTCGCCCAAGTCCCATTTGATCTGCTGATCGAAATTAAGTGTCAGCTTGCCGTCGCTTTGCTCGGGCACGACGTTGGCCGTTTCCGGCATCTCGAAGACATAGCGCACGAACGTGGGCTGGCTGACGACCTTGACGCGTCGAGCCTGCACCTTCTTCTGCCGCTCGTTGATACGCTGCTGATGCAGCTGCTTCTCGGCCTCGCGCGCGCGGCGCGACAGTTCGTCGATCACGTCCTGCGGCAGGCCGGGCAGCATGCCCTTCCAGGTTTCAGGCAGCACGTCGACGAAGAACCGTTCCGCCGCCGCGATCGTGTTGATCTTCACCGGGCGCGACAGCGCCAGACGGATCGCAGTGCCGTCCGGATCGCGGCGCGCCGCGCTGATATAATCCGGCGCGCTGGCATTGAGCCGGTCGACGTCGACGGCGACGCGCCGCTTGAAGCTGATCACCATGATGGCGCCGGAGACTTCCGCCTTGCCTTCCACTTCCTGATCGAAGCGGAAGATGAGCCGCGCGAACCCATTGTCTGTGAGGACGCTGAGTTCGCCGCGGACCGGATCCTCAGCGAGAGCGACGCCGGCTAAACTCAGGGCGAGCAAAAGCGCGGCCGCACAGCGACCGGCAAGCCGTTTCACACTGACCCCGAATGGCATCGAATCGGATTCCGCCTGAGCGACAGACGCTCGTACGGGCAGCCTAGGCAGCGGCGTTTAAGGCCGCGTTAACTATGCAGCGCAAAAGCGTTAATCCGCGTTAACCGCCCTGGGGCGATACCGCCCATCCGCGGACGGAACCCGGCGGGAACTGCGCAGTTTCATAGGTGTCCCGCTGCGCGGGGGCGGGTTCACGGACGGCTTTATTATGCTCGGGCGGATTATCGCCGGACTTGTTGTCGCCATCGCGGTGGCGTTCGGCGCTTTCTATGCCTGGGCCTGGCACGGCGAAATCGCCCCGGCCAGCACCCCGGCCGCGCTGTTCGACCCCGGGGTAGTCGCCAAAGGCGCCAAACTCGCGGCTATCGGCAATTGCGGCACTTGCCATACCCAGGCGGGCGGCAAGCCCTACGCCGGCGGCTTTCCGGTCGAGACGCCATTCGGCACGGTCTATGGCAGCAACATCACGCCCGACCCGGAGACCGGCATCGGAAGCTGGTCGCAGGCGGCCTTCCAGCGCGCGTTGCGCGAGGGCGTCAGCCGGAGGGGCGATCATCTTTATCCGGCGTTCCCCTACGATCACTTCCGGCACATGAGCGATGGCGACATCGCGGCACTCTATGCCTTCATGATGACACGCCAGCCGGTCGCGCTGAAAAGCCGCGAGCCGGAACTGACCTTCCCGATGAACATCCGCCTGTCCGCAGCGGCTTGGAAGCTCATCTTTCTGCGCGGCGGCGGCATCGCGCGCGACACCGCAAAAAGCGAAGAATGGAATCGCGGCGCCTATCTCGTGGCCGGCATCGGCCATTGCGGCTCCTGCCACACGCCGCGCAACGCGTTCGGCGCGGAGAAGAAGAGCGACGAATTTGCCGGCGGCATGGGCGAAGGCTGGCGTGCTCCCGGCTTGGGCAGCAAGTCGCCGGCGCCGGCGCCGTGGACCCAGGCGCAGCTCTACACGTATCTGCGCGACGGCTTCGCCGACCAGCACGGCGTCCCTGCCGGACCGATGCAGCCGGTCGTGCGCAACCTGCAGAAAGCCGACGATGCCGATGTGCGCGCGATGGCGACCTACATTTCCACGCTCGGCAATCAAGACCGCGCCCTTGCCGACCGGAATCTGCGCGACGCGCTCGACTTTGCCCACGCGCGTGCTGTGCGCGTACCGGGCGCGACCGGCTCGGCGACAACCGGCAGCAGTCCGCCCGCCAACGCCGACCCGGCCGCGACCGCGGGCGCCGCGATCTTCGCCGGCGCCTGCGCAACGTGCCATCGCAGCGGCGGCGGACTTCCCATCGCGCGTCCGGTCGCGCTCGGTTTGAGCACGGCCGTGAACGCGCCGGAGCCCACCGGCTTCGTCCGCACCGTACTCGATGGCATCCATCCGCCGCCGGACGAAGCAGGCCGCTTTATGCCGTCGTTCAACGGCACGCTCACCGATGCGCAGATTATCGCGCTCGCCACCTATGTGCGCGCGCACTACAGCCGCCAGCCGCCCTGGGCCAACGTCGCCGCGACGCTCTCACAGATCCGCCGGCAGCCGACCGCCGCGATGGAGGCGCCATGATCGAGCTCAACGTCAACGGTGAGACGCATCGGGTCGACGTCGATCCACGCACGCCGCTGCTCTATGTGCTGCGCAACGATCTCAAGCTCAACGCCGCCAAATTCGGCTGCGGCCTCGGCCAATGCGGCGCCTGCACCGTCCTGATCGACCACAGCCCGGTGTTCTCGTGCCTGACTCCGATCTCGGTGCTGGAAGGCCGCTATGTGCGCACCGTCGAGGGTCTCGGCAGCGCCGATAAGCCAGGTCCGGTGCAGAAGGCATTCATCGATGAGCAAGCCGCGCAGTGCGGCTACTGCATCCCCGGCATGATGATGCGGGCGCAGGCTCTGCTCGAACGCACCGCTTCGCCCTCGGATGCACAGATACGCCAAGCGATGGCGCCCAATCTCTGCCGCTGCGGCACTCAGATGCGCATCCTGCGCGCGGTCAAGCGCGCGGCGAAGGCCATGGTCGGCGAGTTGACGCCGGTGCGGGAGGCGCAGAAATGAGCGCCCTCACCCGCCGCACACTGCTCGCAACCGGCGGCGCCGTCGTCGTCAGCTTCGCGCTGATGCCGCACGCCTTCGCGCAAGGCCAGCAGCAGGTGCCGAAGTTGCCCGGCTCGCTCGACAAATTTCCCATGCTCGATTCCTGGGTCGGCGTCGGCGCCGACGGCCGCGTCACTGTGTTCACCGGCAAGGCCGAACTGGGTCAGGGCATCAAGACCGCCCTTATCCAATGCGCTGCCGAAGCACTCGAAGTCGATCCGGAAATCATTACGATCGTTACCGCGGACACCGCGCGCACCGCCAACGAAGGCTACACCGCTGGGAGCCGTTCGATGCAGGACAGCGGCACGGCGATCCTCCAAGCCGCTGCGCAGGTGCGCGGCATCCTGATCGAACTTGCCGCCGCGCGTTTCAACCTGCCGCCAAACCAACTCAGGGCCAAGAGCGGCGCGATCATCGCCGGGGACGGCCGCAGCGTCGCATACAAAGACCTGGTCACCGGCCAGGAGTTGCATCGGCCGGCGCAACCCACCTCACAGCTCAAAGACCCAAAGACCTTCACCATCATCGGCCAGCCGGCGCCGCGCGTCGACATTCCGGGCAAGATCACCGGCGCGCCGATGTATGTGCAGGACCTGCGCTTCGAAGGCATGTTGCACGCCCGCGTCCTGCGCCCGCCGAGCTATGGCGCTACCCTGACGTCGGTCGACACGGCCACCGTCGAGCGGCTGCCCGGCGAGGTGAAGGTGGTGCGCGACGGCAGTTTCGCCGCCGTCGTGGCGCAGGGCGAATTCCAGGCGATCGAAGCACTCAACGCGCTCGCCGCCACTGCGCGCTGGCAGCAGACCGCGACGCTGCCGGACTCCCGGAAGATTTTCGATACGCTCCGCGGCCTGCCGTCGAACGACAGCACAATCCTCAACAAGGGCTCGCCCTCGCTGCAAAGTGAGCATGCGCTGCGCGCGACCTATCGCCGGCCGTATCAATTGCACGGCTCGATCGGCCCCTCCTGCGCCGTCGCCAAACTCGACGGCGACGCCCTCACAATCTGGACGCACAGCCAGGGCGTCTACCCGTTGCGCGATTCCATCGCCGATATGCTGCACATGCCGCAGGACAAGGTGCGCTGCATCCACGTCGAAGGCTCCGGTTGTTACGGTCACAACGGCGCCGACGATGCCGCCGCCGACGCAGCGCTGATCGCACGCGCCATGCCCGGCCGCGCCATCCGCGTGCAGTGGATGCGTGAGGACGAGCACGGCTTCGAGCCCTTCGGTCCGGCGATGACCTCCGATATCGCCGCCACGCTCGATGCCGGCGGAAAAATCATGTCCTGGCTGTACGACGTATGGAGCAACACACATTCCATGCGGCCGCAGGGCAGCGGCGGCAACCTGCTGCCGGCGCAATATCTGGCGCAGCCCTTCTCGCCCGCTGCGCCGAAGCCGTCGCCGCAGCCGGAAGGCGCCGGCGACCGCAACGCCATCCCGCTCTACACCGTGCCCAATGCTCACGTGGTCGGCCACTTCATCCCGCAGATGCCGCTGCGCGTCTCGGCGCTGCGCGCGCTCGGCGCCTATCACAACGTGTTCGCCATCGAGAGCTTCATGGACGAATTGGCGGCACTGGCCAAAGTCGACCCGGTCGAATTCCGCCTGCGCCATCTCGACGATGAGCGGGCGCGCGCCGTCATCACCACCGTCGCCGAGCAATTCGGCTGGCAGCCCAACGCCAACCTATCGCGCGGGCGCGGTCGCGGCTTCGCCTTTGCGCGCTACAAGAACCTCGCCGCCTATTGCGCCCTCGCGGTCGAGGCCGAAGTCGAGCACGAGACCGGCGCGGTCAAGCTCGGCCGCATCGTCGCCGCCATCGACGCCGGCCAGGCCGTCAACCCGGACGGCATCCGCAATCAGACCGAAGGCGCCATTGTGCAGTCGGCGAGCTGGACGCTGTACGAGGCGGTGCGCTTCGACCGCCAAGCCATCCTGAGCCGCGACTGGTCGAGCTTCCCGACGATCCGCTTCCCCGCTCTGCCTGAGAGCATCGAGGTGCACGTGATCAATCGCCCGGGCGAGAAATTCCTCGGCGCCGGCGAGGCCGGTCAGGGTCCGGCCGCCGCCGCGGTGGCCAATGCGGTGGCGAGCGCCGCCGGCGTGCGCCTGCGCGAGTTGCCGCTCACCGCGCGCCGTATCAAAGCGGCGATCGGAGTGTAACCTTGCAGGAAGCGACCATCGAATGACCAAATCGAAACGCGCCGAGAAAGGCCAGGCGGCCGGCGTTACCGCTCGCGAGGTGCACGAGGTAGAGGACCTGTCGAGTCCGCGCACGCCGGTCATCTATGAAGTCGTGCGCCGTCTCGGCGAGGAGGAAATGGATCGCCCCGCGGTGTCGCTGTGGTGGTCCGGCATCGCCGCCGGCCTGTCGATCAGCTTCTCGCTGCTGGCGCAGGCGATCCTGCACACCAAACTGCCCGAAGCATCCTGGAGCCCGATCATCGAAAGCTTCGGCTACTGCGCCGGCTTCCTCATGGTGGTGATGGCGCGCCAGCAGCTCTTCACCGAGAGCACGATCACCGTCGTGCTGCCGGTGCTCGCCGATTTCCGCTGGGTCAAGGTATGGCAGATGGCGCGGCTATGGGCGATCGTGCTCGCCGCCAATCTGGTCGGCACCTTCGTGGCCGCAGCGTTCTGCACTTTTACCCCGGTGCTGACCGCTGAGATCGTCGAGGGCATGCTCAAGGTGAGCGCGCCGCTGCTCGAACTCACCTGGTCGGAGACGCTCTTTCGCGGCATCGGCGCGGGCTTTCTCATGGCCGGCATGGTCTGGCTGATCCCGGGCGCCGACAGCGCGCAATTCCAGATCATCACGCTGATGACCTGGCTGATCCAGGTCGGCGGCTTCAGCCACATCGTCGCCGGCAGCATGGAGGCCTACATGCTGTTGCTGGCCGGTCAGTGGTCGGTGTTGACGATGCTGGGTGGGTTTTTCGTGCCGGTTCTGATCGGCAACGTCATCGGCGGAACGGTGCTGTTCGCGCTGATCTCTTACGCCCAGGTGATGAAGGAGATTTAGTTCGGCTTGCCGTCGATTTTCGGCAACTGATCCGGGCTGCTCTTCGGCTGCGAGCTGACCCGCGCGAGCTCGACGGTGAGCTTCTCCGCGCCGTCGGCCGTCATCGAGGCCAGGATTTCCGACATTTTGCGCGGATTGATCTGCATCGCGACGTCGACCAGAATCTTCATTTCAAGCCGGTCGAAGATGCGGGCGGCATCCTTCGCCTTCATGTTCTCGTACATGGAGACGATGCTCTTGAAGCGCTCCGCTTCCTGCTTCTCGCGGTTGCCCATTGCGGTGGTCACGCGCTGCTCGACGTCCTTGAGCTCGATGACCTTCGCCTCCAGCCGTTTCTCAGCGGCCTTGAGCAGCGCCTCGCGCATTTCGATGTCGCGGCTGCGGCTGTCCAGCTCCTGGCGGCGGTCTTGCAGGCGCTCGAGCACGGCGCGCTCGCCCGGCGAATTGATCTTGCCCTGTTCGAGCGGATAGCTGTTGCCTGCGATCTCCAGCCGCGCCCCCTCGGGCGGCTTATCGCTGGTCTTGAGCGGAGGCCCGGCCTGCTTGTCGGCCTCTCCGCCGCCGATGCTGCCGGTGATTTCGCCCTTGTCGTTGTAGTTGAACATCTCGCGCGCCCAAGGCTGGCGCACCTTCGCGTCGGCGACGTATTTCTTGTCTTCGACGATAATCTTCGGATAGTCCGGCACCGGCTCGGTGGTCACCTGCATATCGGTGCGATGCCTGCCCTGTATGCGCTCGGACAACGTATAGCCGCCGTCGAACACCAGGCCCGACACTTTGAGCGCGAACAGGCTCACGGTCGCCAGCAGGACGATCGGGATCAACCTGAAATCGCGTGCGAACCGGATCATGCCGCGAGGTTACCTTTGCTCATGCGGGCGCGAGCCCGCTCGGCGAAGGCCTGCGCCGCCGCGGCGACTGTCTTGGCGTCAGGCGCGGGCTGCGGTGCGTCGAGCACGCGGCCGGCGGTGACGATGCGCGAGAGCTTGCCGAGCAACTCCTCGCCTGCCTGGAGCTGGCGCTCGATATCGGAGGACAGGGTCGTGCCCTGCTCGATCTTGCCGCCAAGGCTTTGCTGGCCCTCGCGCATGGTGACCTTGAGGCCGGCGATAGCCCGCTCGGCGATCTCGGTGGCAGTGACAAGCTCGGAAATGGTGGCGCGCAGCGACTGCTCGTCGGCCTTGAGCAGACGAAGCTGCTTATTGAGCCGCACGCAGTAAAGAATCGTCAGCAGCAGCAGCACCGCGACCATGCTTTCGACCAGGAAACCGTAGTGATAGCTCATGGCGCCTCTATGCGGCTGGTGGACTCGTCGGCCTTCTCGAACATCGCGAAGGTGGTGCGCGGCTTGCGCAACGGCTTGGCGACGCGCACGGCAACCCGGTCGCCGACCTTGCCCATGCGGCCTTCGGTGAGCGTGACGTCGCCGCAGCGCACAGTGACCAGCGCTTCCGGCTTTAAATCGAGCATCAGCGTGTCGCCGACATTGAGCGCCATCATGCGGCGCAGCGGCAAGCGCTGCTCGTAAAGCACGGCGTCGACGTCGATCTGCGCCTGGCCGATTTCGGTGGCGAGATGGCCTTCCCAGATTTCATCGCGGCCGAACTTCTCACCCATGAACATTTGGAGCAGAACGGCGCGGATCGGCTCGATGGTCGCATAAGGCAGCAGCAGCTCGATATTGCCGCCACGATCTTCCATATCGATGCGCAGACGCACCAGGATCGCGGCATTGGCCGGGCGCGAGATCGCGGCAAAGCGCGGATTGGTCTCCAACCGGTCGATATTGAATTTCACCGGCGACAGCGGCTTGAAGGCAAGTTCGGCGTCGGCCAGCACCACCTCGATCATGCGTTTGACGAGGTTGGTCTCGATGGTCGTGTAGGGCCGCCCTTCCACGCGCACCGTGCTCGCGCCGCGGCGACCGCCGAGCAGTACGTCGATGATCGAATAGATCAGGCTGGAATTGACGGTGGCGAGGCCGAAATTGTCCCACTCTTCCGCCTTGAACACGGCGAGGATCGCCGGCAGCGGGATCGAGTTAAGGTAATCGCCGAAGCGCACCGAGGTGATGCGGTCAAGCGAGACTTCGACGTTATCCGAAGTGAAGTTGCGCAAGCTGGTCGTCATCAGCCGCACCAGGCGGTCGAAGACGATTTCCAGCATCGGCAAGCGCTCGTAGGACACCATCGCCGAGTCGATGATGGCGCGAATGCCGGAATTGTCGTTGAGCGAAACATCAGCGAGGCTGAAGCCGAGCAAGCTGTCGATTTCATCCTGCGTCAGGATGCGCTCGGCGCCGCCTTTGGTCTGGAAGCCGTTGTTACCGTCGTCGACCATCGCCGCCCACTGCGCGGCGGCTTCGTCGTTGCCGCGCTGCGGATCGGCGGCGTCGGCGGGCTTTGCCGTCGATTCCGACTCGAGCGCTACGCCCCACTCGGCAGCGAGTGCGTCTTGGTCAATCTGGGTCGGCTGCGCCATGGCGTAAGTACGTCGTCTAGAGGAAACGCGCTACTGCACCACGATTTCTTTGAATAACACCGCGGTAATGCGGTTCGGCGCGACGGCGGCGTTCACACGCCGCGTCAGCTCCTCCTTGAGCCGGTAGAGACCTGCCGAGCCGTCGAGATCGGTCGGCCGCAGTTCGCGCAGGTAAGTCTGGAACGCGTCCATGACGCGCGGCATCAGCGGTTGGATCTGCGGCACGAGCAGCGGATCGGGCAACTCGAGCACGATCTTCACCTTGAGGTATTGGGTCCGGTCGGTGCCGGCATTGGCGAGATTGACCAGCACGTCCGGCAGATCGACGAAGATCGCAGGCTTGGCGACGACCGCCGCCGGCTTCTCGTGCTCGGCCTTGCCGTGCATGAAGTAGTAGGCCGCGCCACCGCCACCGCCGATCACCAGAAGCCCGGCCGCACCGATGATCATCCATTTCATCGGCGGCAACTGGAGCTTCTTCTTGGCTGCCGGTTTCTGGCCCTCTTCGCCGTCTTCCTCTTCGACTTCGGCTTCCGCCTGCTTGGCCTTGGCTGCCATAGCTGCCCCCTTCACACGTGCTGGTCGCGTCGGCGGAGATATCCAGCACGGCGCCTTGTCGGACGCGCAGAACACGCGCCCCCCGAAGGCAAACTACGGTCCGCTTGGTTAACAGATGCTTTCTTTTGAACCCGAAGCAGGAAACTTTTGCCGGGTTAGCTCGCCAAGGGGTGCTTTTTGCCCGGCAATAACACTCGGTATTTTAGCTTAAGTCTATGAAATACCTGGATATTCAGGTTTGGCACGCCGTCTGCAATGGATCAGGCAGCCGCAGGCTTGGGAGAGCCAGCGGGACTGCCGGTCACGGTGTCGCCTCGGGAGGGCAGGCCAGTACCGGACATTAGGGGAGCCACCGATGCAGAACGCACTTCTGGTCGGACTGTCGCGCCAAGTCGCGCTCGGTCGCGAACTTGACGTAGTCGCCAACAATATCGCGAACATCAACACCACCGGCTACAAGGCCGACGGGTCGCTGTTCGAAGAATACCTGTCGAACACCGCGCGCGGTGAGCGCGGCGACCGCAACTCCGGCCGCATCAGCTTCGTGCGCGATCGCGGCACCTGGCACAACATGAGCGCCGGGCCGATCGAGCAGACCGGCAACCCGCTCAACGTCGCCATCGACGGCAGCGCTTTCCTGGTAGTGCAGACCACGCGCGGCGAGCGCTACACCCGCAACGGCGCGATGCAGATCAACAACCAAGGCCAACTCGTCACCAGCGAAGGCGATCAAGTGCTCGGCGACGCTGGCCCGATCAGCTTCCAGCCCACCGACAACTCCGTGACCATCGGCCAGGACGGCACCATCACGGTGCGCGAAGGCAATTCCAAGGTCGACTCGCTGCGCGGCAGCCTGCGGCTGGTCAACTTCACCGACGCCGCGCAGCTGCGCAAGGATGGCGGCAGCACCTTCGCACCGGTCAACGGCGCGGCGCCGCAGCCGACCAAGACGTCGCGTGTGATCCAAGGCTCGCTGGAGAAATCCAACGTGAGCGGTGTGATCGAGATGACCCGCATGATCGAGCTGACGCGCGCTTATACGCAGATCGCGTCGCTGCTCGCGCAACAAACCGACCAGGGCCAGCAGGCGCTCGACAAGCTGGCCGAAGTCCCGAACTGATGACCGAGGATTGAAACAATGCGCGCCCTGCACACCGCTGCGACGGGAATGAAGGCCCAGGAACTCAACGTCCAGGTCATCTCCAACAATATCGCGAACATGCGCACCACCGGCTACAAGCGCCAGCGTGTGCAGTTTCAGGATTTGCTCTACGAGCACGTCAGCCGCATCGGCACACAGACCTCGGCGCAGGGCAATCGGCTGCCGGTCGGCATCGACCTCGGCGGCGGCGTCAAGACGGTCGGCACGCCGCGCCTGATGACGCAGGGCACACTGAACCAGACCGGCGGCACGCTCGACCTCGCCATTCGTGGCGACGGCTTGTTCAAGATACAGCTTCCCGACGGCACCTACGCCTATACCCGCGACGGCTCATTCCAGATGGATGCGCAAGGACGCATCGTCACATCGCAGGGCAACGTGGTGCAGCCGGCGATCACCATTCCGCAGAATTCATCCGGCCTCACCGTCAACGCGCAGGGCCAGGTCGCCGTCACGCCGCAGGGCGCAACGCAGTCGACCGTGCTCGGCCAGCTCACGCTGACCCGCTTCATCAACCAGGCCGGTCTGCTTTCCGTCGGCGACAACATGTTCACCGAGACGGCGGCCTCCGGCGCGCCGCAGGACGGGCTGCCCAATACCGACGGCGCCGGCGACCTGCAGCAGGGCCAATTGGAGCAGGCCAATGTCGAGGCCGTGAGCGAGATCTCCGACCTGATCGCCGCCCAGCGCGCCTACGAGATGAATTCGAAGGTCATCACCGCCGCCGACCAGATGCTGTCGGCGACCTCCAACCTGATGCGGGGCTAGGCCATGGCTCGCAATATGATCCGCACTCTCGCCCTCGCCTGCACCGCCGTCTTGAGCCTTGCTGCTTCCGCCGCAGCAGAACCCGGCCGGCCGACGCTCAAGCCGGAAGCCACCGTCACCGGCGACATCGTGCGCATCGGCGACCTGATCGAGAACGCCGGTATCGTCGCCAATGTCGCAATCTTCCGCGCACCCGATCTCGGTTCGACCGGCAACGTGCCGGCCGGCGCCGTGCTCGAAGCGGTGCGCCCGCACGCGCTGATCGGCGTCGACACCGCCGGGATCACAGACATCAGCGTGACACGCGCCAGCCGCGCGATCCCTGCCAAGGACATTGAGGACCTCATCGCCGCGGCGCTGTCGCGCCAATTCACGCTCGGCCAAGCCAAGGACATCGCGGTGAACTTCGACCGCGAAGTGCGCTCGATCCAGGTCGAGGTCTCGTCCAAAGGCGAGCCACGGCTCAACCGCATCACATACGACACGCGCAACGGCCGCTTCGAGGCGACCGTGGAAATCCCGACCAGCGCCAGCAACCGCGGCCTGCTGCGGTTCGCCGGCCGCGCTGCCGCCACCGTCGAAGTCGTCACGCTGGTACGTCCGCTCGACCGCGGCGCCGTCATCAAGAGCGTCGATCTCGTCTCCGAACGCCGTCCGCGCGCCGATGTCGGCCGCGACGTCGTCTCCGACATCGAGCAGCTCGTCGGCTTCGCCGCCCGCAATACGCTGCAGGCCGGTCGCCTGCTGCGCGCCGGCGACGTGATGAAGCCCGAACTCGTCGCGCGCAACGAGACCGTGACACTGATCTACGAAGTGCCGGGCATCGTGCTGACCGTGCGCGGCAAAGCCGCCGAAGGCGGCGCCGAGGGCGACGTCATCAGCGTGCTCAACGAACAGTCTAAGCGCAACGTGCAAGGCGTGGTGAGCGGCCCCGGCCGCGTGACCGTGACCTCGGGCTCGCCGCGGCTCGCCGCCAATATCGCGAGCGACGCCAGCAGCCGCTGATCTCAAGGAAAGTGACGGCAATGAACATCTCTTCTGTCCTGCGTCATACGGTTCTCGTCACGCTCGCCGCAACTTCGCTTGGCGGCTGCGCGGCCCTCGACCGCATCAAAAACATCGGCCAGGCGCCGGCGCTCTCGGCGGTCGACAATCCGACCGCGCGGCCGGGCTACAAGCCGGTGCAGATGCCGATGCCGGAGGCGCAGCCCGCCTCCTACAATCCGAATTCGCTGTGGCGCAACGGCTCGCGCGCCTTCTTTAAGGACCAGCGCGCGCATCAGGTCGGCGACATTCTCACCGTGCAGGTCAACATCACCGACAAGGCCAACATCGCCAACGAGACCCAGCGCAGCCGCGACACCAAGGAAGATTCGGGCATCGACAACTTCTTCGGCAAGAGCAAAGTGCCGCTCATGAACGCCGCGGTGCCGACGCGCATCTTCACCGCCGACTCCACGTCATCGAGCGACGGCAAGGGCTCGGTCAACCGCTCGGAAGCCTTGCAGACCAACGTCGCCGCCGTGGTGACCCAGGTGCTGCCGAACGGCAATCTGGTGGTCGAAGGCAAGCAGGAAATCCGCGTCAACTTCGAAGTGCGCGAACTGATCGTCGCCGGCATCGTCCGGCCCGAGGACATCCAGAGCGACAACACCATCGAGTCGACCAAGATCGCGCAGGCCCGCATCGCCTATGGCGGCCGCGGCCAGATCACCGACGTGCAGCAGCCGCGCTACGGCCAGCAGGTGCTCGACGTGATCCTGCCCTTCTAACGCTTCCCAACGAGCTCCCCCGCCAATTGCGTTTCGCGAGCGCAAAAGGCGACAACGACGCGGCCTCCGGACTGCTCCCCAGCCGGAGGCCGCGGCCGTTTTAAAAACGCAAATGCCCGGCGCGCAGGCCGGGCATTCGTGGCTCCACCCTTTGAAAAAGTCTCAGTCGTCGCGATAGACGCGCTCGCGCCGCTCGTGCCGCTCCTGCGCTTCCACCGACAGCGTGGCGATCGGGCGCGCTTCCAGCCGGCGCAGCGAGATCGGTTCGCCGGTCTCCTCGCAGTAGCCGTAGGTGCCGTCGTCGAGCCGTGTAAGCGCCTCGTCGATCTTGGCGATTAGCTTGCGCTGGCGGTCACGCGCGCGCAGCTCGATGGCGCGATCGGTCTCCGACGACGCGCGGTCGGCGAGGTCGGGATGGTTCTGGTTTTCCTCTTGCAGGTGCAGGAGCGTTTCCTTGGCTTCCCGCAGAATGTCTTCGCGCCATGCGAGCAATTTTGCCCGGAAGTAATCACGCTGGCGTTCGTTCATGAACGGTTCTTTGTCCGTCGGCCGATACGCCTTAGTCTTCGCCAACATCCCTCTGCACTCCCTATTTTTTGTCTTTTTGGAGCCGAAGCCCCTTACTCCCACGCGGCGAGCTTATATACGCGCGCCAAATTTCCGACAATATCGAAATCGCGCACGCCCGCTGCGCGGTTCATATGTCGGTTCAAAGACTTAGCTGTAACGGATGGAACTTTGCGCTAGCGGATACCGGCTTTGGCCAGCTCAACCGCGACCCGGAGGTCGATCTCGCCCATGACGCCGTCGAGTCCGGGGTCGCCCGTCTCCTCGGTCAGGCCTTCGGAGGCCACCTTCAGGCGTGAGAGCATCGGTGCATCGACGCTGCCCTCGAGCACGCCCAGCTTGAGCTTGTCGAGCACATCCAAGGCGTTACGGCCCTTTGCAACCGCACGTTTCTTCCGCTCGCTGGGGTCTTCGACGCCTTGTAGCGCCATCAGCGCATCGAGGGTCGAGATCGAGCGCAACGTCCCCGCGGCGACGGCACCGCGCGAAGTCGTCTGTTCGCTGACCTTGAAGGTCCCGCCAGGCACGCGCCGCGTGCTTGCCGGCGCGCCCGCAAGCGCGGCCCCCGTTGGTCCATAGACACGCATGGAGTCCCCCACCGCATTCCCAAGTGAGGAACACCTTGCGCTTTTATGGTTAACCCCCCGTAAAAACCGGCAAATTTTGCCGCGCCTGGCGTTTCGTGCCGACCGAAACCAGCGTAGCGACACCGCGACCAAAGCGAATAAGCCCAATCTACCAATGGCTTGGCCCGGACGTCCCGCTTGGCACGACCTTCGCATTCTATTCGTCGGTCAACCGTCACATTGGGGAGCAGTGATGACGCGGACGATGCAGGCCGCCCTGCTGGCGGTGTTTATTGGACTGTTCACCTCGGCTCACGCCGGGGCGACGTCGCGCATTAAAGACCTCGCCAATATCGAGGGCGTGCGGCAGAACCAGCTCATCGGCTACGGCCTGGTCGTTGGCCTCAACGGCACCGGCGACACCTTAACAACATCCCCTTCACCAAGCAGTCGCTGCAAGCGATGCTGGAACGGCTCGGCGTCAACATCCGCGGCCAGACGCTGCGCACCGGCAACGTCGCCGCCGTGATGGTCACCGCCAACCTGCCCGCTTTCGCGACCCAGGGCACCCGCATCGACATCACCGTCTCCGCGCTGGGCGACTCCAAGAGCCTGCAAGGCGGCACCCTCCTGGTGACGCCGCTGCTCGGCGCCGACGGCAACGTCTACGCGGTGGCGCAGGGCTCGGTCGCCATCAGCGGCTTCCAGGCGGAAGGCGAGGCCGCCAAGATCGTGCGCGGCGTGCCGACCGTCGGCCGCATCTCCAACGGCGCGCTGATCGAGCGCGAGCTCGAGTTCAACCTGAACCGGCAAAGCCAGCTCCGCATGGCGCTGCGCAATCCGGACTTCACCACCGCCAAGCGCATCGCCGCCGCCATCAACGACTTCATCGGCCTCCCCACCGCCGAGCCGCTCGATCCGTCGACCGTCGGCATCACTGTGCCGACGCAGTATCGCGGCAACGTCGTCCGGCTGCTCACCGAAGTCGAACAGCTCCAGGTCGAACCGGATCTGTCGGCCAAGATCGTAATCGACGAGCGCTCGGGCGTCATCGTGATGGGCCGCGACGTGCGCGTATCGATGGTCGCGGTCGCGCAAGGCAATCTCACCGTTAGCATCACCGAAACCCCGCAGGTCAGCCAACCGTCGCCGTTCTCGCGCGGCGGAACCACCACGGTCGTACCGCGCACCCGCATCGGCGTGCAGGAGGACGGCAAGCGACTCGCAGTCGTGAAAGACGGCGTCTCGTTGCAGCAGCTCGTGGACGGGCTCAACTCGCTTGGTATCGGCCCGCGCGACATGATCGCCATCTTGCAGGCGATCAAGGCCGCCGGCGCGATCCAAGCCGACATCGAGGTGATGTGATGGCGAGCGCCCTGTCCTTCAGCGTGCCCGGCCTGAGTGCGCTCGACGCCGCCAATACCGCGACCGCGGGAGGCAAGCTGACCGCCACCACCAAGGCGAAAGCCCGTCAACAGGCGCAGGACTTCGAATCCGTGTTTCTGAATTCCATGTTCCAGCAGATGTTCGCCGGCGTCTCGGGCGAAGGCCCGTTCGGCGGCGACGGCGCCGCCGGGACGTGGCGCTCGTTCCTCACCGACGAATATTCCAAGACCTTCGCCAAGGCCGGCGGCATCGGTATCGCCGATCACGTCTATCGCAGCCTGATCGCGCAACAGGAGATGCGCTCGTGAGCAACGCCAGTCCCGCACCGATCAAGTCAGCGCCGATCGCAACCGCCGGCGAGGCCGAGCGCGCCATCGCCAATCTCAACACCATCATGGACCGGCTGATCGAGACGGTTGAAGAAGAGACC
>Ga0134124_10000973_pt1 | contig 22930 bp, 17 predicted proteins | sample KB304_FD_96880 | JGI IMG/M metagenome (GOLD analysis project Ga0134124, IMG submission 96880) | Terrestrial soil microbial communities without Nitrogen fertilizer from Kellogg Biological Station, Michigan, USA - KB3-0-4 | ecosystem: Environmental > Terrestrial > Soil > Unclassified ... | reverse complement strand
TCCACGCCGCAATATACTGTTTCCGTCATAGCGCCTCCCCACAGCGGTCAACTGTCCGGCGCGCGTCTGAGTTTATCAGTCGCGCGCCGCGGGAGGCGCCCCGCTTCATAACATCACTACCGGCGCGTGACGTGGCCCGTCTTGTCAATTTAGAATAGGAACGGTGCTTCGGTCACTACCGGCGCGTGACGTGGCCCGTCTTGTCAATTTAGAATAGGAACGGTGCTTCGGTCATCCCGAGGCACATCCGATCATTCGAACAACGGAGAGGAGCGAAATATGAATAGGTCACCAAAACGCTGGGCGCTCTTGCTAGCGTGCGCAGTTGTTTTGTCTTTCATCGCTATCCTTGGCCGGACCGAGAGCGGGAAAGCTAACGCCAAGACTTCATGGGAATATAAAGTGTTAAAGGACACGGATATGGTGGAAGCCGAGCGCAGCTTGAATCAACTCGGAATGGACGGATGGGAGTTGGTGGACTTCAAGCGTACCGAACAGAGGGGACCGCTAGACGGCACTTGGATATTCAAACGGCCCAAGTAACCAATCGAGGCTTTGGCAATCAGCCTCAGACCGCTTTCGCCGTCCGGGGGGAATTACGAATATCGATCAGCCCTGCGTTACCGCTTCCGCGGCGGGCGCGAGTCCATCTGTAGCTTCGGTGTTGCTCTCACCCTGACTTCCGAAGCGTCCGGGCGATGCGGTGAAAATCTTTCTTCGAGCCACGCGAATAGCCGAGCCACTGCTACCACCGGGATCAACACAATTCGGGCGAACATCATCAACACGCGAGGCCAGACTGGCGGCACTTGAACAATCGGAAGCGATTCGATCTCTTTTCCAGGCTCGCTCTCTAGGCCAGGCGCGCGACGCTCGGTTCGAAGTGCGTGATCGCTGAGAATCTGCTTCGCACTCTCCAATGCGGCGGAGACTGCGCCTTCCATGCACGCCAAATCGATCGCGTTTCTTACGAAGTCTCCCGCCAGGTACAGGTTCTTGATCTTCGATGTCGGCCCTGGCCGGTTAGGCCAGGCTCCGATGGTGTTGATGAACAGCGGCACGTCGGTGTTAGGGTTCAGCTCCCAATCCTCGACATCGGCCGGCGTGATTGGAAGGTACTCACAGATCTCTTTCAACAGCAGGTTCTTTGCGCCTTCCTCGCTCACCTCGTTCAACGGACCGTAGTTACTCGATATGAAAGAAAGCTGCGGTTTGCCGTCCAACTCTTTCCAAAAGCGCCCTACATCGATGAGCGAAAGCGCGTACTGGCTACCGTGAAGAAACACGTGTTCGCGAGGAAGGTCCGGCAGCTCTCTCCGCAGGCGAAGGTGCAGCGCAGCCATAGGTTGAGCTTCCAGAAAATGCATGTTTCCGAGCTCGGGATCTGCTTCATAAAGCCTGTCATCAAGCCACGTCCGAGTGACTTCAAACGGAGTGCAAAGCGCATACACATCGGCAGACATCTCGGTTCCGTCGCGCAGTGCGACTGCAGCGACGACGCCTTCGTTCATAACCACACCTGTCACGTCGGAGTCATATCGAATCTCGACTCCCAGCTCTTCCAGCTCACGCACCTGCGGATCGATGTAAACCGTTTGAAGATCTCCCGGCAGTATCGACAGGAACGGACTCGCCTGCCGCACCCAGTAGCCGGCGATTCGTTTCGCGGTCATCGCGCTCAGGTCATAAAACGGAATGGCCGACGCTTTGAGAACGTTCTCCTGGCCAAGCTCCGCGACCGACTCGCTCGTATACCACTTCCCGCGTATCAGGCCGACCTGGCTCACACGGTCCAGGAAGCTCTTCTCGGAGAGCGGCCGCGAAATCATATCCAGCACCGAGTAGTTGTAAAGGACGTTGTGATACCACGGCAGGAGACCGTGAAAGGTGTTATGCCAAATCGCGGAAAGGCTCGAAGGCCCCCGCACCGTAATTTTTTGTGGATAAGCGCCAGGCAGCAGGAAATGGTAGCGATCGAAGTCGATCAGCCGCACGCCTATGCGATCGAGGATGGCTCGGACATTTGGATACCACTGGGGGAAAACATGATAACCGTGCTCCAGCAGCCGGCCGTTCTTCATATCGGAGCCGGCCTTACCACCGAGGCGCTTTGAACGTTCGAGAAGAATCACCCGCCAGCGTCGAAGCGCCAGCTCACGGGCAACGACCATCCCGGCGAGACCTCCACCGACGACAATAGCAGAAGGATTGCCAGAAGGATTACTCAATATGATTGCCTACTTTGGTCATATCGAAAATATTGTTTGACCGATTTGTGACGATTCCCACGATAGCTAAGAGGCCGCGCAACTGTACTACTCCATTGGCTAGTTTTTCAATGTGAAGTACAGCCCTTGTAACGTCTGGTCAGCCCTTCGCGTGCTTTGCGGTCCTTTGCGTCTTTGCGCTGAGTATTAACCCAATACTCAGCGCAAAGACGCAAAGGACCGCAAAGCACGCGAAGGTTATTAAGCAAGGCGGAATCCGAACACTACCTGATTTCGCAAGCTTTTCTTGTGTCCTCCGCGCTCGGTGTATATCATTGCGCGCTCAGGAGGGAGACTCGATGAAACGATTAGCTGTGTTATTAGGCTTGCTGACGGCCGGCGGCCTCTCAATGATTTCCGCGCAGCCGAAACCCCAGCAACGGCCGCCTGCTCTCGAGATTCAGAAGGTGAAAGACAATCTCTACGTCATCTTTGGCGGGGGCGGCAACACGGCAGCATTCATTACCGAGACGGGCGTCGTCATCGTGGACACAAAGATTCCGGGAATGGGACCGGCCATCCTCGAGAAAGTGAAATCCGTCACGACCAAACCGGTGACGATGGTCATCAATACTCACACGCACTTCGACCACGTCGGGAGCAACGTGGCGTTCTCTGGAGCGGTCGAGTTCGTCGCTCAAGAGAACTGCAAAGCAAGCATGGAAAAGATGCCCCAATTTCAAAGCGACGAAGGCAAGAAGTTTCTTCCCGGTAAGACCTACAAGGACAAGCTCAGCCTGCTGAAGGGCAATGACAAGATCGACCTGTACTACTTCGGACGAGGCCACACCAGCGGCGATACGTTCGTGGTGTTTCCCGCGCTGAAGGTCATGCACGCCGGAGATATGTTCGCATTCACAAGCGGGCTGCCGCTAATCGACGCAACCAGCGGCGGCAGCGGATTGGAGTTCCCCAGGTCTTTGAAGAAGGCCGCGGCGGGGATCAAAGGCGTCGATACGGTGATCCCCGGCCATAGCCCTGTGACTGACTGGTCCGCGTTCAAACAGTACGGCGAATTCATTCAAGCGTTTGTCGCGGCGGCCGAACAGGCGAAGAAGGACGGTAAGACCATCGAGCAGGCGGTGTCCGATCTGAAGCTGCCCGAAAGATACAAAGACTACAAACTCGGCGGCGCGAAAGCCGGGATCACCGCGATCTACAACGAACTCAAATAAGCGACTTGATCGTCGCCAGCAGGGCATTGCGATCGATGCCGTACGCGGCAAGCAATTCCTCTGACTTGCCGGATCGAGGCACCTCGCGCACGGCCAGTTGATGAACTCGAATTCCCGCGGACGACACTGCGCTCGCAACAGCATCACCGATTCCGCCCCACGCCGAGTGATCTTCCATCGTAACGATCAAATTATTAGTCTCGCTCCCCGAACTCCGCAGCGTACTTTCGTCGATCGGCTTTATGGAAAAGAGATCGACGACTCGAATCGCGATGCCCTCGGCTTTCAGTTCGTCGTAAGCAGCAAGCGCTTCAAACAACGTTACGCCGCTTGTGACTACCGTTACTTTGTCGTCGCTGCTTTGCCTGATGACCTTTGCGCGGCCTATTTCGAAGTGCTCATCACTCGAGTAGATCACCGGAGTCTTAGGCCGGCTGGTTCTTATGTAGACGATCCCTTTGTGTTCAGCCGCAAGTCGAACCGCATGCTCGGCAGAAACAGCATCCGACGGATACAACACAGTCGAGCCTTCGATCGCCCTCATCATCGCCAGGTCTTCAAGCGCCATCTGCGAAGGCCCGTCTTCGCCTATCGAAACGCCTGCATGTGAGCCGCACAGTTTCAGGTTGGCTTGCGAAACCGCAGCCATACGAATCTGATCGTAAGCGCGTGTCAGAAAGCAGGCGAACGTCGAAGCGAACGGGATCTTGCCCATCGAGCCCAGCCCCACAGCCGCGCCGACCATGTTTTGCTCGGCGATAAACAATTCAAAGAAGCGCCCGTCGTGGGCTTTGAGAAACTTCTCCGAATAGGTCGAGTTTTTTGTGTCGCCGTCCACTGCAACAACAAGCGGGTTCTCATCGCCAAGCCTCGCAAGCGCATCGCCGTATGCTTCACGAGTCGCAATCTGATCGCCCAGCTTGAAGTCGATCGCTTTACCCTTCGCTCCGCTATCAATAGTGATTGGATTTGCGGACCGTCCTTCGGGCGATTTCATGCTCATCGAAACCGCGCCTGCCACTTTCGGTTCCAGCTCGGCCAACGCGCGGTCGAGTTCTTCACCCTTCTTGATAGCCTTGCCGTGCCAGCCATCTTTGTCTTCGATGAACGAAACGCCCTTCCCTTTTTTCGTGGCCGCGACAATTGCCACCGGCTTGCCAGTCGTGGCCAGGGCTTCGTCGAGAGCGGCGATGATTTCAGCAATGTTATGACCATCGACACTAACGGCGTGCCAGCCGAACGCTTCGTAGCGCCGGCGATAGACTTCGGTGTCGTGGCCGTACATCGTCCGCTGGCTCTGACCAAGCCCATTCACATCGACGATCCCAATCAGATTATCGAGTTTGTAATACGACGCGATCTCCGCGGCTTCCCAAACTGAGCCTTCGGCGTTTTCGCCGTCACCCATCAACACAAACACATTGCTGCCGCTCTTATCCAGATACTTGCTGTTGAGCGCCATCCCGACTCCACAAGACAAACCTTGCCCAAGCGACCCGGTCGCGACTTCGACCCAGGGCAGGCGCGGGGTCGGATGGCCTTCAAGGTCACTGGTGAATTCACGAAGCGTCTTCAATCGCTCGGCGGGAAACGCGCCGGCTTCCGCCCATGCTGCGTAAAGCAGCGGCGCTGCATGGCCCTTCGATAAAACAAATCGATCGTTCACCGGATTCTTCGGATTCGCTACGTCATACCGCATCGCGTGGAAGAACACCGCCGCCGTCAGATCGGCCGCCGACATGCAGCTCGTCGGATGTCCCGAGCCGGCTTCAGAGGTCGCCACAATCGAATGAACGCGCAGCTTATTGCCCATCGTCTCGAGCGCTTGAATCAAATCCCTGTTAGTTCTGGCGGATTGTTCCATGTGTGGCTCCTTGGAATTGAAGGTTGGTAAAGCGTCTCACCGAAGCTTCGATGTTCTTCCGGCCGGCCTTTGAAGCACCGGAGTCGATGCGAAAACGAAATCTAACCGAGTCAAGTATCTGCTCGAGCAATCTCATTTTCGTGGCCGCTAAGTAAATCTCAATATACACAACGGGAATCGATGCTTCAATCTTGCTTGACACCATTTCGGACGCTGCCTACGCTCTCTGTGACATGCGAGACACGCAAGCCATTGGGAAGGTGAGCCTGACCGAAAAGCTCAGGTCATTTCAGGATCACCTGTATGGGCGGTCCTCCGTGGCCGCCCCTTAATGAGCAAGCGCTTCATCGAAGAGGGGCGGCCACGGGAGGACCGCCCATACAGGGCTACCGATCCACGCTGATATTACCGACGATGATCGAAGCAAGTCCGATCTATGCTGAAAGAGGGCAAGCGGATCCGGCCTCGGATTTGGCAATGCCGCTTTATAGATACCAACCGCGTCGCGGGTTGAGCATCCCGGCCATAACCGTGCTCGACGCCAATGGGCAGGTGATTGAGGAAGAACAACGCAGAGTGTTTCGCTATCTGGCGCAACGGGGACGCGGAGCTGATATTCTCTTCGGCGTGGGCACGACCGGTGAATGGAATCGCATCTCGAACGGCGAACGTCAGCGGTTGATTTGGATCGAGACCGATGAAGTTGCTCGCATCAACAAGGAAATCTCGCAACTCGAGCTTCAGCCGGTCGAGGCCTGGGTCGGCGTAACCGCAACTACACGCAGCGACACTCTTGCGAACATCGAATGCGCGATCGAAGCGCGCGCCGATGCCGCGGTGATAGCGCCGCTTTCAATCAACGACCTCGGCGACATAGTGTCTTTCTTTCAGCAAGAAGTCAGCAGTCTCTTCGATCATCGAGGGCGCTCGCTCCCCATCTTTCTATACGACAACGCGGACATTGCCGCCGACCCGAACGTCCCCCACATCAGGACGCGGGACGTGAAGCGATTGAGCCGGCTTCCTTTCATGTTCGGATTAAAAGTCTCGGCGCCGCGGCGCGTGCTGGGCAACTACACCAAAGGCGCCGCACATTTCAAGGACAAAGGCGAATTCGGAATCTACGTCGGCAATGCGATGCTGATGTTCCAGGTGTTCAAACTCGAAGACGGATTGCTCGGCCGCGCGCGCGAGTATTGGAATCGCTATTTGCTTCACAACGAGTTGCCGATCGGCGTCGTGTCGGGTCCGGCGAACGCAATGCCGCGTGAATGGCAGCGAGCCTGGCGTGCTTGCTACGCCGGCGACGAACGATTGATGTCTATCTACGAAAGCGCTTTTGAGCAGTTCAGCGCGGCGTGCAAATTCTCGCAAGGCGGAAAGCAAGTAAAGAAAAGCATCGCATGCCTGAAGCATGCTTTGAAGCTTGACGGGGTTATCGGCTCGGACCTTGTGGGGAACGGAACACGGGCGCTAGACTCCGCGGAACGCGTTGAGTTCGAAAAACGCTATCTCAGGATCAGGCAGAATCTCGCGGCGATAACTGATTCGGTGTGGCTTTCTAAAGCACAATAAGAGAACCACAGATGAACACGGATCAACACAGATCTTTGGCACGTTAAGTATCTGTGTCCATCTGTGTTCATCTGTGGTTGAGATGCGTGGAACAAGGGAGAGTGAGATGCGGTGTTTAGTTGTGATTATCTCGCTGTGGTTATCGATATGCGCGAGCGGGGTTACCTTCGCGCAGGACCGGGCCACGTTCAAAGTTGGCACGGCCACTGCGCAGCGCGGTCAAAAGGCCACCGGCTTCATCGAAGTGCCTGCTGGAATCGACGCCGGCACAAACATCGCCGTAGCCGTCATCCACGGCGCTAAACCAGGGCCGGTGCTGGCGGTGGTTTCGGGCGCGCACGGGACGGAATACGCTTCGATCATCGCGCTTGAAAAGTTGATTGCAGTGTTGAACCCGGCGGAGATCTCCGGGACTGTGATAATAGTTCCGCTTGTCAACGTCGCTTCTTTTGAACAGAAGGTCCCGCACGTCAACCCGGTCGACAACAAGAGCATGAACCGTTGGTACCCGGGCAAGATGGACGGCACCCAAACCGACCGCGCCTCATACCTGATCACCAAACAAGTCGTAGAGCAGTGCGATCATCTGATAGACCTTCACGGCGGCGACATCGATGAGAGCCTTCGGCCTTACAGTTACTGGACGAAAACCGGCAACGAGCCGCAAGATCGAATCTCGCGCGAGATGGTGCTGGCGTTTGGATTGGACCACATCATTATTTCCACTGAACGGCCAAAAGATCCGAACGCATCGCGATATCTCGAGAACACCGCGACCACGCGAGGCAAGCCTTCGATAACCGCCGAAGCCGGGCACGCGGGAACCGTCGAGCCCGACGATGTGGCGTCGCTCGTAAACGGATGCCTGGGTGTGATGCGCTACTTGAAGATGCTGCCGGGAACGCCTTCGGTGATCGAGCATCCGGTATGGATCGACAAGGTAATCACGATCGCAAGCGAGCAAACCGGGATCTTTTATGCTCTGGTTCGCCGTGGTACTTATGTCGAGCAGGGCATGAAAGTCGGCTACGTGACCGACTACATTGGAAAGACGATCTTCGACGCTCGCGCGCCGGCAGCAGGTGTGGTCCTCTATGTGTGCGCGGTTCCGTCGCTGACCAAAGGCGCGACGATCGCTAACATTGGCGTGGTGGCAGTCCAGAACAAATGAGACAGGGAGAATCTAATGAGCGCAAATGAAATTACCGGCGGGCATCATTGCATCGGCTTCCTCGAATCAAGCTCGATTGCGAAGGGCATCGAAGCTACAGACGTGATGATGAAGATGGCCGAAGTCGAGCTTCTGATGACTACGATCATTCCGCGGGGCAAGTATTTGATCATGATCGGCGGCAACGTAGCCGATGTTCAGGCTTCGCTGCGCGCCGGCATGCAAACAGCCGCCGGCGCCGTGCTCGATCATTTCATCATCAAGAACGTTCACCCGGAGCTTCCGCCGGCGATCAAAGGCAGGGTGAAACCCGATCACATCGAAGCAATCGGAATAATAGAAACCAAAGAAGTGGCCTCTGCGATTTATGCCGGAGACGCCGCGGTGAAATCCGCGAACATCCAACTGATCGAAGCCCGGAATCAACCGGGCGGAAAAGGTCTGGTCGTGATGACCGGAGAAGTCGGAGCCGTGAGAACCGCGGTAGCCGCGGGCGTTGCTTCAATTACCAAAGACGGAATGTTGATCGGCGAGGTCGTGATCCCGTACGCGCACGAGGCGCTCAGGAAAAGTCTCACCTCCTAGCGCTTTTCAAATCAATTGGGAGTCACGACTCGACCAAACACAAACTCGGTAACCCCTGCTCGGGCATCGCTCTATGTTTGTTAACCAAACGCGCGCGGGTTTGTGTCGGTCTCACACCGAACTGCGGACGAAGTCGCACGCAGCATAAATCACAAGACAATACGTGACACTTGTGATAAACAAGTAACCCTCAGGTCGTATTCGCATTACAAGAGGGATCAAAGTGTATACACTCGTCACATTCGCAACCCATTGGGGAAGCAAACACGGAGGCATAAACAGCTTCAACGCGGATTTTCTTGCCGCGTTCGGTATCGCTTATCACTTGGGCGCACAAGTCATTTGCATTGTTGCTAGCGATACCTCAGACGAAAAAACAGAAGCTGCCAAAGCCCATGTTCAGTTGGTCCCACTGCCCTATACACCTGAGGCGAAAGCCTTCGGCCCAGAGCATGGTCAAGCAGGCGTTGAGCAGCTCAGGCAACGAAATATCAGCTTCGACCCAGACAAGACAGTATGCCTTGGGCATGATCGCATAACGGGTGCAGCTGCGGTTGCCGCAGCAAAGCTCGCTGGTGGCCGCTCCGCTGTGATTCATCACATGAGTTATGACCACTACGAGTCTTATGCCGAGAACTCCGCATCCGCTCAGAAGAAGACTCATGAGCAAACGACCATACTCCAAGGCGCCGATCTCGTTTTAGCGGTCGGGCCGCTACTTCGCGATGCGGCGGGAGATCGCCTAAGCAAATCGAAGCCCGTTCATATGTTGATACCAGGCCTTGCAGAAATTGATGCAAGGCAAGCACCTGCGACTTTCGTCGCCTTCCTAAGTGGGCGCTTGAGCGATGACGCGGCCCGCATAAAGCAGGGGCACCTTGGCGTCGCTGCTTTCGCTACCGCACAGCGAAATGCTCTTGAAAGCGGCATGCCAGAACCTTTGCTTAAGCAGCCCAAACTGCTTTTGCGTGGAGTTGATTTCGAGGGCCAAGTCACAGGTTCTTCCTCACACGTTCAACAACACCCGGAAGCCGAGCTGAAACGATTCGCCGAAGAGTACGCTCAGGCGGTGGTCAATCTTCACGCTCTGCCGTACACCGAGGACAGACAACTGCTCTACTCCGAACTTAGTGGCGCTAGCGTGGCCCTGATGCCTTCCTGGCACGAGGGCTTTGGCTTGGTGGCGTGGGAAGCGATTGCCGCCGGCGTACCATTGATCATCAGTAGGAATAGCGGCGTGTATCGCCTGCTGGAGGAAAAACACCCTGGCGCTGAAATCGGATATTTGCATGGGCTGGACATCCGAGGCGCTGGGACCTTCCCGTTCTTTCACGAAGAAGACTTAAAAGCAACGGTAACTGCCCTGAATAAAATTGCCAACAATCCCGGCCGGGCTCGCCAGCAAGCAGCGATGCTGAAGAACATGCTTGACGGCCACACATGGGTTGCCTGCGCCGAACGGACGGTAGAGGCCTTTGAATGGGGTATTGAAAAAGGAAGCGTTCCTGCCACTCGAGTCGACACTCTTTCCCAAACGCCAGGACCCATCGTTCAAGCTCCCACTGATCGCGACCAAGGGCCACTCCGAATACCGGTTGGGCAATGGCGCGCCGGTGCTGGGATGGCTGAGAGTCAGTTGCTTCGTGCGGAGGAAGCATTGCTGCCCTTTGATCCGGCTCGCCAGTCCGATGTTGAAGACCTAAAAGAATGGCTTGATGACACACAGTGGCCAATATCTGTGAGATTGATCACGGGTGCTGGCGGGCAAGGCAAGACGCGGTTGGCTCTGGAGCTCTGTCAGCAGCGCGTAGCCTTAGGTTGGTCTGCTGGCTTCCTTGACAGCAACCTTGAAGCGAACCGAATGACCGCCACGTGGAAAGCTGTGCGCAACCTCGATCGGTCGCTCTTAATTGTCATAGATTATGCGGAAACTCGCCAATTACCCTTTCTCTCGCTGCTCGAGGCCGCGCTCCAGAACTCCTCGAACCAACCTGTTCGAATTCTGTTGCTCGCGCGAGACGGTGGAGAGTGGTGGGACAACCTTCCCAGCAAGAATACTCAATGCGAAGCATTGCTGAGCGGTTACGCGACGACCGGACCGTTTCGGCTGAAAGCGCTATACCCGGCAGAGCCTGATCGTCGGGAAGCCTATAGTAGAGCGCTCAATGCGTTTGCTCATACTCTTGGAGTGAGCGTGCCAGAGGTTCTTCCAGATTTGCTCGGTGAGCATTTTGAACGCCCGTTGTATGTTCAAATTGCTGCACTACTGGCTCTCTATGGCGAGCGGCCAACCTCGGCGCAAGGTTTAACGAAGTCGCTCTTGAATCATGAGCGTCGTTACTGGCTTGGGGTCCTCGCTCACCTTGACTGGCCGGAGCCCGAACGGCGGGCTGAGACTTTGCTTGCACTGACGACACTCGCAGGCGGCTTTGCCATCGCCAAGGCTGCCGAGACTTACTGGTTCAATGCAAAAGGGAAAGTTCTCGGCACGGCAGAATTCAATTCCATGTTTCGCAACCTGGCGACGCTTTACCCAGGCACGCAGGGCTTACAAGCGCTGCGTCCGGATCTACTCGGTGAAGCTCTGGTGGCGCAGGCCCTGCTTCGCCCAGAAGCCGGCGCACTTCTGGATGCTGTGCTGTCAAACACCTCAACGCAGTCGGTCCGCCGGAATGCCCTCACTGTTCTTGCACGCCTATCCACTCAGCGCCCAGACTTGCAAGAAACATTAGTAGATGCTCTGTCGCGTCACTTTCACCATTGTTGCAGGGATATTGTTGCTGTGGGTACCGAGACAACCGGTCGTTTGCCCGAGCTTGCAGAGTTGGCATTTTCGCGGCTCTCATCGGCCGGTAGGAGCCAGACGGCTGGATTGTTAAGTCCATTATTCGAAGAGGACTCAGTGCAACTCGCTGGGTTGGCTTACTTGGTCTGTGGGTATCTAACGGAGAAGTTGCGAGAGAGATTTGAAAAGAAACCGGGTGATCTGAATCGGATGTCTGAATTTGCCAGAGCATTGCTCAACTATGCGGTTATTCTATCTCGCCTCGGTCGTTACGACCTAGCTTGTGCCGCTGATCGGAACGCGTTGGAGCTTTATCGCCGTTTAGTTGTCCGATCTCCCAGAGGAGTTGAGCCCCTGTATGCGCAGTCGCTCGACAACTACGCAATACATTTAAGCAACGCGGGCAAGGACGAAGAGGCTCTTGAGTATTCTCGGGAGGCTTTGGAGATTCAAAGACGACTGGCGCAGGTAGACCCGGATCGTTTCGAACCCGGATATGCACGATCACTGGGTAACTACGCGATACATTTGGGCAATGTGGGCAAAGGTGAGGAGGCCCTTGACCACGCCCGCAAATCTCTGGCTGTTCAAGAGCGATTGACGCAGAAGAACACCGACCTGTTCGAGCCCGACTATGCGTTTTCATTGAGCGTCTATGCTGATCGTTTGTCGGATGTGGGCAAGCACCGAGAGGCCCTTGAGCACGAAAACCATGCCCTGGCGATTTTCAATCGACTTGTGCAGAAGAACCCCGACCGCTTCGAGCGCAGGTATGCATCTTCGTTGATCAGCCACGCGATCCATCTGAGTAATGTAGGCCAGAGCGGAGAGGCTCTTCGCGCTGCCCGCGAGGCATTGGAGATTCATAAACGACTAGCACAGAAATACCCCGACCGATTTGCGATCAGCCTTTTCAGTAGCATATGCTCCGAGCAGTTCCTAGCCTGGCTGTGCGACCAGAGCGCAGGCAACGAGCAACCCCATCTAAACCAATTGATGATGTTCATAGTCCCAAATCGGCGCTATGTAGCGATGCTTTTCTCGGCTTTCGTGAATGCCTGTGTGTCGGAAGACCGCACCGTTCGCAAGGATGCTTTTCGGCAAGTGTTTTCGCACTGGACCAACTTATCAATGGCAGAAAAGATGGGCAGCGAGCCGTACTGGTTATGCGCCGCTGCTTGGTGTGCCACATTCGAGGCACCGGCTTTGGTGGAAACGGATTGGGAAATTAGCTGGCGACAATTTGTAAAACAACGAAGTGGCTCCTTACCGCGATGGATGCTGGAGGTAGCGCGACGCCTGGGGTTCCAGTGGCCCGAATGAAAAGACTCACCACAACCAAGCTCACTTCCTCTTCGATCTTTTCTTTCCCGGGCGGAGCAAGTCTCTCGGGATTACCTTCGTCAGCTTGCGAATATATGTCGGTGTCACGCCAAGTATCGACGCCGCGTCGCGAGCGTTACCCTTAGCCTTGTGAAGCGCCCGCGCCCACAGCCACTTCAACAGTGAGATCTTCGCGTCGGCCAGCAGCGGAATTTTTCCATCTGAGAGAATGAAATACTGCTCCTGACTCAGCGAGTTGATTCGCCTTCTCGCGGCGATCGCTTCCCTCTTGAGATCCACAAGCGGACGCGTGCCCAGAGCCGTTTCGACGTCGCTCAGCAGCTTGCAAGCTTCCAATGGGTTGGTTTCACAAAGCGCTTGCGCCAGCAGCGCCTTTATCTCGAGCTCCAACAGCGATGCGCGCAAGTCGCGCGCGATGTCCAGAGCCTCCCACAACACTGCAGCCGCGTCTTCATCGCGCTCTTGCGACAAATAATACTTACCGAGCGTTCGTCGCGCGTCGGCCGTCTGCGAAGGGCTGTTAGCTTGTTCGGCGATCTCGCAGGCGACAACGAGCGCTTTCCAGCACTTATCCCCTTCCCGCCTTGCAAGATGCACGCGAGCCTTGACCTCGTAGGTCGACGCGATCTGGGTGCTCCGCACCCTCGCCCCCAATTCGAGCGCGCGCTCGACATAAGCCTCCGCCCGGTCATACTCCTTCAGCCAGACAAGCGTCGCCGCGATGCTGTTCAGCGTAAGGTAGGTGTACTGCGCGTGCCCCATTTGTTCAAAGGTCTCATATGCAAACATCAAATACTTCTGCGCAGTGTCATGCTCGCCCAATACATTCAGCGCCTGGGCGACGTTCACTCGTCCGACCGCAAGGCTGTAGTCGTCGTTACTCTTTAGAAGAATCTTTATTCCGCGCTCCAGCGTAGAGCGCGCCTCTTCGACCGCTCCCATTCGATTACGCACCGCGCCCAGGCACAGATACGCGAGACCGACCCGATACGACCGCGAGCTCCCTGCATACAGTTCAATCGCAGTCTGAAAGCATTGGGCTGCTTCTTCCCACCGCTCGAGCGACCACAGCGCCTGACCCTGGAGCTGAACCGCTTCGCCTCTGGTGAACTCGTCGTCTCGAACCGCGGCGACCGTCTCCGCCAGCGACGCCAGGCGCAAGGCCTCGCTTGGTTCGTTTCGCCGGTAGTGATACAGCGCGATCGTCAACAAGACTCGCGGCGCCAAACCAAAAGGGACCCGATCAACGTTGTCCAGGTACGGAGCGAGCGCCGCTTCCATCTCCTCGATTTCATTGTTTCGGCCCGCCAGCTCCGCGGCCAACAGTCTCAGTCGAACTGTCTCATCATCCAATTCAGCCGCGCTTCGCCAACTGTTATCCAGCAGTCTCGCAATCTTCTGGTAATCACCTGTTTCGCGCAGAGCTTCAATAGCACCAGCGTCCGTGTAAGTGTGAGGCATATAACTTTCCTTTTGAACCGGAACTTTTCGAGCGATATCGCATTCTCAGGCAGGCGCGCGCACCTGTCAAGAAAAACTATGCAATATTTCCTACTAAGTTTACCCGGGGCCCGAATTCTTCTTCACAACGAGGCGGATTCTACATCTTCTTTCGCTTTCGGCCAAGCATTGGCGCGGCCAGAAACAAAGCCACCAGGCAGGTCGAACCCAGCGTAACCAGCCTGCAAGCGCGACGACGGGGCGTGTCCATGAAATCAAGCGTCACAAGATGCGCACCTGCCTGCAGCTCGATTTCCATGTCGCCCAGCTCTTCAGATGTCTTGATCGGCGCCGGCTGGCCGTCTACGCGAGCCGTCCATCCGGGAAAATTAAAAGTGCCGACCTGCAACAGGTCGTCTGCTGTCAGCTCCGCCCGAATGACTCGATGCTGCGGTTTCCATTCCTCAACCCGGACCACTCCGTTGTCTTCGGCCAGCTCTGCCTGCGGCAAATCATTCGGGAGTTCCTCCGGATCCGGCGCCGTCACCGGAAGCGTAGCCCAATTCATATGCTCGGCTTCCGGCTCAAACACGGGCATTTTGCTGCTCGGAAGGGCCACCGCGAAAACGCTCATTCCCATACCCACCATCAGTATCAGCGCGGCAATCGATCCGAACAACAGCCGTTCGTTTCGCGAGCCCCGGCGCGCGGCATCGACTGCCGCCTGCACAAACGCTCCCGTCAACAAGGCAACTATCAATGTTGTAATCGCAAGCATCCGCCACGTGAACACTCCGATATCGATCTTTGGAATGAGTCTTCCAATCGGCATGGAAAGCCTGGTCATCATGAAGCTCGCCAGGCCGCCCATGATCACCCATACGAACACTCGCTGCTTTAATGCAGGGGCCGAGCTCAGGACTTTCCGCTTCAGCCAGAGCAGGGTAATTGCCGCCCCTGCGATCGTCGCCGTGCCGGTAATCCAGATCCAGTTGATGAGCGTGAAGAAGCCGCTGTGCATGTCAGAGTTGTACAAGTCGTGCACAAAAACGTAGGTCTTGTGATAAGGCCACGTCTCCGCGATGAATTCTTTGTGGATAAGATTCTGCTCGATCGCCGCCGATATCAAATAAGCCGCGGAGAGCCCGAGGCCAATGGTCATCGCCACGCCTACCACTATCAATCCTTTCCACTCTCGGCGGATCAGGCTCAAGATCAAAATGTACGCGCTGAACGCCAGCGTGAATTGATACGCGGTCGGCGGATGCGACCACAGGAAAGCTCCGTAGCTCACCGCCAAACCGGCGATGCTGAGCGCAGTCGATCGCTTCTTTTCTTCATTCGCTGATGAAGTCGCCTTCATCAGGCGTTCGCCGAACAACAGCATCAACGGCATCCACACAAACACGAGCAGCTCGGCTATCGCGCCGCGCTGATACTGATCCGCCAGATGGTAAGGCAGGAAGATATACGCGGCCATCGCGACCACCGCCGCCCGTCGTCCCATCGCTTGCCTCGCATAGATGTAAAAGGCGGCGGCCGCTGCGATCATCATTAACAAGTGCGCGTCCAACAGGGCTCGCACCCAGTCTCCCGCGATCACATAACAGAGAGACGTGACATAGTAGACGCCGGGCGGATAGTAGCCGGTCGTCGGCGCGCCAAAACCTCGATTCGTATCTGCCTCCCAGCGAGGATATATCTCACCGGCGGCCAGTCCGTTGTAAAAGGACTTCATCTGGTCCCACTGGAGAAACATGTCGTGAGTAGTCGGCATCCGCAGTTGGAAAGCGCCTCCGCCGGTTTCGGACTGTCCCATGAAAAAGAAGGGCACTACGGCAATCGCCGACAATCCGATGCAGGACAGCGCCACGAGCATCCTCGTGCGGCGCTCTTTATCGGCTAGCGCTTTATCGGCTAGCGCTTTCTGATCGATCTCGGCGGGTTTGGTGTCGGGTTTCGCTGAGGACTTTGTGTTCATTATTCCAGGAAGGCTATTGCACAAAACGCGCTTACGAGTTTCGAGTAATCTTCAGTCCTGTTTGGAGAGGGCGCGAGCAATGCTAACACACGGGGCGGTTTCATCAGAAATTGATGAGCAAGGTTAGTACTTAAGGGTAACTACATCACAGCGGCCACGCGATGTCGATACGAAAAGACAGAGCCTCACTGGTTGGTCAGAACTATCGTCTCTGGATCATTGCCACCATTCGCGATCTTCTGTCTCCGAACTCTCCGCCTCGAGCGACTCCTCCACATGAATCTCTTCCCACGTCTCATTTTGGTGAAGCCTGATTTCGTCCGCATTTCGTGTGATGAACTCATCTGGATCCATTCCGTCGATCAGCGGCTCTCGGCGCACTCGCTTCTGTTTTCCATTCACAAACACAGTCATGGACTCTGCGTTGCGACGGGCCTTCTCCGCCTTCTCGGCCCGACTCAGCTTCCGTTTTCGCTTTGCCATTCGATAAACTCCGCGGCGAGGGGTCAGGCTTCACTTTGTTGACATTTGAACTGTAGCCAGTTGAAATCCAGCAGCTTCGATAGTCGCCAGGATCGAAAGACTGTCGAAAGTGAATGATGTCAAGCCTGACCCCTCTCACGCTTTATTAAGACCGACGCTCATCACCGAGGACGACCGAAAAACAAGAGATAGCCGTCGGAGTCCTTTCGATAAACTCCGCGGCAAAGGGGTCAGGCTTCACTTTGTTGACATTTGAACTGTAGCCAGTTGAAATCCAGCAGCTTCGATAGTCGCCAGGATCGAAAGACTGTCGAAAGTGAACGATGTCAAGCCTGACCCCCTCCCTACGCTTTAATTCGACATTTGTCAGAAACACCCGCTCGGCGAAGCGGCGAAGGGGTCAGGCTTCACTTCGTTGACATTTGAACTGTAGCCAGTTGAAATCCAGCAGCTTCGATAGTCGCCAGGATCGAAAGACTGTCGAAAGTGAATGATGTCAAGCCTGACCCCTCTCACGCTTTACTTAGACCGACGCTCATCACCGAGGACGACCGAAAAACAAAAGATAGCCGTCGGAGTCCTTGAGCTCGAAGCCACGCAAACCGTCTTCGGTGTCTTTCAGTGGCTCGAAAAACTCGACATTGCGCGAAGCAAATTCGGCCGCCAGTGCGTCAGGATCCGGAACGATGACGAATGCGTCCCAGCGGGCGATTCCTTTTTTGATGTCTCGCGTGTAGTTCGGCACTGGAGCCACGCCAACGGCTTTCATCAGGATCTGCGCACCGCCCCTGCGAACGATGCCGAAGAAGATGTCGTCAGGAGTAGGCCCCTGGAAGGTGATCTCAAATCCCAGCCGGTCTCGGTAAAACGAAAGCGATGACGGTACGTGGCTGACGATAAAAAAGGGTGAGATGCCGGAAATCTCTGCTTGTGTCATATGAACTCCTCTGTTTTACGCCCAACCTGAAATCATCGTACTAAGAGCGGCGGAATATTACCGCCCATTAGTACACCTGTTCAAGATGCACTCTTCTCCATAAACAACGTTGACAGATATTTCCGAAGCAGGCCGTCCGAAGTATGCTAACGCCAACATCAAGTCCCTTCTCTTGTTGCTTGACTCTAGTACCGATTGAGCTAAGGTTTTAGCAATATGTTCCGAAGCAAGTGGACAATGGCGGCGAGTCGAGCGCGGGTGCTTGCGATCGTCGTCTCGGTAGTTTTTCTCGCTTCGGGACCACTAGAGACGATTTCGGCCGGGCAAGCATCAAAGCCGCAACCGTCAAAGCCGCAACCGTCAAAGCCGCAAGCGCCTAACCAGCATGCACAACAGCAACAAGCACCAAAGCTGGACTATCTCGTCTATGTCGTTTGTGAGTCCGCCGACAAAATCGCTTTGATTCGATTTGGTCCGAAGGGCGCCAAAGTCGAACAGCTCATCGAGACCGGCTCGATGCCCAGCGATATAGACGGGCCTCACGGAATAGTCGTCTCGCCTGATAAGCAGTTCTATTACGTCTCTCTCGGTCACGGGCGTCCGTTCGGTTCGGTGTGGAAGTACTCGACTAAAGACAACAGCGTGCTCGGCACGGTTACGCTCGGGTTCTTTCCGGCGACGATGGATATTTCGCAAGACGGCGGGCTCCTCTACGTGGTGAACTTCAACCTTCACGGCGATATGGTTCCGTCTTCGGTTTCGGTTGTTGCTACGGAACCGATGATCGAAGTAGCTCGGGTTCCGACTTGTGTTATGCCTCACGGATCGAGGATCAATCCTCAGGGGACGAAGCAATACTCGGCATGCATGATGAATGATTTGTTGGTTGAGATCGATACGAACAGCCTGACGGTCTCTCGTCACTTTGTCGTGACCAAAGGCAAAGAGATGGGAATGAATGGATCGCCCGCGTCACACGCGATGAACATGGATTCTTCTCACGACACGGGAGGTCACGGGATTGAGCCGCCTAAACCCGGTGATACTTCGTGTTCGCCTACGTGGGCCCAGCCTTCGGCGGACGGGAAGTTCGTTTACGTTGCTTGTAACAAATCTGACGAGATAGTCGAAGTGGATGCGGGAAGCTGGAAGGTTATGAGAAGGATCGCGGCGCGAGCGGGCGTTTACAATCTGGCGGTGACTAAAGATGGCAAGCTGATCTCGACCAATAAGCGAGACCAATCGGTATCGATTTACGATTTGAAGTCTGGACGCGAGCTGGCACGCATACCAACAATGCGGCGAGTGATTCACGGCGCGGTGGTGTCGCCCGACAATCGCTACGCCTTCATTTCAGTTGAAGGAGTGGGCTCGGAACCGGGAACGGTCGAGGTGATAGACCTGGATGCTCTGAAGACGGTTGCTACGGTGGATCTGCCTGAGCAGGCAGCGGGCATTGATTTTTTCAAGATGGAAGCAGCCAGATAAACATGTAGGGGCGGCCCTCTGTGGCCGCCCCAGATTCAAACAACCAAAGAGTAATACTCAACGCAAAGACGCAAAGGACCGCAAAGCTCGCAAAGGGTTCGCACGGATTAATCGCCCGGCGCCGTGGTTGACCCTTTCTGCTTAGGCTTTCCGACTTTTACAATCCACAGTCCGGAGTTGATGTCGTTGAAGTAGATCAAATCGCCGACGGGCTGCGCGCCCCAACAAAACGGTAGATTTGCGCGAAAGCCCGCCGGGTCGCCCGTCCACAGCCTCCCGATCTCGCGGCCTTGCCTGTAGAGGTCGCCTCTCAATTCACCCGACACGTCGACCACGCGAGCGCCGCCGGAGTAGTAACCCATACTCAACACGTCGTCCTTTACCCAAATGTTATGAGCACCACCTTCGGGCACGGTGTAGTTGGCGACCTCTTTTGGATGGTTGATATCGGCTACGTCGATGACGTGAACGATTCCGCGAACAGGGATCCGCTTCTTCGACATTATGTCGAACATCCCGGGAAAGACTTCGTCTCCCACAAAAACATAGTTCTTGTAGCGGAAGACCGCATGCGCGCCCGCTAGCCAACCCTCGCCATAAAGCTCGTGATAGTTCATTCGAAACTGGCTCACCAACTGCGGCTTCTCGGGGCTGCCGCCCTTCATGCCGTTGCCTACGTCGAGAATGATCAGCCCGTCTCTCCAGTAAGCCAGATAAGCGAGCCCATCCTTCACCTGAACGTCGTGAAGATATCGACCAACCGTCGCCTCTTCTCCGCCGGGCTCGGTAACGGTTCGTACGATAGGACTCTCGACTTGCCAACGCGCGACCTGCTTTGGATTTTTCACGTCATGGAAGTCGATGACTCTCATCGAGCCCGTAGCGTCATCGGTCAGATAAACGTAGTGACTGTCGATGAACGCGCTGTGCACGCCGCCGGTCACAGTGGCGGTGAATTCTGAAATTACTTTTGGGTGACCCGGATCGGACGTGTCCAGGAAGACGATTCCGTTCTTGCGACTCGACGAACCTTCGCGCGTGAGCACCGCGATCTTGCCATCAGGTGTTGTGCTGATGTCATTAGTCGTACGCGCATCGACCTTGACAGTGTCTGTCAGCTTAGGCTGTTTCGGATCGGTAACATCGTACACAAACAGCTTGTCGGATATTGTCGAGACATAAGCGAAGTTACCGATGATCCATTGCTCGGCAGCCTGGGTGTCTTTGGGCAGCGCGCGGCCGACTACTTCGAGTTCGCGCTCCGCGTTTCGAGGCGTCACTACCACTGAAGCTAACGTTTGGCGATCGCCAATCGAGGCGGTGACAACAAACGAGCCGGGCTGTTCCGCTACGAAAGCGCCGTCGGGCTCGATCATCGCGCCCTCACCTGCCACGGACCAGCGCACCGAGAGGTCGTCGATAGCTGCGCCGCCGTTCGGACGCGCTGAGAAACGGACGACGTCGCCGGTTCGCACGCTGGCGGACTTCGGCTCAATCGCGAGCGACTTGATCGGGTTCGCGATAACTTCGACCACCATCGAGCCGGCGCCTTGCTCACACGCGGCCTTGATCTTTGCCTTTCCCGGCTTGAGGCCGACTACGAGACCGGCGGCGTCAACTGAAGCAATAGACTGATCGTCTGATGACCACGACATCGCAACATCAGCGCGAGGAGAGCCCAAAGAAGTGCGAGCTATTGCGTTAGGCCTGAGCGCTCCGCCTACGACGATTTGCGCTTTAGCGGGCAGGTCGATGCTGGTCACCGGAGCCGGTTTGACTTTGATTCGAGCAAAGCCGACCTTTCCTCCTACCACTGCGCCAACCTGAGCCTCGCCGGGGTTGAAGAACGAAACGGTTCCGGAGTTGTCGGCGCTCGCGACGTCAAACGGAGCAGCGAACCAGGCCGCCGGCTTAACGTTTACGATGTTGCCTGATTCATCTTTAGCCACCGCGGTCAGCTTCAACTGCTGACCTACTTCGGCCTCCATTACGGCGGACGTGACCTCAACGGTTTTAACGGGCTTGACGGGGGTGGGCTCCTGCCGGGCCAACACCGTTGTTCCGAGTATCGCAATCGCAAACAGGACCTTTAGTCTCAACGCGCACCTCCGGGAGATTTATCGAGTTGGGCATTCTATTCTCAGCGAAGGACGCGGCGCAATGCAGTCCTCCGCGGGCTCTGCGGTTGCGAAGGCTATCGTTGATTGAGAATATAGGAGCGCAAAATACGTTTGGGGAAATACTTTGGGAAATGAGTTTGAGAAAATACGTTTGGCGAAATGCTTTGGGAAATGAGTTTGAGAAAATACGTTTAACGCAAAGACGCAAAGGACCGCAAAGCTCGCAAAGAACGACATGAAAGTATCGCTGTTCATAACGTGCCTCGTAGATCAATTCTTCCCCGAAGTCGGGATCAGCGCCGTGAGCGTTCTGCGCAAGCTTGGCGTTGACGTGGACTTCCCTGAAGACCAGACCTGCTGCGGACAGCCCGCGTTCAACAGCGGCTTCACCTCTGAAACGCGCGAACTTGCAAAACGGTTCATCGCGATCTTCGAGAACAGTGAATGCGTCGTTGCGCCGTCCGGCTCGTGCACGAGTATGGTCAGGGTGTTTTATCCTGAGCTTCTCAAAGACGAGCCCGACTGGCATAAACGCGCCGAGTCGCTGGCCTCTCGAACGTATGAATTCACCGAGTTCCTTGTCAAAGTTCTCGGCGTCGAGGACGTGGGCGCTTGCTCACATGGCAAAGTTGCGCTTCATCAGTCGTGTCATTTGCTCCGCGAGCTGAATGTGAGGACTGAACCTCAGCAGTTGTTGAAGACGGTCAAAGGAATCGAGCTGGTCGAATTGGAACGGTCGGATTCCTGCTGCGGTTTCGGCGGGCTGTTTGCGGTCAAGTACCCGCACATCTCGGGCAGCATACTTCAGGAAAAATCGATTGCATCAAGAGAAGCGGCAGCGATGTCGTCGTGGCTTGCGACGTAGGTTGCCTGATGCACATAGGCGGCGGCTTGAGCAGGCAAGGTGAGACAATTCGGACAATGCACATCGCGGAACTATTGGCGGCAGAATGATAGGTTCAGGGTTCAATGTTCAGTATTGGTCCGTAGTCCGTAGTCCGTAGTCCGTAGTCAGTGGTCCGTAGCAAGTGACTCGGCGAAAGAGCTACGGACTACGGACTACTGACTACGGACTATTTTCTCATGCACATAACAACCGAAACATTCATTCGAGACTCGTCGGTCGCGGTTCAGAACAAGACTCTCCAATCGAGACTGCGAGTCCTTACCACCTTCACCATCAAACGCAACGCGGCGTTCGCAAGCCTCGAGGACGGCGAAGCGCTGCGCGATCAGGCTCGCTCGATCAAAGAAAGCACGATCGCAAACCTCGGACACTATCTGATGCAGCTCGAGGAGAATGTTGTCCGGCTTGGCGGCAACGTTCATTGGGCCCGAACCGGCGAAGAAGCGCGCGCGATAGTTCTCGACCTCGCCCGTAGGAACAACGTCAAACGCATCGTCAAGGGCAAGTCGATGGCCACCGAGGAGATCGAGCTTAACGAGGCGTTGCAAGACGCGGGAATTGAATCAGTCGAAACCGATCTCGGCGAATACATAGTCCAGCTTGCCAATGAGAAGCCTTCGCATATTCTCGCGCCGGCGGTCCACAAATCGAAGGAAGACGTCTCCGAGCTGTTCGCAGAAAAACTCGGCGCGCTGAATCTGAAACACGCCGAGGAGATGACCGCGGTCGCTCGCAAGCGGCTGCGAGAAAAGTTCTGCGCCGCGGACATGGGCATCACCGGCGCTAACTTTGCGATTGCGGAAACAGG
>Ga0134124_10000971_pt1 | contig 22959 bp, 20 predicted proteins | sample KB304_FD_96880 | JGI IMG/M metagenome (GOLD analysis project Ga0134124, IMG submission 96880) | Terrestrial soil microbial communities without Nitrogen fertilizer from Kellogg Biological Station, Michigan, USA - KB3-0-4 | ecosystem: Environmental > Terrestrial > Soil > Unclassified ... | reverse complement strand
CCGGCCGCGGTGCTGATCGCAACGCTCGCCGCCTTCGTGCTGACCGCCCCGCACATCCTCGCGCGCCCGCACGTCCTCGCGCTGCCTATTCTGGTCGCCTGGATCGCCGCGATGGTGCGCGCGGTCGACGAACACCGCGCGCCGCCCTGGCGCATGCTGCCGCTGATGGTGCTGTGGGCGAACCTGCACGGCAGCGTCACCTTCGGGCTCGCCATCATCGCCCCCATCGCGCTCGATGCGGTGTGGAGCGCGCCGCGCACGAACTGGCTGCGCGTCGCGCGGCAATGGGCACTATTCGGCGTCGCGGCTTTCGCCGCTGTATGCGTGAATCCTTACGGCCCGGAAGTCCTGCTGGTGACGACGCGCACGGTCGCACTCGGCGACGTGCTGTCGATCGTGACCGAGTGGCGCTCACAGGACTTCACCAAGCTCGGCTCCTACGAGATGATCGTGCTCGCCGGTTTCGGCTTGGCGCTTTATCGCGGCATCAAACTGCCGCCCTTGCGCATCCTGATGGTGTTCGGCCTGCTGCATCTCAGCCTGTCGCAAGCGCGCCACGCCGACCTGCTTGGTCTGCTCGCGCCGCTTTTCTTGGCGCGTCCACTCGCGTCGCAACTCGGCCAGCAGATTTCCGGTGACATGCGCATCGCCAACTGGATGGCGCCCGTTGCCGCCGTACTGCTGCTCGCCGTCACCGGTCTTGCGGCGACGCGCGACATAAAGCCGGCCGCCAACATCACGCCGGCAGATGCCGTGCGCTCAGCCGATCTCGCCAAAGCCGGACCGGTGCTCAACGAATATGGATTCGGCGGTTATCTCGATTTCGTCGGCATCGCGCCCTTCATCGACGGGCGCGCCGAGGCCTATGGCGCGGCCTTCACGATGCGCCACGACCGCGCGCTCAAGCTTGAAGACGTCGGCGACTTTCTCAAGCTACTCGATGAGTACAAGATCGGCGCGACGCTGCTCTTACCGCATACGCCGGCTGTCACGCTGCTCGACCGCCTGCCCGAGTGGCAGCGGGTCTTTTCCGACCCGATCGCCGTCGTCCACATCCGCCGTCCGCGTTAATCCAGCGAAAAGGTTGGGGTCAGGCTTGTTGCATTGCAACAAAAGTCGGGCCACACTGGCTGGATAGGGCACCAATGCGCGACAAACCTTGGATTTTCAGGACTTACGCCGGCCATTCGACGGCCGCGGCGTCCAATGAGCTTTACCGCAAGAACCTCGCGAAGGGACAGACCGGCCTGTCGGTCGCCTTCGATCTGCCCACGCAGACTGGCTACGACAGCGACCACGTTCTGGCCAAAGGCGAGGTCGGCAAAGTTGGCGTGCCCGTCTGCCATCTCGGCGACATGCGCGCGCTGTTCGACGGCATACCGCTGGCGTCGATGAATACCTCGATGACCATCAACGCCACCGCGGCGTGGCTGATGGCGCTCTACATCGCGGTGGCCGACGAGCAGGGCGCGCCGCGCACGGCACTCACCGGCACCATCCAGAACGACATCATCAAGGAATATCTCTCGCGCGGCACTTACGTCTTCCCACCGGCGCCATCGATGCGGCTGATCAAAGACGTGGCGATCTTCACCACGTCCGAACTGCCGAAGTGGAATCCGATGAACATCTGCTCCTACCACCTGCAGGAGGCAGGAGCGACGCCGGTGCAGGAGCTCGCTTTCGCGCTCGCCACCGCCATCGCCGTGCTTGACACCGTGAAAGCATCCGGCGAGGTGAGCCAGCAAAAGTTCGGCGAAGTGGTCGGACGCATCTCGTTCTTCGTGAATGCCGGACTGCGCTTCATCACCGAAATCTGCAAGATGCGCGCCTTCACCGAATTGTGGGAAGAGATTACGCGCGAACGCTACGGCGTCACCGACCCCAAACAGCGGCTGTTCCGCTACGGCGTGCAGGTCAACTCGCTCGGGCTGACCGAGCCACAGCCGGAGAACAACGTCACCCGCATTCTGCTCGAGATGCTGGCGGTAACGCTGTCGAAGAATGCGCGCGCGCGCGCCGTGCAGTTGCCGGCCTGGAACGAGGCGCTCGGCCTGCCGCGACCGTGGGATCAGCAGTGGTCGCTGCGCATGCAGCAGATCCTCGCCTATGAGACCGACCTGCTCGACTACGGCGACATTTTCGACGGTTCGAAGGAGATCGACCGCAAAGTCAATGAGCTCAAGGAGCAGGCCAAGGACGAGCTCAAGCGCATCGACGAGATGGGCGGCGCCGTGGCCGCGGTCGATACCGGCTACATGAAGCAGCAGCTCGTCGAATCGAACACGGCGCGGCTGGAAGCGATCGAGCGCGGCGAGCAGATCGTCGTCGGCGTCAACAAATATCTCGAAACCGAACCCTCGCCGCTCACCGGCGGCATCGAGTCGATCATGACCGTGTCGGAACACGCCGAACACGATCAGCTCGCGCGGCTGAAGGCCTGGCGCGCGGCGCGCGACGAAAGCGCCGTGAAAACCGCGCTCGCCGAGCTCAAGCGCGCCGCGGCGGCCGGCGCCAATATCATGCCGCCATCGATCGCCTGCGCCAAAGCCGGCGTCACCACCGGCGAATGGGGCTGGACGCTGCGCCAGGACTTCGGCGAGTACCGTGCGCCGACCGGGGTCGGCCGCGCCATGCGCAACGACGTCGAGGGCCTCGACGATATCCGCGGCGAAGTGGACCGCGTGTCGCGCAAGCTCGGCCGCCGCCTCACCTTCCTGGTCGGCAAGCCCGGGCTCGACGGCCATTCCAACGGCGCCGAGCAGATCGCGGTGCGGGCGCGCGATGCCGGCATGCAGGTGGTCTATGAAGGCATTCGCCTGACGCCGGAGGAGATCGTCGACGCCGCGCGCAAAGAGAACGCGCACGTCATCGGCCTGTCGGTGCTCTCGGGAAGCCATCTGCCGCTAGTGGCGGATGTGGTGGCGCGCATGAAAGAAGCGGGTCTCGACATGCCGGTCGTCGTCGGCGGCATCATTCCGCCGGAGGACGCCGCGGCCATGGAAAAGTCCGGCGTCGCAGCGGTCTATACGCCGAAGGATTTCGAATTGAACCGCATCATGTCGGACGTGGTGCGCATCGTGGAGCGCGCCAACGGCGCGAGCAACGTTTAGAGACTCGATAGCGCCTGCGCGAGCTTGCTGGGGCTGACCGGCTTGACGAGATAGCTGTTCATGCCGGCGGCGCGGGCGGCGTCTTCTTCGCCTTTTTCACTGCGCCCTGAAGTGCCGATCACGGCCACGCGCCCGCGCGCACCCGGCAAGGCGCGGATGCGGCGCGTCGCCGCGATGCCGTCGAGCCCCGGCAGCGCGACATCCATGAGGATCGCGTCGTAGCCGCCGCGTTCCGCCGCGGCGACGGCCGCCGAGCCGGTCTCGACAAAATCGACGCGATGGCCGAGCTCGCGCAGGATGGTGTTCATCACCACGCGGCCATAGGGGTTGTCTTCCGCACAGAGAATCGAAAGCGAGCGCGTCGCGCTCGCCATTCCGTCGCTGCGCTGGCTCTTGCGGCGATCCTCGGCGCGCGCAACCAGCACCGAGAGCAGGAAGCGGCTTCCCTCGCCCGGCTTGCTGGTCACCTTGAGATCGCCGCCCATGGCCTTGGCGACTCGTTTCACGAAGACGAGACCGAGACCGGCGCCACCATAGCGCTTGGACACCTCTTCGCTCGCCTGCGCGAATGGACGGAAAAGTTGCTTCAACTCGGCTGCCGTCATGCCGATGCCGCTGTCGGCGACGGAAAACTGCAGGCGAACGTGGCCGCGCGCGGCCGGGGCCGCCTGCGCGGCAAACCGGACGCTGCCGTGTTCGGTAAACTTCATCGCATTGTCGGCAAGGTTCTCCAGCGCCGCGCGCAACCGCAGCGCATCGCCTGAAACCAGATCTGGCAGATCGGACGCGATCGCAATTTCGGCCTGCACCTGTTTGGTGCCGGCGCGCGCTTGCAATGCCGCGGCGACGGCCTCGGCCAGCGCGCGTGGCGAGAACGGCTCGTTGCGCAGCACGAGCTTGGCCGCGTCAGCTCGCACGGCGTCCACGATGAGCCCGGTGAGCGCGGCCAGATGATCAGCGCCGCTCTTGATGGCGTTGGCCCACTCCCGCTCGCGGGTATTGAGGTCGGAGGAGGCGAGCAATTCGGCGAGCGCCACCATGCCGGTCAACGGCGTGCGGATGTCATGCGCAATGCCGGCGAGCGCCGCCTCGACCGCACGCGCGGGCGGCTGCCGTCGCCGGCGCGCGGGACGTCGTCCACGCGGACGTTTGCTGACTTTACGCTTCGCCATTCACCCTGCCCCGGCCGCAGGATGGCACGGATGACAGGCTCAATCGAGCCCGGCGAGATGGCGGATCTCGACCGGCGACACGCCCTGGGCACGCAACTCGCGCAGGCCGGTTGCCTGAGTCGACTTCGACAGTTTGCGGCCTTCGGCACCGAGAACGAGCGCGTGATGGTGGTAGCTGGGCTGCGGTAATCCAAGCAGAGCCTGCAGCAACCGGTGCACGCTCGTGGCGTGGAACAGGTCCTGACCGCGTACCACGTCGGTGACGCCTTGCGCGGCATCGTCCACGACGACCGCGAGATGATAGCTGGTCGGCGTCTCCTTACGCGCCAGGATCACGTCGCCCCAGGCGGCCGGATCGGCAGGGACCGTGCCGGACTCGTTCGCGGGACCGGCGCCGGTTTCGGTCCAGGTGAGCGGCCCTGCTCGCGTCAGCGCAGCCTGCATGTCGAGGCGAAGCGCGTAGGGCTCGCTCGCGGCAATGCGGCGTTCGCACTCGGCGGCGGACAGGTTTTTTGCCTCCCCGGGGTACAATGGCGCGCCGTCGGGATCGCGCGGCCAGTCCGCACGCGCAGCCGCCAGGCGGGCGATTTCGGCCCGGCTTTCGAAACTCGGGTAGATGAGGCCTATGGCCTCGAGCCGCGCCAGCGCCGCCCGGTAGTCGTCGTAATGCGCGGACTGGCGCCTGACGGGGTCGTCCCAGGCGATGCCGAGCCAGGCCAAGTCCTCGTAGATCGCCGCCTCGAACTCGGGCCGGCAGCGGGTCGCGTCGATGTCCTCGATGCGCAGCAGCAGGCGGCCGCCCTCGCGCTGCGCCATATCGGCATTGAGCAGCGCCGAGCGTGCATGACCGAGGTGCAGGTATCCGTTCGGTGACGGCGCAAACCGGAAAACCCCACTCAATGCGCGCTCACCGCGGATTCGTCAGCGCCAAGCGGGCGCTTGCGCGCAATGACAAAGATTGTCCGCGTTCGCTTCCATGGCGACAACAGCCAGCCTATCCCGACGAGAAGCGGCAAAAGGAGGACCGTGAGGATGTCGTTGTAGCGACGGAAAACTCTGTGCTGCAGCCACTCGACGACGCTCGAACCGAGCGTGCCGTAGCGCAAGCGGTCGACCGGCTCAAAGCCATTTTCGTCGAGCACCCTTTCCAGTTGCTCGAACGTGTAGCCATTGCGAACGTGCCAGCCGTCTTCATGGCGGGTGACGCGGCCACCCGTAACGATGTCTTGCCAATCGCGATCCGGCGTGGCGACGAAAATGAATCCGTCATCGGCCATCACGCGATGAAGCTGGCGCAACGCCGCGCCGTCGTCGCGGATGTGCTCGATCACATCGAGAAAGATCACCTGGTCGAAACGTCCCTGCTGTGCAGAATCGGCGGAAAAATCCGCCAGGCGCACGGCCTTGAACTCGACCCGGTCGGCGGGAATGCCAAGATAGTCGCGCATCTCCAGGCAGTGGTCGCGTTCCCACGCGTGAATGGTGATGCCCACGCAGGTCGAGCCGCGCCGAAAGGCCTCGAAGGTGTAGTAGGCGTTGCCGCAGCCGCAATCGAGAGTCTGCAACGGCTTGTCGGGACTGCCGGTCAGCAGCGTCTGAGTGAAGGCGGATTTGTCCCGGCTCGCCCAATTCGTGCCCGGATACATCAGCCACTTGATAAAGAGACGAAACCGCGAGCTAGGCTCGGCCGCTTCGGACCGGATCATCGACTACATCTCCATGCGCAGGCCGACCGTATCGATGGGTCTGCGGCCAAGCAAGGGCGGCCAAGACCGCGCGCGTGCAGCGGAGAATCTCAGATTCCCACTGTCTCATCGCGCCATCCGGCGTGTAATGTCGGTGAGACGATGACCCACTTCCTTCACACCCAGGCCGATCTGGACGCTGCGCTGCCGCTGCTCATCCTGAAGGACCCGCGCCTTAAAGCGGTGGCCGAAAAGGCCGGGGCCTTCAGCCTGCGCCGACGCGAGTCCGGCTTCGCCGGACTGTGCGCGATCATCTGCGGCCAGCAGCTCTCGACCGCGGCGGCCGCGACAATCCGCGCGCGGCTGTTCGCGGCCTTCGAGCCGTTTCACCACGACACAGTCCGGCAAGCCCGCGCCGACAAGCTCAAGCGGCTCGGATTGTCGGCAGCGAAAATCAAATCAATCAAGGAAATCGGCAAAGCGGTCGCGAAGCAGCACATCGACCTCACCGCCGTCGGCAATATGGACGCCGATGTGGCGCACGCCGCGCTGGTCGCCCTGCACGGCGTTGGACCCTGGACCGCCGATATCTATCTGCTGTTCTGTCTCGGCCATGCCGACGCATTTCCGGCCGGCGACCTCGCCGTGCAAGAGGCGACACGTATTGCCTTCGGCTTACGAAAACGGCCGGACGCGAAGGCCCTGGCCAAGATCGCCGAGGCCTGGCGGCCCTGGCGCGGTGTGGCAGCGCATCTCATGTGGGCCTATTATCACGCGGTTAAACGGCGCGAGGGCATCTCGCTGCAGCCGACGACGAAGGTGCCCGCAGCGAAGAAGAAGACTTCTAAAAGGAAATCCAAAAATGGCTGACCTCAACGGCCCGCGCCTGGAGCCGCGCTCCGGACCGGCCAAGCAGCTCGTCGTTTTCCTGCATGGCTACGGCGCCGACGGCAACGACCTGATCGATATCGGCCGTGCCTGGCAGAACCTGCTGCCGAACGCGGCCTTCGTCTCGCCGCACGCGCCGCGCCCCTGCGGCCAGGCGCCGGTCGGCCGCGAATGGTTTCCGCTGACGTTCCGCGATCCGGACGAACGCTGGGTCGGCTGCAACGCGGCCGCGCCTATGCTCAACGCCTTCCTCGACGCCGAACTCAAACGCATCAACCTGCCGCCGCAGGCGCTGGCGCTGGTCGGCTTCAGCCAAGGCACCATGATGGCGCTGCATGTCGGCCTGCGCCGCGATGTCGCCCCGGCTGCCATCGTCGGCTATTCCGGTATGCTGGTGGTGCCCGAGGCGGTCGATCCCGACAGCTTCGCCGGCGAGATAAAATCGCGGCCGCCGGTGCTGCTGGTGCATGGCGACGAGGACCAGCTCATCCCGGTGCAGGCGGTCTTCCACGCCTCGCAGGGCCTGGCGGCGCTGGAAGTGCCGGTGCAGTGGCACATCTCGAACGGCGTCGGCCACGGCATCGACCAGGAAGGCCTGCGGCACGGCGGCGAGTTTCTCGCCCGCCAGTTCGCACAGCGCTAAAAAGCCGTTAGGGAGATCGCATGCATTTCGTGGCCGTCGGGTTCAGTATCGTATCGGTGCTTTGTGGGCTGGTGGCGGCCTGGTACTGGTTCGAGGCGAGCCGGATCCCGTTCAAGCCGCATTACGACCAGCTCCCCGACGACGTCAGCGAGAACGAATTCCACGGTGCCTTGGTCACCGCCGTGATGATCGCCGTGCAGAAGGCCGGCGCTCTCAACCGGGTGGCGGCGCTCTGGACCGCGGCCTCGGTCCTACTGAGCGGCTCGGCAAGCCTGATCGACACCTTGCGCCCGCACTAAGCCGCCATCGCATCGCCCTGCGGGTAACCCTCGCCGCCGACTTCACAATCCCGTCACGCTGGCCCTATAATAGGGCGTTCGTCGCGTGGCGGCGGCGAGTCCCAAGGAGGTGAGGAGCGGCGCTTGAACGTGCACGTTTCGCCCAGCGGTTTTCCCGCTTTGGTTCTCAACGCGGATTTCCGCCCCCTCAGCTATTACCCGCTGTCGCTGTGGTCCTGGCAGGACGCCATCAAGGCCGTGTTCCTCGACCGGGTGAACATCGTCGCCAATTACGACCGCGCGGTGCACAGCCCGACGCTGGAGATGAAGCTGCCGAGCGTGGTGTCGCTCAAGACCTACGTGAAGCCTTCGACCCACCCGGCCTTCACCCGCTTCAACGTCTTCCTGCGCGACCGCTTCTCCTGCCAGTACTGCGGCGGGCGCGACGACCTGACCTTCGACCATCTGCTGCCGCGCTCGCGCGGCGGCATCACGACGTGGGACAACGTGGTGGCGGCATGCTCTGGCTGCAATTTGCGCAAGGGCAGCCTGACCATGGACGAAGCGAGGATGTGGCCATCGCAGATGCCGTTCCAGCCGACGGTCCATCACCTGCATCGCAACGGCCGCCTGTTCCCGCCAAATTATCTGCACGAGAGCTGGCTCGACTATCTCTATTGGGATACCGAGCTGGAACCCTGACGTGCAGTTGACGTGCACGCTGTTGCACGTCCGGAACCGATTTCAGGACGCACCGTTGCTCCTCCTGAGGGACAGGCATCGCCTGTCGGAACTCTGGAGGGAACTTATGAAGTCGAAACTTCTTCTGACGACCGCCGTGCTGAGCTTGGCGCTCAGTACCGGCTACGCGACCGCGCAGGATCGCACCAACGACAAGGATAAGCAGCCGACGCAGCAGCAGTTGAACGATCAACGCCAGCCGCAGCGTACGCCATCGACGCAGACGCCAGCGGCCTCTCAGTCACAGCCGTCGACGCAGACACAGAACACGCCGGCTGCCGGCAGCCAGCCGAACACTTCGGCCAGTCAGCCGTCATCGGCGCAAACCAACCCGCCTGCTTCGCAGCCGTCGTCGGCTCAGAGCAGCCAGCCTGCGCCTGACCGGCCGAGTTCGGCGCAGTCGGCGCAGCCGTCGACCAACCAGCCCGCCGCCGCGCAAAGCAGCCAGCCGGCCGCCAATCAGCCGAGCTCGGCGCAGACAACGCCGCCGGCCACCGGCAACCAGCCCTCTTCGGCACAGAGCAACCAGCCGGCCACGACTAACCGGCCGAGCGCCGCGCAGACCGCTCCGTCCACTCAGACGCAGCAGCCCGCCACCGCGCAGCAGCAACAGCAGGGCACGACCAACAACGTCCGCATCTCCGCGTCACTGCAGGCGCCGCAACGCACGCGTCTGAACGAGGCGGTGACGCGGCTCGACGTGCGGCCGGTGTCCAACGTGAACTTCTCGGTGTCGATCGGCACCGCAGTGCCGGCGTCGGTGTCGGTGCACCCGCTGCCGTCGACGATCGTCGAGATCATCCCGCAGTATCGCGGCTACAGCTACTTCGTCGTGCGTGACGAGGTGGTCATCGTCGAACCGCACTCGCACAAGATCGTCGACGTGATCGAACGCCGCGGCGGCGCCGCCCGTGCGGAATCGACGACCTCGACCCAGCGCAAGGTGAACCTGTCGGCGCAGGAGCGGGAGGTCATCCGCAAGCATCGCACGACGCGGACGACCACCGGGTCGGCGACGCGCACCCGCACGACCGTGAAGGTTGGCGATGAGCTGCCGGAATCGGTCGAGATTCACACCTTCTCGGACGATGTCTATCGGAGCGTGCCGTCGGTGCGCGAATATCGCTACATCGAAAGCGAGCGCGGCACCTATCTCGTTGAGCCGCGCAGCCGTCGCGTGATCGAAGAGATCGACGCCGACTAGGCGGGCGCAATTCGTGGAAAGGGGCGGCTTCGGCCGCCCTTTTTTCATGCGCCGGAGGGAAATTTGCTCGAATTTTCAGGATTTTGACCCGTATCAATGGCTTTTCCGGCCGATCCGCTAGCGTTTGCCAGGGCGTGCGCAGCGGAGTTCGACAATGAACAAGCCCGTGGGAAGCACAGCTACAGGGACCGAGATTCCGGCGCCGGTGGCACTGAACCCGACCGTCATCGCACCGGTCCGTCCGACCTATCGACGATACGCCGTGCTGGGCGGCGCGCTGGCGCTGCTGCTCGCCGGTGGCGCGGCTTGGTGGACATTCGGTAGCGCGACGCCCGTGCATTACACGACGGCGCCGGTCTCGCGCGGGGCCGTCACGCGCGCCGTGACCGCGACCGGAACGGTGAACCCGGAGCTTACCATCATCGTCGGTACTTACGTGTCCGGCGTGATCCAGCAGTTGTTCTGCGACTATAACACGCAGGTGAAAGCGGGCCAGGTCTGCGCCAAGATCGATCCGCGCCCCTATCAAAGCATCGTCGATCAGGCCAAGGCCAATCTCGCGATCGCACGTGCGCAGCTCGAAAAAGACAAGGCCAGCCTCACCTACGCCAAGCTCGGCCTCGATCGCGCCGCCAAGCTCGTCCTGAGCAACGCCGTGTCGCAAGACACCGTCGACAATGCCAAGAACGCCTACGATCAGGCGCAGGCCCAGATCGCTTTCGACGAAGCCACGATTCACCAGCGGCAGGCCGCGCTCGACGCGGCGCAGGTCAACCTCGATTACACCGACATCAGGTCGCCGGTCGACGGCACCGTGGTCTCGCGCGCCGTCACCATGGGGCAGACGGTCGCCGCCAGCTTCCAGACCCCGACGCTGTTCCTCATCGCCAGCGACCTCACCAAAATAGTGGTCGACACCAACGTCAGCGAAAGCGATATCGGCGGCATCAAGCTCGGCGACAAGGCGACCTTCACGGTCGACGCCTATCCGCGCCGCACGTTCACGGCCACCGTCGCACAGGTGCGACAGTCGCCGCAGACCGTGCAGAACGTCGTCACCTACGACGTCGTCCTCGGCGTCAACAATTCCGACCTCACGCTCAAGCCTGGCATGACGGCCGCAAGCCGCATCGTCACCGACCAGCGCAACGACGTGTTGCGCGTGCCCAACGCGGCGCTGCGCTATGCGCCGGGCGAACGGCCACGCAGCGGCAGCGGCGAGGCCCGCGTCTGGGTGTTGCGCGAGGGCGTGCCGGTGCGAACGCCGGTGACGGTCGGGCTGGAAGACGAGAACTTTACTGAAATCACCGGCGGCGAACTGAAGGCCGGCGACCAGGCGATCACCGCCGAGCAAGGGCCGAACGCCCGCAAGACCGCCGCCCCGCGAATGCGGCTCTAGGCCATCGAGGCACCTATGCCCGAACCGGTCATCCGAGTTGTCGGCGTCACCCGCACCTACCACGTCGGCGATATCGACGTGCACGCCCTGCGCGGCGTCAGCCTCACGGTCGAGCGCGGCGAATTCGTCGCCATCATGGGCTCGTCCGGGTCGGGCAAATCGACGCTGATGTCTCTCCTCGGCTGCCTCGATCAGCCGAGCAGTGGCGCCTACTACTTCGAGGGCGTCGACGTGGCCCGCCTGAGCGAGCCGGAGCTGGCGCAGATCCGCAGCGAGCGGCTCGGCTTCGTGTTCCAGAGCTTCAACCTGCTCGCCCGCACCAGCGCGATCGAGAACGTCGCGCTTCCGCTGTTCTACGCGGCCTCGAACCGCGCCGGCCGCGCCTCACGCTTTGCCCGCGCGCGGGCGGCATTGGCGCTGCTCGGGCTCGCCGATCGCGAGCGCAACACCATGGGGCAGCTCTCGGGCGGCCAGCAGCAGCGTGTCGCCATCGCGCGCGCGCTCATCAACAATCCGAGCCTGCTGCTCGCCGACGAGCCGACCGGGAACCTCGATACGCGCACCTCGCACGACATCATGCAGACCTTGCAGGCGCTCAATCGGGAGCAAGGCGTGACCGTCATCGTGGTGACGCACGAAGCGGACATCGCCGCCTATGCCGACCGCGTCGTCACCATGCGCGACGGAGAAATCGTCTCCGACGACCGCAAGCGGCCTACCCCCACGCCGCCGCCCGCCGCGCAGCCGGCGGTCCCGGCGGCGGCGAACGGCAACGGCACCGTGTGGGCTTTCGCGCTGATGATCATGGCTGCGGCCGTGCAGGCGCTCGAGCGCAACAAGATGCGTTCGGCCCTCACCATGCTCGGCGTCTTCATCGGCGTCGCGGCGCTGATCGCGATGGTCGCCGTCGGCCAGGGCGCCAACGAAGCGGTGCGCAAGCAGATCGAGAGCCTCGGCACCAACCTGCTTGTGGTCGTGCCGGGAGCCACCACGATGGGCGGCGTGCGCGGCGGTTCGGGCAGCGCCTCGACGCTGCGGGTCACCGACGCCGAGGCGATCCGGCGCGAGGCCCGTTCCGTCGGCAGCGTGAGTTACCTCATCCGCCAGATCGGACAGGCGCAATACGCCAACCAGAATTGGACCACCAGCGTGCAGGGCGTCAGCCCGAATTATCCGCCGGTCACCAACTGGCAGATCGCCAGCGGCCGCGGGATTTCGGAGGAGGACGACAACAGCGCCGCGCTGGTCGCCGTGCTGGGACAGACCGTCTTGAAGCAATTGTTCGGTCCGAACGCCAATCCGGTCGGCGCCACCATTCAGGTCAAGAGCGCGTCGGTGCGGGTGATCGGCACGCTGGCCTCCAAAGGCCAGACGCCTTACGGCACCGATCAGGACGACCTGATCATGATTCCGTTCAAGACGGCCGAGCGCAAAGTGCTGGGCGTCGCAGCGCCGAGCCAGCAGCAGGTGCCGCTCAACTGGTCTTATCCGGCGCCGCCGAACCCCTACAATTTGCAGCAGCGCATCGTCGGCTACGTGAACCAGATCTACGTGCAGGCGGTAAGCCCGGCGGACGTTCAAAGCGCCATCGCGCAGGTGAACGACATCCTGGCGCGCCGCCACCGCATCCGGCCGGGCCAGGTCAATGACTTTTCCGTGCGCAATCTCAGCCAGATCGCCGAGACCGCGGAATCGTCCAGCCGCATCATGGCGCTGCTGCTCGCTGCCGTTGCCTCGATCTCGCTCCTGGTCGGCGGCATCGGCATCATGAACATCCTGCTGGTCTCGGTCACCGAGCGCACGCGCGAGATCGGCCTGCGCATGGCGATCGGTGCGCGACGGCTACACGTGCTGCTGCAGTTTTTGGCGGAAGCGGTTTTCCTCAGCATCACCGGCGGTATTGCCGGTATCGTCATGGGCGCCGCCTTCTCGCTGGCCATCGCGCTCATCGCCGAATGGCCGGCGCCGCTGTCGATGGCCGCGATGTCCGGCGGCTTCCTGTTTTCGGCCGCGGTTGGAATCTTCTTCGGCTATTACCCGGCGCGCAAAGCCGCCCGGCTCAATCCGATCGAGGCGCTGCGCTACGAGTGACCGGGATCGGGCGCTAACGGCCCGGGAGCATGCGCTGCAAGACGCCGTCCTTGCGAACGAAGTAGTGGTAGAGCGCCGACGCCACGTGCAGGCCGACCAGCGCCAGCATCACATAGTTGGCCAGGATCCCATGCACGTCGCCGGTCCAACGCCAGCCGACCGCGCGCGTGCCAATCAGCTTGGGCATCTCGAACAGGCCGAACACGATCACCGGAAAGCCGCGCCAGGAGGCATTGATCCAGCCGAGGATCGGCACGACGAAGAGCAGCACGTAGAGCAGCCAGTGGATGGCGCGCGCAGAACGGCGCTGCCAGGGCGGGATGCCGGCAAGCGGCTCGGGCTCCGGATGTCCCATCCGCCAGCCGAGGCGCATGACAGCCACCGCCAGCACGACGACACCGAACGAGAAATGCAGATTGATCAGCGTGTCCGGTTTGGTGTTGCGGCCGATATGCGGCATCGCCCAGGCAATGATGAACTGGACGATGAGAAGGACGAAGATCCCCCAATGGAGGAATTTTGCAGTGGCGTCATAGCCGGGTCTTGCTTGCGTCATCGCCATTTTTCAGTCACCGACCTTGCGTTGGAACCGGAGGATACCCATTTACGTTCTGTAGACGACGCGGACCTGCAAAGGTTCCTGCGTCGCCGCGGCGGTAGCGCCGCGAGGTGCGACCACGAAATAAGTCGGCGACGCCGGATGTACGCGCGCCAACTCATTCGTGGTCGTTATCATTTTTCCCGCCCGATCGACGATGTGACCGTTCAGCGCTCTGCCGCATGCTGGGCCCAGGCGCCGCGCGCGCCCCACAGCCCGACGATGGCAAGGCCGAGCGACACGAAGACGTCATAGCCGGCCATAGAAATGCCGAAGAGCCGCCAGGCCGCCTCATCGCAGCGCACGATGCTGACGCGTTGAAGCTGCTGCAGCATGGTCGAGGCTGCGCCGAATTTATCGATCGGGCCCGAGCAGTCGGTCGGTCCCGGCCACCATTTCCACTCGACGCCCGCGTGGAAGGCCGACAGTCCCGTGTTCCAGAGCATGATCGCGGCAATCGCCAGGAAGCCGAGCACCAGCACTTTACGGTTGGCGCCGTAATTGGCGCCAAGCAGCAGCATCACCGCCAGCGGAATGCTGACGTAAAAGGCGATGCGCTGCTCGAGGCAGAGCGGGCACGGCGCCAGCAACTCGACGTATTGATAATAATAGACGGTGGCGAGGATCATCAGGCCGACGGCGACGATGACCGCCGCCGCGGCAGCGGGCGGATTGTTGCGGGCGAGGGTCAGGTAGTTGGCCATCATATCGAATTATCCCGTCCGCCTTCGCCAACCGCCTTCGTCCGAAGGTGGACTTCGACGGTCAAGAGGCTTCGGCGGACACCCGCCGCTCAAGGCCTTGCCCGCCGTAGCTTTAGCGGAAGCGGGTGGTGCCCCTGGCCGGACTCGAACCAGCACGATGTTTCCACCACCTGATTTTGAGTCAGGCGCGTCTACCAATTCCGCCACAGGGGCTTTAGTGGCGGGGACTATAGCCACGCGCGCCTTCGGGTCAACGGCCGCAAAAAGCCCTGACGGTATGACGCTTCCGGGGCGGGAGCGCAGCGCCTATGATCGGCCAAACCGCGCAATTTTCGGAACAGGCTCATGAACGAAGAAGCCCTCAATATGTCGCTGCGCAAATTCCTCAAGGTCGTGGGCGTGACCTCGCAGCAGGAAATCGAAAAGGCCATCCGCGCCGCAGTTGCTGATGGACGGCTCAAAGGCAGCGAGCACCTGACGGCAAAAGTGGTGCTGACGATCGATGCCGTCGGCCTCACGCATAAGGTCGACGGCACCATCGATCTGGCGTAGCCGCTGCAGCCAAACTCGTCATTGCGAGCGAAGCGAAGCAATCCAGGTCTGTTCCGCGGAATTCTGGATTGCTTCGTCGACCCTTCGGGTCTCCTCGCAATGACGCCTTAAAACCCCGCCACCGCCTTCTTGTAATACGACAGATCGAGATACTTGTCGGGCGAAGCCGGCGCGCCGCCTTCGAACTGCGCGCGCAGCTTGAGCACGTTCTTGACGCCCTCGATGTCGATGGCGCCATCCTTGTGGAAATCGTTCTTCACCGACTCAAAGGCGGCTTCGGCAATATCCGGCGTAAGCTTCAGCCGCTCGGCCAGCAGCGCGACTACTTCGGCCTTGTTCTTCGGATCGAAAGCCCAGCGCCAGCCTTCGACATAGGCCTGCAGATATTTAACCAGCGTGTCGCTGTTGGCCGTGGCCCAGGCGCGCAGCGTGAACGCCGACGTGCCCTGATAGGCGCCGAGCGCGGCGGCTGCCGTGCCCATGTCCTTGAGGCCGGACTTCACGGCGCGCGTGGCAAACGGCGGATTCAAGATCGCCGCCACGATGGACTTGTCCTTGAGCATGGCGTCCAGCCGGAAACCGGTGGCGCCGATCGGCTTGACCTCGTAGTCGCCTTTGTTGAGGCCCTTCTGTCGCAGCATTTCGTAGAGTTGGAACGCGTAAGCCGTGTTCACCGCGTCGACCCCTACCGTCTTGCCTTTGACATCGGTGAGCGCATTGATCTCCGGCTGCACGATGAGGTGGTTGAAGCTGTTGTCGCCACCGGACACCACGACGATATCGACATTGGCCTTGTCCTTCAGCGCGAAGGCGTTGTCGACCGCCGAATGCGCGATCTGATAGCGCCCTTCGGCGAGTCCGTTGCGCAACTCGTCCGAGTTCGGCGTGAACTTGAGATCGACGGCCAAACCGCGCTTGGCGTAGTAGCCTTTGGCCTGGGCGGCGAATATCGGGATGTTCTGCGTGCCGGCAAAGACGATGACTGAAAGCTTGGTGTCTTCGGCTTGCGCCTGCGGCAGCGAGCCGAGCACTAGAATTGCCGCGACGGCGGCGAGCAGTTGTCTCATAGGCGTTCTCCCGAAACGTTTATGATTGTGGGTACTGTCGTCTTAAACCCCGGCTAGGCCGCGACATTCCGGCGGCCGAAGGCGGATTCCATCTCGCGGCGCACCTTCACCGCCGCATCGTTCGGATCGTATGCAACGTCCGCCCATTGCAGCGCTTCGCCTTCGGTGATGTCGCGCTTGAGCTTGACGTTGTGGGCGAGGCCGAGCGGCAACAGCCCGCGTTCGAGCGAAACGTCGGCCGGCGCCTGCTTGCCCCAGACGCAGAAGCCACCCTCACCGTCCAGCATCTCGCCGGCCTTCAATGGCTTCTTGGCGGTCGCGACCACGTCGGAATGAAAGCCGATGGGCGCGCCGGTCGGCTCGTTGCGCAGCGCGCAGCTTGCGACCGAAATGCCGAGCTCCAGCCCGATCATGTGGATCGGCCGGTACAGCGCGGCGTACTTGCCGCCTTTGTCCGGCAGCATGGCGTATTCCTTGAAGCAGCGGCGCGCGTAATCGGTCTCGCCTTCGAACACCACGTAGGTGCCGAGCGCGAGGTGATGCGGCACGTCGCGGCCGTCGCGATAGACGGATGACGTCACCTCGGTGACGCCGGCCTTCTCCAGCACGCCACCGTCGGCTTTCGGCTTGCAGATGTCGGCGAGCTCGAAGCGCGTCGCCGGCGGGAAGCTCAAGCCGCCGCTCTGCGGGACAAGTCCGGTGGCGTTGCACACTGCCGTCATCTCGATGCCGGACTTGGTGCCGTCGACGAAGGAATTGAACATCTTCGGATTGATCGACTTGCGATCGGAGATGTTGAGGTACTTGTCGAGGATGTCCCAGACATTGTCCGGGTTGGACCGGTGATAGTGCGGCTCGTAGCGCGTGCCCTTGCCGGCGCAGATCACTTTGAAGCCGGCGGCGCGCGCCCAGTCGACGTGCTCGCAGATCAGCGCCGGCTGGTCGCCCCAGGCGAGCGAATAGACGACGCCGGCCGCCTTCGCCTTGCGCGCCAGCAGCGGGCCGGCCACCGCGTCGGCCTCGACATTGACCATGACGATGTGCTTGCCGTTGGCGATTGACTGCAGGCAGTGGTGGATGCCGGCGCCGGGCACGCCGGTCGCCTCGACAATCACCTCGATGCGCGGGTCGGCGATCAGCGTCATGGCGTCGGCGGTGACCAGCGTGGCGCCGCCCTTATGCGCGTCGTCGAGCGAGATCGCGGCGTAGGCCTCGGCCGGCCAGCCGGCGGTCTTGAGCTGGCTGTGCGCGCGCGCGACGTCGAGATCGGCGACGCCGGCGACGTGCATGCCGCGGGTGAGCCGCGCCTGCGACAGGAACATGGTGCCGAACTTGCCGGCTCCTATCAGCCCGACGGTGACCGGCCGTCCCGCGGCCTCGCGCTCGAGCAATTTGGCATGAAGGTTCACGGACGCCGCTCCCTATTGACGGTGGCGACGGAAACATAAGGCCCGCGGCGGGACAAGCGGTCCCGTTCATGCGGGGGTGGCGGCCGCCTTCATGACGGAGGGTCGCCTACGCGCGCGTTACGATCCGATTATTGGCAGAAGGCGCGCGAGACGAAAGTCTCGTCGTGGCACTCGCCGCCCGTGGTGCGGCCGGACATCAGCACCTTGGGCGGGCAGACCAGCGAGGTGGTCATGTCCATGCTCTTACCGGTCTCGAAGCCCTTGGCCTTGCACATCGTGACTGCGGCGGCCCAGCAGTCCGGCGCGCCGTTCGGCGCATTGCGGCATTTCTCATGGCCGGTGACGACGCGCGCATTGGGGATGCGGGCAACGGCGCCGGCTGCATCCTTGGCGCCTTCCGCCGTCGTCTTGGCGGCCACGCCGGCCTCATGTCCGAAACTCTCGACCGTGCTGCCGGCGTCCTTGAAGGTCGATCCGATATTCTGGCCTTGCTGCTCGAACCAGCGGCCGATGCTGGTGAAAAAGCCCTCGTCCTCGGGCTTCGGCGCCGCGTCCTGCGCAAAGGCCACCGCCGACAGCATAGCGAAACCGCCCGCCAGAAGTCCGGCGAGGAGTGTCCGCGTGACCGCTTGGAGAGAGTGCCCGCTCAAGATCCGTTTAGTGCCCATAACTGGCTCGCCGACGGGGCGTCGGCCAGATGACGGCGATCCGCCGCCTTTAGCTACGAGGCTGTAGTTCCGACTGGTGGCGAAAATGAGGAACCCGCCGATTCGATCAGATCAAGTATACCGCAATGACGATACCGGCGACGATGACCACGGCACCCAGGAATACCCACAGGCCCAGGCGTTTTTCGATGAAATAGCGCGCCCTGACACCGTAGCGGTGCAGCAGAAAGGCCAGCAGGAAGAAGCGGCCACCGCGCGCAATCAACGAAAACAAAATGAAAAGCGGTAAATTGTAGCCGGCAAAGCCGGAGGTGATGGTCACGATCTTATAGGGGATCGGCGTCAGCCCCTTCAGCAGGATGATCCAGGCGCCCCACTGCGCATAGGCGGCGCGGAACATCTCGACCTTGTCGCCATAGCCGTAGAGCTTGATCAGCCAGGCGCCGACCGAGTCATACAGCAGCGCGCCGATGGCGTAGCCGACCAGACCGCCGGCGACCGAGGCGACCATGCACCAAGCTGCCATGACGTAGGCGCGTTCCGGGCGCGCCAGCGCCATCGGGATCAGCATCACGTCCGGCGGGATCGGGAAGAAGGAGCTTTCCGCGAAGGAAATCGCCCCCATGGTCCACATGGCGTGCGGCTTGTGGGCGGCGTTCATGCACCAGTCGTACATACGCCGCAGCAGGGAACGCGGCTCAGCAGCCTCAAGGGTCATTCGGAACTCGCGAGCAGGAGATAAGGGTCAGCGGCGCTTGCGCACGCGGCGGCTTTCTAGCGCGACAACCTTGCGGCGCGAAGAGCCCTGTACCAAATCTTTTGGCACTTTTTCGGCAATGCCGAACATCGCCTCGCGGCGGCTCATTTCAGCCCAAACGTCTTCCAGACGCACACCGGCGTGCACCCAGAGCACCACGAGATTGTAGAGTAGATCGGCGCTTTCCCGCACCACGGCCTCAGGCTGGCCGTGCATGGCGTCGATCACGACCTCGACCGCTTCTTCGGCGAGTTTCTTGGCCATTTTCGCACGGCCTGCGCGCAATAGCCGCGCCGTCCGGGATTTCGCCGGGTCGGAGTTGCGAGCCGCGACCACTGCCTCATAGAGACGGGTAAGCGAATCAGCCATGGCGATCACAATAACCGATCCCACGCGGAAACCGGTTAACGACCGCCAGGCCGATTGCGAACGTGGTCAATGATGGCGATGGTGACCGCCGCCGCGGTGGCCGCCACCGTGGAAGGCGCGGCCGCCGCCGCGATAGTAGCCGCCGCCATAATAATAGGGGCCGCCGCCGTAATAGTACGGCCCCGGCCCGTAAGCGTAGGGGGAGCCGTAATAGTAGTAGTCGTCACGATAGCTGTTGGCCGCAGCAATCGCCGCGATGGTGCCGGCAACGCCGAGGAAGGCCCCGATGGCGGCCCGGTTGCCGTAATGGCGGTGGCGACGGCGTGCGCTGAGATCGAGCGTGTCGGTCTGGCTTGCCTGCGGGGCCTTGGACGGCGCGGCGTAAGCCGGCGCCAGTTCGAACGAGGTGATGGTGAGAGCCGCAGCTAAGGCGGCAGCCGCGAGACGGCGGGAGCGCATTTCGAGTCTCCTTTCCTGAGACGATTACCAATTCAACGGGCCGGCGGCGGCATTCCTGCGAAACAACGTTTATTCATCTTCGGACAGCAAGGCGGCATTGCCGCCGGCGGCGGCGGTGTTGACGGTGACCACCTGCTCGAGCGCGAAGCGGTGCAGGTAATGCGGTCCGCCCGCCTTTGGGCCGGTGCCGGACAGACCGCTGCCGCCGAACGGCTGGCTGCCGACCACGGCGCCGATCATGTTGCGGTTGACGTAGACGTTGCCGTGCGGAAGCGCGGCGGCGATACGGGCGATAGTTCCGTCGATGCGCGAATGGATGCCGAGCGTAAGCGCGGTACCGTTGCCGGCGAGATCGGCCAGCAGCCGATCCAGTTCGCCGGCCTTCCAACGCACAACATGCAGCACCGGGCCGAACACCTCCTCGCGCAGATCGCGCGCCCGATCGAGCGCGACGATCGTCGGCGCCACATAGGTGCCGCCGGCGGGCGGCTTAGTGGCAAGCCGGAAACGGACGCGACCGGCCGCTTCCATCCCGGCAACCCAGCGATCCAGTTTGTCCTTCGCCTCAGTATCGATCACCGGACCGACATGGGTCGCAGGATCGCGCGGGTCGCCGAGCGTCAGTTCGCGCGCAGCGCCCGTCACCATGGTGAGCACGCGGTCGGCGATGTCGTCCTGTAGACACAAGAGACGTAGAGCCGAGCAACGCTGGCCGGCGGAGCGAAAAGCCGAGGTCACGACGTCGTCGGTGACCTGCTCCGGCAGCGCCGTGGCGTCGACAATCATGGCGTTGATGCCGCCGGTCTCGGCGATCAGCGGCACAATCGGCCCGTCCTTGGCGGCAAGCGTGCGATTGATCGCGCGGGCAACCTCGGTCGAGCCGGTGAAGGCGACGCCGGCGACCGCGGGATGGCTCGTGAGCATCGCGCCGACGCTGCCGTCGCCGGGGATGAATTGCAGCGCCGAGCCCGGCACGCCCGCCTCGCGCAGCAGCTTCACCGCTTCGAAGGCGACGAGCGGCGTCTGCTCGGCGGGCTTGGCCACCACACTGTTGCCGGCGGCGAGCGCGGCGGCGACCTGGCCGGTAAAAATCGCCAGCGGAAAATTCCACGGGCTGATGCAGACGAAGACGCCGCGGCCGCGTGAGCGCAGCTCGTTGCTCTCGCCGGTCGGACCCGGCAGCGGATGCGCGCTGAAGGCTTGCCGCGCCTGCGCCGCGTAGTAGCGGCAGAAGTCGGCTGCCTCGCGCACTTCCGAGACGGCATCGTCGATGCTCTTGCCGCCTTCCGCCTGCAGCAGCGCAATGAAGCGCGCACGATGCTGCTCGATCAGATCGCCTGCGCGGGCAAGCACGGCCGCGCGATCCGCCACGGCGCGCGCGCTCCAGTCGGGAAAGCCGGCGAGCGCCGTCGCCATTGCCTTCTGCGCGACGGCTTCGTCGGCTTCCCGCACGCTGCCGATGGGCGTTCCGTCGATGGGTGAGATGACCTGTCGCGGCCGGCCCGCTGCCGGCGTTCCGTCGATCAACGGAGGCGCATCGACGATTTGCGCCGCGCCGCGGACCTCGCCGAGCAGCGCCGCGACTGCCGCGCGGTCGCCAAACTCGATACCGGACGAATTGCGTCGCTCGACGCCGAACAGGTCGCGCGGCAGCGGGATGTGCGGGTGGCGCGCGCGACCCGCATCGGCGATCCAGCCTTGCGGGCGGCGCAGGATGGTCTCAATCGGCACGTTAGGATCGGAGGCGATCGACACGAAGGACGAATTAGCGCCGTTCTCCAGCAGCCGCCGCACCAGATAGGCGAGCAGGTCGGCATGGCCGCCGACCGGAGCATAGACGCGACAACTCAGTTCGGGCTCATCGCTGCGCAGCGCCTCGTAGAGAGCGTCGCCCATTCCGTGCAGGCGCTGGAATTCGTAGCCGTCGACGCCTCCCGCCTCTTCCAGCACGCTGGCGACAGTCAACGCATTGTGCGTGGCGAACTGCGGATAAAGCCGCGGCCGCTCAGCGAGCAGCCGGCGCGCGCAGGCGACGTAGCTGAGATCGGTCATCGCCTTGCGCGTGAACACCGGATAGTCGGCAAGCCCACGCTCCTGCGCGCGCTTCACTTCGGTGTCCCAATAGGCACCTTTGACCAAGCGCACCATCAGCCGGCGGCCGAGCGTCTCCGCCGCCTCGTTCAACCAAGCGATCACCGCCGGCGCACGCTTTTGATAAGCCTGCACCGCGAGGCCGAAGCCGTCCCAGCCGGCGAGCGAGGCATCCGGCAACACCGCGGCGACGACGTCGAGCGACAGTTCGAGCCGGTCGGCTTCCTCGGCGTCAACCGTGAAATTGAGATCGTGGCGTTTGGCAAGCCGCGCCAAGTCGAGCAGCCGAGGGCTAAGCTCGCGCAGCAGCCGCTCGCGTTGCAGCGGCTCGTAGCGCGGATGCAGCGCCGAGAGCTTCACCGAAATACCGGGCCGACGCGGCAAGGCGGCGCCGCCGGCGCTGCGGCCGATGGCCTCGATGGCCTCCGCATAGGCGGCGAAGTAGCGCTCCGCGTCGGCGGCTGTGCGCGCGCCTTCGCCCAGCATGTCGAACGAGAACAGGTAGCCAGGCTGCGTTTTGGCGCGGGCCAGCGCATCCGCGATGGTCTCACCCAGCACGAAATGCGAGCCGAGCAACCGCATGGCCTGCCGCGTAGCCGCACGCACCGCCGGCAGACCCAGCCGCGTCACCAGCGCGTCGAGGATACCCTCCGGCGTCTCGCCGGGCTGGATGATCCTGGCGGTGATGCCGAGCGTCCAGGCCGATGCGGACACCAGGAATGACGTCGACCGCGCGTCATGATGCAGCCAGTCGCCGGCTTTAAGCTTGTCCTCGATCAGCCGGTCGGCCGTGCCGGCGTCAGGCACGCGCAGCAGCGCCTCGGCCAGCACCATCAAAGCAAGGCCTTCCTTGGTGGACAGCGCATAGGCGTGCAGGAAGTCTTCCACGCCACCGACGCCGCCGATACGGGCGCGGATCGCCTCCACCAGACGGCGGGCGCCGGCGTCGATGCGCGCTTCCGCCGCAGCGGGCCGATCGGCCTCTGCCAGCAGGGCCGAGGCGATCGCCTCGTCGGCCGGCGCATAGGGCGCGGCAAAGGCGTTAAGGCGATCAACAGTTCGTGCAGCCTG
>Ga0134124_10000970_pt1 | contig 22966 bp, 19 predicted proteins | sample KB304_FD_96880 | JGI IMG/M metagenome (GOLD analysis project Ga0134124, IMG submission 96880) | Terrestrial soil microbial communities without Nitrogen fertilizer from Kellogg Biological Station, Michigan, USA - KB3-0-4 | ecosystem: Environmental > Terrestrial > Soil > Unclassified ... | reverse complement strand
GGCCTCCTCGCCGGCGCGCTCCAGCTCCCAGGCAAAATCGCCGCCGCAATAGACTTCGACCAGCGGCCGGCCGAACGGCCGCAGATGATAGGTGGCGGTGGCGTTGCGGTCGGTACGGCCGAACAGGCGCGTGTCGGGCTCGAAATCGCACTCGCCTTCGACCGACAGGAACACCTTGTCGGCTAGGCCCAGGGGCAGGCCGCGCGCCGCTTCAACCTTGTCCGGCAGCGCCGGCGCGAACAGAAATTCGCGGTCGCCGATCAACGCGCTCGGCAATGTGATGATGGCCTGATCGGCGGTGATGTCGCCCTTGGCGGTCTCCAGCTTCACCCGCCGGCCGCTATGGTGGATCTGCCGCACCGGGCAATCGAGCGCGACCCGCAGCGCTTCGCCGTAGCCGGCGATGGTCGCGCCATAGCCTTCGATCACGCGCCAGTTCACCTCGGTGTCGTCATAGGCGTTGAAGTCGCGGATGGAGACGCGGTCGAGATTGCCGCCCGTGATATAGCTGCCCACCGCATCGATCATGCCGTTCCAGGGGCAGTCCGGCTCGAGCAGCGTCGCGGCGGCGCGGTCAGGCTCGCTGGCGACAACAGCTTCGACACGCGCAAAGAAGGCGCGCATGGCCGTGAGGAAGTCCTGCTGCCGCTCACGTGGGAAACCTAAGGTGAGTGCCGCCTTCTGCCAGGGCGGCGGGCTGCGCTCGATACGGCGGCCCTGCTCCTCGGCGATCTTCACCCACGGATTACGATCGGCAGAATGCAGCCAGCCGCAGCCGAGGTCGAGCGTATGGCCGAAGGCGTCCACCACCGTCCAGGCGCGGCCGCCCAAGCGCGGGCGCGCCTCCACCACCAGGCAGTCGATCGCCGCCTTGGCAAGGCGGCGGGCGGCGGCAAGGCCGGCCGCGCCGCCGCCGACGATGACGACTTCACTATCGCTTTGCGCCATGCGGGGCTTAACTCATCACGGCTGGATTCGGCTCATCCGGCCACCGGTCTTAGCACGTCACCGACGCGCCGTCGGTATCCCCGCGCGGCAGTATTGTCTCAGCGAGGGCCGAAGAAGCGCGAGCCGACCAGCACCGTTAGCCAGATCGCGGCATAGACTCCGGCCGCGAGAAGCAAGAGCTCGATTCCCATCCCGGCCTCCCCTCCAACGTCACGACAAGCTTAGCCGCTCTCTGGCGCGCCCACCACAGGCGGTAATCCTTTGGGGCCGTGACCAGCATCGCTTACCTTCGAATTACCCTCATACCGGGCGTCGCCGAGAGGAGACCTAGCGTGCCCTCGACACCACATGGGAATGCTGCAAAATCGCGCTCACGCCAGCGCGCCCGCAAAGCGGGTTCGCCCCAGCAAGCGCCGATGCGCACACTCGATCTCCTCGGAGCTCTGACCACTTTCGCGCGCAACGGCGTAATATTCAGCGAAGGGCAGCCGGCCGAGTGCGTCTACAAGATCGAAAGCGGCTGCGTGCGTACTTATGCGATGCCCCAAACCGGCGAACGTCAGCTCGTCGCCTTCCATGTGCCCGGCGATTGCTTCGCCCTGGAAGGAGGCGATGTGCACATGATGTCGGCGGAAGCGACCACCGACAGCACGATCCGCGTCATCAAGCGCAAAGCACTGATGGCGCGTAAGAACGACGCCGGCATGATGCGCCATCTGCTCGATCTCACCGGCGCGGAACTGCGCCGCACCCAGCGCCACAACATGCTCCTGCTCAAGGGCGCACAGGAACGCGTCATCGGCTTCATTCTGGAAATCAAGGAGCGCGGCCACAGCGACGGCGAGATCGCGCTCGACATGACGCGCCGCGATATCGCCGATTATCTCGGCCTCACCATCGAGACGGTGTCGCGTACTTTGTCGCGGCTGGAAGCGGAATCGGCCATTTCGCTGCCGACGCCCTGGCGCATCGTGCTGCACGATCCGGCGGCGCTCAATCTGCAGTGACGACGGGCCGGCGCGCCGCCGCCGGCCGTTTGACAATCCTCCGCCGCGCATTAACGTTTGCACGCACACAAACCCCTGCGTGTCCCCATGAAACCTGCGCCTTTCCAACGCCACGTCCCGAAAACACTCGACGAGGCGGTGAAGATTCTCGCCGAGGTCGCCCCACAAGACGGGCGCATCCTGGCCGGGGGGCAGAGTCTGGTGCCGATCATGGCGTTCCGGCTGGCAAAGCCGGCGCATCTGGTCGACATCAACGAGGTCGAAGGGCTCGACACGATCAAGAGCGACGGAAAGACGCTCAGCATCGGCGCGCGCGTGCGCCACGCCGCCTTCCATAAGCCCGTCACCGACAATCCACTCGGCCGCCTGCTCAGCGAAGTCGCGCGGCACATCGCGCATTATCCGATCCGCACGCGCGGCACGTTCTGCGGCAGCCTCGCGCACGCTGATCCCGCGTCGGAATGGTGCCTGGTCGCAGCGACGCTCGATGCGAGCATGATCGCGCGCTCGACCCGCGGTGAGCGCGTCATTGCCGCGACGGATTACTTCGACGGCATCATGTCGACCGCGCTCAAGGAAGACGAGCTGTTGGCCGAGGTTCGCCTGCCGCTGCTGGCCGCCGATGCCAAATTCGGCTTCAACGAATTCAGCCGGCGTGCCGGCGACTTCGCCATGAGCGCCGGTCTCGTCACCTACACCTTGCAAGACGGCAAGATCGCCAATGCGCGGGTGGGGCTCGGCGGTGCCGAAGCCTCGCCGCGACGTATTGCAGAAGCCGAAGCCGCGCTCGACGGGCAGGTGCCAGGCGACGCCGTCTTCCGTGCCGCCGCCGAGGCGGCCGCGACCGCGATCGAGCCGCTGGAGGACCACCAGACGTCCGGCGACTACAGGCGCGACCTCGTGCGCGCCGTGGTGCGACGCGCGCTGGAACAGTCTCAGTCATGAGCGCTCATTTTTCCGCTCGTCCCCGCGAAAGCGGGGACCCAGGGAGGCGAACTGTGAGCGCGCGATTCTGGATTCCCGCTTGCGCGGGAATGAACGGGATTTTTGCATGAGTGCGCGCGAGACCAAGGGCTCGGGGATGACCTGGGTCGGCCGCGCCATCAGGCGGCTGGAGGACCCGGCGCTAATCACCGGCCAGGGCCGCTTCACCGCCGACCTTCCTGCCGTGCATTGGGTGCGCTTCGTGCGCAGCCCGAATGCCGCCGGCAAGATCGTCTCCATCGGCGTACCTGACGGCGCGTATGTGGTCACCGCTGCCGACCTCAAAGACGTGAAGACGATCGTGCCGATGCTGCACAAGTTCGCTTACAAGCCGGTCGCCCAGCCGGTACTGGCCGAGGGCGTCGTACGATTCGTCGGCGAGGCGGTCGCCGCGGTCGTTGCACGCAGCGAGGAAGAGGCCGAGGACATCGCCGACCTTGTCGAGATCGCGGTCGACGAGACACCCCCGGTGATCGACGCGCGCGACGCGCTCGCCGACGGCGCGCCGCAGGTTCATGCTGTGGCGCCGGGCAACGTCATCCTCGAAGGCAAGGTGAAGACGCCGGACTTCGACACCGTGTGGAATGCGGCGGCCAAGATCGTCACCGTCGAGGCGCGCTCGCGCCGGCAGAATGCGACGCCGATGGAAGCGCGCGGCGGCCACGCCGCCTGGGATGCCTCGACCGGCCGCGTCACCCTCACCTGCACCACGCAGATGCCGCATCTGATGCGCACCGCCATCGCCGACGTGCTCAGCATGCCGGAGAGCGACCTGCGCGTGGTGGCGCCGGACGTCGGCGGCGGTTTCGGGCAGAAGATGTCGCTCTGCTCCGAATACGTCGTGCTGGTGTGGCTGGCGCGCAAGCTGAAGTCCTCCGTCGCCTGGACCGAGGACCGGCGCGAGAATCTGATCGCCTCGTTTCACGCGCGCGACCAGTATCAGACGCTGGCCGGCGCCTTCGACGCCAAGGGCAAACTACTCGCGCTCAAGGCCGACATCCTCTCCAATGTCGGCGCCTATTCCTGCTTCCCGACCACCAGCGGCGTCGAGCCGCTGATGGCCATGGCGGAAATGCCCGGCCCCTACGACGTGCGGCACTACGAATGCCGCGCGCGCGGCGTGCTCACCAACACCTGCACCATGGCGGCCTATCGCGGCGTGTCGCGGCCGATCATCACCTTCACCATCGAGCGGATGATGGACAAGGCGGCGAAGGCCTTCGGCCTCGACCCCATCGATATCCGCCGGCGCAACCTGATCGACAAATTCCCCTACACGTCGGCAATGGGCCTCGTATACGACGAGGCCACCTACAAGCAGACGCTGGAGATGGCGGTCGCGGCCGTCGACGTGCCCGCGTTCCGCGCGCGGCAGAAGGCCGAGCGCGCCAAGGGACGGCACCTCGGTATCGGCTTTGCGACCTTCTCCGAACGTACCGGTTACGGCAGTCCGGCTTTCGCCGCGCGCGGCATGGAGATCACGCCCGGCTGGGAGACGGTGATCCTCAGCGTCGATCCGTCCGGCTTTGTCGAGGTGCGCATCGGCTCCTCGCCACACGGCCAGGGCCTGCGCACGACGCTGGCGCAGATCATTGCGGACCAGCTTGGCGTCACGCCCGACATCATCAAGGTGGTGCATGGCGACACCGACCGGGCGCCCTATGGCTGGGGCACTTTCGCCAGCCGCTCGCTGGTGATCTGCGGCGGGGCGACGTTGATCGCCGCGCAGAAGGTGCGCGCCAAGCTGATCAAGATCGCGAGCACCATGCTGGAGGCGGCAGAAGGCGACATCGTGCTGGAGAACGGCGCGGCCAAGGTCGTCGGCACCGACCGCTCGGTGACCATCGCCAAGCTGGCGCGCGAGTCCTACACACAGACGCACCGTTTCAAGGGCGCCATCGAGCCCGGCATCAGCGAGACCGGCACCTACGATCCGCCGGGCACGTTTTCCAACGCCTGCCATGTGGCCATTGTCGAAGTCGACGTCGACACCGGCCGCGTCACGGTGGAGAAGTTCGTGGTGGCCGAAGACGCCGGCAAGATCATCAATCCGATGATCGCCGACGGGCAGGTGCACGGCGGCATCGCGCAGGGCATCGGCAACGCACTCTTAGAAGAGATTTTCTACGACGAGAGCGGCGTGCCGCTCTCCGCGACGCTCGCCGACTACCTGCCGCCAACCGCGCACGAAATTCCGCCGATCGAGCTGCATCACATCGAGACGCCGAGCACCGAGTCGATCACAAAGGCCAAGGGCCTCGGCGAAGGCGGATGCATCGGCGCGCCGGCGGCAATCATCAACGCCATCAACGACGCGCTGTCGCCGTTCGGCGTCGAGATCAACGAGATGCCGGCAACACCGCAGAGGATCCGCGCGGCGCTGCGTGCAAAGGACAAAGCCGCATGAGCGAGAAAGCCAAAATCACCCTCACCATCAACGGCCGCGCCTATGACATTGCCGTCGAACCGCGCCGCACGCTGGTCGACGCCATCCGCGAGGATTGCGGACAGACCGGCACGCATATCGGTTGCGAGCATGGCGTTTGCGGCGCCTGCACCGTCATCGTTGACGGCGAGCCGGTGCGCTCGTGTCTCATGTTTGCCGCGCAGGCGGACGGCAAGGCGATCCGCACCGTCGAGGGGCTAGCGGATGGCGAAAAATTGCACCCGATGCAACAGGCCTTCATGGATCATCACGGCCTGCAGTGCGGCTTCTGCACGCCCGGCTTCCTGATGCTGGCGGTCGGGGTGCTCGAACGCGAGCCCAACCTCAGTGACGACGAGCTGCTCGACGTGCTGTCCTCGAACCTCTGCCGTTGCACCGGCTATCAGAATATCGTCAAGGCCGTGCGCGCCGCGGCTAAAGAGATGCGGACGGCATGAGCGGCCCGGCCAAATTCGTCGGCCGCTCCGTTACCCGCCTTGAGGACCGACCCCTGCTGCGGGGCGAAGGCCGCTTCGCGGCCGATATTTCATTCCCCGGCCAATGGATCATGCGCGTGGTGCGCTCAGCCGTGGCGCATGGCGAGATCAAAGGGATCGACGCGGGCGCGGCTTTAGCCCTGCCCGGCGTGCACGCGGTGTGGACGCATGCCGACGTGGCACACCTGCCGCCGATCCCGTTCCGCCTCACCGGCCTGACTGCGCTCGAACCGTACCGGCAGCCGGTGCTAGCGAAAGACATGGTGCGCTATGTCGGCGAGCCGGTGGCGGTTGTCTTTGCCGACAATCCCTATGTTGCCGAAGATGCCGCCGATCTGGTCGATATCGACATCGCGGCGCGCGAGGCGGTGATACAAGCGGACGCAGCGCCTGGCGTCTTCGCAGCGGACCTCAACACCGAGCCGAGCATCATCGTCAAAGGCTTCGGCGACGTTGACGCCGCCTTCCGTACCGCAAACGCGGTCGTGTCGCTCGATCTGTCGGTCGGCCGCCATACCGGCGTGCCGTTGGAAACGCGCGGCGCCATCGCCCGCTACGATGAAGCGCGCGACGTGCTGGAGATGCACGGCGCCGCCAAGGTGCCCCATTGGAACCGCGACACGCTGGCCCGCATGCTCGGGCGCGCAGCGGACAAAGTGCAACTCTACGAGGGACACGTCGGCGGCGGCTTCGGCATTCGCGGCGAGCTTTATCCGGAGGACATACTGGTCTGCGCCGCCGCGCTCGCCTTCAAGCGGCCGATCAAATGGATCGAGGACCGGCGCGAACACCTCATCGCCGCCAATCATTCGCGCCAGCAGCAGCACCGCGTCCGGGCGGCTATCGACCGCGACGGGCATATTCTTGCCATCGACGACGAATTCTTTCACGACAACGGTGCCTATATGCGCACGCATGCTGCGACCGTGCCTGATCTCGCCGCGGCGATGCTGCCGGGCCCCTATCGCGTGCCGGCCTATCGCGCCGTCGGCCACATCCGCCTCACCAACAAAACGCCCTGCGGCACTTATCGCGCGCCGGGGCGCTACGAAAGCACGTTTGTGCGTGAGCGGCTGCTCGACGCCGTCGCCGCCAAGGTCGGCGTCGACACGGTCGAGATCAGGAAGCGCAATCTCATCGGCAAAAGCGCGATGCCCTATGCGCTCGGGCTGGACACGCTGGGTACCAAGATCGTCTACGATTCCGGCGATTACGCCCTGCTGCTCGACAAGGCGCTGGCTGCGGCCAAATGGGACACGTTGCAGGCCGAACTGAAAAAACGCCGCGCGGCGGGTGAGCTGGTCGGCGCCGGCGTCGGCATGTTCGTCGAGAAAAGCGGGCTCGGCCCGTTCGATACCGTTCGCGTCGAGGTTAAGCCGGATGGGCAGATCGAGGCGATCACGGGCGTTGCGTCTATTGGGCAAGGTGTGGAAACCGTGATCGCGCAGATTTGCGCGGACGCGCTCGGTGTGGACTATACGGACGTCCGCGTCGTGCATGGGCAAACCGATCGCATCGCGCGCGGCATGGGCGCGTTCGCATCGCGTGTGACCGTCATGTGCGGCGAGGCGACCCGGCTCGCCGCCGGAAAGCTGCACGAACAGGCGCTCGCCTGCGCGGCGCAGCTCATGCAGACCAACGCTGAGGCGCTCGACATCGTTGACGGCGTGGTGCTGCGCAAAGACGGCGCCGGGCCGTCGATGACGCTAGCCGAAGTCGCCAAGGCGATGCCGAACGGCCTGTCCGCCGAGGACACCTTCGAGTCGACCCACATGGTCTATCCCTACGGCGTGCACGTCGGTGCGGTGCGCATCGACCGCGATACGGGTGGCATCGCAATCGAGCGCTACGTCATCGCGTACGACATCGGCAAGGCGGTGAACCCGAAGCTGGTGGAAGGCCAGATCGCCGGCGGGCTGGCGCAGGGGCTGGGCGGCGCGCTGCTCGAAGAATTCCTCTACGACGAGGCAGGCGAGCCGCTTTCGGTCACCTTCGCCGATTACTTGATGCCGACGGCGCGTGAGGTGCCGGCGCATACCATCCTGGTGACCGAGGATGCCCCCTCGCCGCTCAATCCACTGGGGCTAAAGGGTGCCGGCGAAGGCGGCACCAACCCGGTCGGCGCGGTGATCGCCGCGGCGACCGACGACGCGCTAGGCACGCCCGGCGCCATCACGCAGCTTCCGGTGACGCCGCAGCGGCTGAAGGCGATCCTGAAACTTAGGAAAGCTTCTCCAGCAGGCGCGCCAGCAGACGCCGCTCGTCCTCGGTGAGCGGCGTGAGCGTGGCGGCGCTGATTTGCGCCGCGGCCTGCATGGCCTTCTCGGTGACCTCGCGCCCGCGCTCAGTGAGCGTCACGGCGCGGCGGCGGCGGTCGATAGGGTCGTTGAGCGCGGTGACGAAGCCGCGCAGGCCCAGGCGGTCGACCACGCCCTTGATAGTCGCGGCGTCGAGATAGATCAGCCGGCCCAGGTGATTCTGCGAACAGGGGCCGACCTCATAAAGCTTGGCCAGCGCCGCGAACTGGGTCTGGGTCAGCCCCTCGATCATGCGGGCGGTGAAGATGGCCGTGTGCCGCTGCATGGCGAGCCGCAGCAGGAAGCCGACCTGCTCTTCGAGCACATAACGGTCCTCGCGGACCGGCTCCGCCTTGGCCGCAACGACCTGCAATTTTTCGCGCATCTGCCGTTTCCCGCCCAGTATCACCCGGTGAGAATGCCGGGGATTTGGCCGGCCGCCTAGGGGCTTTGAGCGGTCATAGCCTGCGGCTATGGCCGATTTTGCGAACCACTTCACTAAACGGTCAAATAAGTCCGCTGCACGTCCTGATTGGCATCGAGCTGGTCCATCGGGCCTTGCCAGGCGATCTGTCCCTTCTCCAGCACGTAGACCCGGTCGGCGACCAGGCGTGCAAAGTGCAGGTTCTGCTCGGACAGCAAAATCGACAGCCGCCGCTTCTTCAGTTCGACGATGGTCGCCGCCATTTGCTCGACGATCAGCGGCGCGACCCCTTCCGATGGCTCGTCGAGCAGCACCAGCAGCGGATTGCCCATCAGCGTACGAGCGACCGTGAGCATCTGCTGCTCGCCGCCGCTCATGCGGTTGCCCAGACGGTCGGGCATTTCGGCGAGATTGGGGAAAAGGTCGAACAGCTTTTCTGGCGTCCATTCGGGAGCCGGCTCGCCGTCGGCGAAGCTACGCTTCGGCTGGCGGCCGACGTCGAGATTCTCCATCACCGTGAGGTCGACGAAGATGCGGCGATCTTCCGGCGTGAAGCCGAGACCGCGGCGCGCGATCTCGAACGGCTTCAGGCGCGAGATATCCGCGCCGTTGAAGAGCACGCTGCCGCTGCGCTCGGCGATCAAGCCCATGATCGCCTTCATGGTGGTGGATTTGCCGGCGCCGTTGCGGCCCATCAGCGCCACCACTTCACCGGCGCCGACGGTGAAACTCAAATCGTACAGGATGCGCGCGGCGCCGTACCAAGCGCTGAGGTTCTCGACGGCAAGCATGGGTGCGCTCATGCGCCCATCCTTTGCGAAGCGGAAGCAAATGTCTTGCCGGCGCCGAAATAGACCTCGCGCACCTTCTCGTTGGCGCGGATCGCCTCGGCGCCGCCTTCGGCAATCAGGCGGCCGCGCGCCAGCACGATGATCCTGTCGGCATAAGCGAACACCACATCCATCGAATGCTCGGTGAACAGCACCGAGATGCCGCGCTCCTGCACGAGGCGCTTGACCAATTGGATAAGCTCATGCCGTTCCCGCGCGCCCATGCCGGCGGTCGGCTCGTCCATCAGCAGCAAGCGCGGCTCGTTGGCGAGCGCGATAGCGAGCTCGACGCGCTTGACGTCGCCATAGGCAAGCTCGCGGCTCGGCCGGTCGGCCGCGTCGCGCATACCCACTTGCTCAAGCAGCGCCAAAGCCTGTTCGCGGTACATCGCCGCCGCCGGGCGCCAGAGCCGGTAGGTTTCGCCAGTGTTCGAGACGAGCGCCATCTGCACGTTCTCGGCGACCGTCATCGACGCGAAGGTCGCCGCCACCTGGAAGGTGCGCCCCACCCCGAGCCGCCATATCTCGCGCGGCCGGTGGCCGGCAATGTTGCGGTCCGCGAGCAGAATCTCGCCGGCGTCGGGCCGAAGCTGGCCGTTGATCATATTGAAGCAGGTCGACTTGCCGGCACCGTTCGGGCCAATCATGGCGAGGAATTCCGCCGGCTGCACATCGAAGCTCACCGCGTTGACGGCATGCACGCCGCCGAACGACTTGGACAACTCGCGCACGGAGAGCACGCTCATGTACGGCCTCCGCGTTTGCGCGTCAGCGTGCTGAGCGCGCCGACGATGCCCTGCGGGAAGGCGAGCACCAGCAGCAGAATGACGAGGCCGAGCGCCGCGCGCCAATACTCGGTCTGCCGCATCACGGTGTCCTGCAGCGTGGCGTAGACCGAGGCGCCCACGATTGGACCGGTGAGCGTCTGGATGCCGCCGAGCAGCACCATCACCAGGCCATCGATGGAGCGGCCGACGTGGATGGTCTCCGGCGAGATCGAGCCTTTGGCAAACGCAAACAGCCCGCCGCCGATGCCGCAGATGCCGCCGGCAATGGCGAAGGCGAGCCAGTGCACGCGCTTGACGTCGATGCCGATCGCTTCTGCGCGCAGCGGGGAATCGCGCCCAGCCCGCATGGCGTAGCCGAAAGGCGAGAACAAGAAGCGCCGCAGCAACAGTACGCCGCCCGTCGTCAGCACCAAAGTAAGCAGGAAATAGACCGGAGCCGAATCGAACGGCGGCCGCGGCCACACGCCGATGACGCCGTTGGAGCCGCCGGTGAGCGCCTCCCATTGGAACACGGCAGCCCACACGATTTGTGCAAAGGCGAGCGTCAGCATGGCGAGATAGACGCCGGCGAGCCGCACCGCGAACCAGCCGAACAGCAGCGCACCCAACAGCGCCACGATGGGCGCAGCTATGAGCGCGACGAGCATCGGCGCGCCCAGCCATTTGACCAGCAGCGCCGCTCCGTAGGCGCCCAAGCCGAAATAGGCGGCGTGGCCGAACGAGTGCATGCCGCCCGGCCCCATGATGAAATGCAGCGAGGTGGCGAAAAGCACCGCGATCAATACGTCGATGCCGAGGATCAAGAGGTACGGCGACCCCTGCGCCAGCAACGGCAGACACACCAGCAGCACCAGAACAGCGAGTCCAAGCGCGCGGACCAGCGGCGTCGATGGGCGCAACGGCTCCTCCGGCTCGGCGATTGAGCGCACCGTCGCCTGCGCGCGGCCAAGCAGACCGTAGGGCCGCGCAATCAGCACGATCGCCATCACCAGAAATTCGGCGACCAGCGTGAACTTCGAGACATTGACGTGGAAGCCGCCGACCTCGATCACGCCGATGGCGATGCACAGCGCCTTCACCTCAGCGATGATCACCGCCGCCAGATAAGCGCCGGTGAGCGAGCCCATGCCACCCACCACCACCACCACAAACGCGTCGCCGATCGCGACGAGATCGGTGGCGAGGTTGGCGGGCTCGCGCGCCACTTGCAGGGCGCCGCCGAGACCGGCGAGCGCGGCGCCGAGCGCGAACACCGACGTGAATAGCACCGACTGGTTGACGCCGAGCGCGCCGACCATCTCGCGGTCCTGCGTAGCGGCGCGCACCAGCCGGCCGAAACGCGTCTTCGAGATGGCGAGATGCAGGATCACCAGCACCACCGGGCCGATGATCGCGATAAACAGGTCGTAGCTTGGCAGCCTGCGGCCGAGCACGTCGATGGCGCCGCGCAAGCCGGGCGCGCGTGGACCGAGTAGGTCTTCCGGACCCCACAGCCACAGCGCCGCGTCGTTGATCACCAGCACCAGCGCGAAGGTGGCGAGTAGTTGAAATAGTTCTGGCGCGCGGTAAATGCGCCGCAGCAGCAGGACTTCGATGACCGCGCCGATGGCGCCGACGATAAGCGCGGTAGCGACGATGCCGCCCCAAAACCCGAGGCCGCCGCCGACGCGCGTCGCGATGGTGTAGGCGATATAGGTCCCCAGCATATAGAGGGACCCATGCGCGATATTGATGATGCGCGAGACGCCGAAGATCAGCGACAGGCCCACGGCGACGAAGAACAGCGCCGAGGCGGTGGAGAGGCCGTTGATCGCCTGAAAGAGAAAGGCGTTGAGGGTCATGGCGGCTCTTATCCCTCCCCTGAAAGGGGAGGGTGGCTGCAAACGCGGTGAGCAGCCGGGTGGGGTTTCATGTCGACAAGGTTACCCCACCCGGTCGGCTTCGCCGACCACCCTCCCCGCAAGCGGGGAGGGATAAAGATCAATTCGCCTCCGCGGGCCGGAGCTTCTTCACTTCATCGTCGCTCGGCAGCACGGTGGCGCCGTCGACATATTTGAAGTCAGCCATGGTGCCCTTGCCGCCCTCCAGCGCGAGCTTGCCGACATAGGCGCCCATCGTGGCCTGGTGATCGCTGGCGCGATAGACGAACGGCCCGAACGGCGAGTCGACCTTCAGATCCTTGAAGGCTTCGACCAACTTCTCGGTGTCGGTCGACTTCGCCTTGGCGAGCCCGGCGGCGATCGACTTGATGGTGACGTAGCCGACAACCGAGCCAAGGCGCGGATAGTCGTTGTACTTCTTCTGATAGGCGTCGACGAAGGCCTGGTGCTCCTTGGTCTTGATCTTGTCCCAGGGATAGCCCGTCACCGTCCAGCCGACCGGTGTCTCGTCCTTGAGCGGATCGAGATATTCCGGCTCGCCGGAGAGCAAGCTCACCACGGTGCGGTCCTTGAACACGCCGCGCGTGTTGCCCTCGCGCACGAACTTAGCCAAGTCAGCCCCGAACAGCACGTTGAAGATCGCATCCGGCTTGGCATCGTCGATCGCCTGCACCACCGCGCCGGCATCCACTTTGCCGAGCGGCGGCGCCTGCTCTGTGACGAATTCAACGTCGGGCTGCGCCTTCTTCATCAGCGCCTTGAAGTTCTCGGCCGCCGACTGGCCGTATTCAAAGTTCGGGTACACCAGCGCCCAGCGCTTTTTCTTCGCCGCCGTCGCTGCCGGCATCAGCATCGCGGTCTGCATGTAGGTCGTGGCGCGCAGGCGGTAGGTGTATTTGTTGCCGTTCTGCCAGGTGATCTTGTCGGTGAGCGGCTCGGCGGCGAGGAAGAACACCTTCTTCTGGCCGGCGAAGTTGGTCACCGCTAGGCCGATATGCGACAGGAACGTGCCGGCAATCATCGACACGCCTTCGCGCGTCACCAGCTCTTCGGCCACCCGCACCGCCTCGCCCGGATTGGCGCCGTCATCGCGCGAGATCACTTCCAGCTTCTTGCCGTCGACGCCGCCCTTGGCGTTGACCTCCTCGACCGCCATTTCCCAACCCTTCTTGTAGGGGTCGAGGAAGGCCGGCTGCGCCTTGTAGCTGTTCAGTTCGCCGATCTTGATGGTGTTTTGTGCGACGGCCGGCGTGGCAAGGCTTAACGCCAACGCCAGATAAAACAGGCGATGCATTCTCATGACGAAAGCTCCCTGCGGTGCGGCTGGCCGCAAGGGATGCGGCCGCTCGATTTGTTTGTGCGCAAATAGTCCGACTGCCGGGCCGAGCTTGTCAAGCAAACGAAAGCGGCACAATGCGCGTCTTTTTGCATCAGCCCCGGTTCTTATCGCGGAAGCGGTCCATCAGCGGCTTGTCCTGGCCACCGTCGATTTCGATCATGGTGCCGTTGACCATCTCCATCAGCGGCGAGGCGAGCATGACGACGAGGTTCGCCACCTCCTCCACCTCGGCGATGCGGCCCATCGGAATCGACGCCGGGGCCAGCGTGTCGGCCTCCGCGCGCGGAATCTTCATGTCGCGCGCCATGGCGTCGACCAGGCCCGCCCAGCGCTCGGTGCGCACCGGACCGGGATTAACCGCGACGAAGCTGATCTTGTCCTTGCCGTACTGCCCGGCGAGCGACAGCGTGAGGTTCTGGCCGGCCGCGTTGGCGGCGCCCGGGCAGATTTCCCAGTAGGACGGCTTGACGCCGTCATTGCCGATCAGGTTGACCACCCGGCCACCGCCTTGCGCGCGCATGATCGGCAGCACGTAGCGCAGGCAGCGCACGTAGCCCATGAACTTGAGCTGCAGGCCCTTCTCCCAGTCGTCCTCGGTCAGATGCTCGATGACACCGCCGGCGGCGGAGCCGGCATTGTTGACCATGATGTCGACGCGGCCGAGCGCCTTGTGGCCCTGCTCGACGAAAGCTCTGGCCTCTTTGTCCTGCCGCAGGTCGGCGGGAATGGCGACGATCTTGCGGCCGGTCTCCTTGGCGATCGCGGCGGCTGAAGCCTCGAGCGGCTCCTTGCGCCGAGCGCACATTGCTACGTCGACGCCTTCGCGCGCGAGTGCCAGCGCGATGCCCTTGCCGATGCCTTCCGAACCGCCGGTCACCAGCGCGGTCTTGCCTTTGAGCTTGAGGTCCATCGCCTACTCCTCGTTATTTTGATGGTTTGTGCGAGAGCCAACGGCCGCCTTCGGCGTTGGCGATCAGATCGGCAAGCGCCGCGTTAAACGCCGCCGGCTCCTCGCTGGTGATCGTGTGGCCTGAGCGCGGGATCACCGCGAGCCCCGCGGTCGGCACCGTACGCTTGATGAAGATACTGGCGTCCAGGCACCAGGCGTCCTCATCGCCGACCAGCACCAGAAGCGGAACCGAAAACGTCTTCAAGTCGGCCTCGATATCCCACAACGTGGGGCGCTTCGCCTGCACCTCGCGCATGGTGAGCGCGTGGCCCACCGGCGAATGCTCGGCCAACATGCGCGCGAATTCGGCGAAGCCACGCGGGTCCTTGTTCTTGTGCGTCTGGCGCGTGGCGCCGTCGGCATATTTCGCCGCCGCCGTCTTGAAGTCTTCGGTCTCGAACATCGCCGCGGTCTCGCGCGACTGCGCACGGCCCTGCTCGACGACGGCGCGATCGGGACTCGATCCGTAGCCGCAGCCGGCCGCGGTCACGCTGATGCAGCGTTTGGGATGACGGATGCCGGCCAGAAGCGCGGTAAGCGCACCCATCGAATGGCCGACGACATGCGCCTTGTCGATCTTCAGTGCATCCAGCACCGCGATCACGTCGCTGACAGCGAGGTCCTGGCTGTATTTCGCGCCGTCCTGGGGCACATCGGACGGCGGGTAACCGCGCTGGCTGTAGGTGACGCAGCGGTGCGCGCGAGAGAAATGCCGCATCTGCGGCTCCCACGTGCGCCAGTCGCCGGCATATTCGTGCACGAAGACAACGGCGGAGCCGGTGCCCGCCTCCTCGTAATACAAGCGGGTGCCATCCTGTGCGGCGAAATGTGGCATCGTGAGCTCCAGCCGGTGCGGCAGAATGTTTGCACGCCAACGAAAGCCGAGTAAAGTCTTCGACAAGCGCAGCCGCATCCGTTTTGATGACGGAGGACGGGCCATCAAGACGCGTCACCGCAAAGGCGCGCAATCATCAGGGGGAGTTCGTCATGTCCAACGTTTCGCGACGTGTCTTTGCCGCGTTCGGCCTGGTCCTTGCTCTTGCGCTCGCGGCGCCCGCCGCCGCGCAGGACAAGCCGAAAATCAGGGTGTCCAGCCTCACGCTGCCGGTCTTCAACCCGCTGGTGTGGAATATCATGAAGGCCAAGGGCTTCGACGCCAAGCATGGCTTCGAACTCGACATCCACGCCTATCCCTCGATTTCGGCGTTCTATGCCGGCTTCGCCACCGGCGAGACCGACGTGCTGATCGGCGGCCCGACCATCTTGCAGAAGCTCTACCAGGAAGGCGTGCCGGTACGCATCGTCGGCACCGGCTTCACGCTCGCCGATCTCGTCATCTTCACAAAAAACGACGCCATTAAGTCGCTGGCCGATCTCAAGGGCAAGCAGCTCGCCGTCGATATGGGCGGCTCGCAGTTCCAGGTCACCAAGATGTATCTGGCCGCCAAGGGTATCGATCTCGGCAAGGATATCACCGTGGTCAATGCCAATTTCGCCGTCGCCCGCGCGCAGCTCGAGGCCGACCGCGTCGATGCCGCACTGGTGATCGAGCCGCTCGCCAGCATCATCGCCAAGCAGAATCCCGGCTGGCATGTCATCTTCAATGGCGCGCAAGGCTGGAAGGAAATCACCGGAGCGGATGGCTGGGAAATCGTGACCGCCATGCGCGCCGACGCTATCGCCAAGACTCCCAATGCGCCGAAGATGCTGGTCGCGGCGCTGCAAGACGTCGCGGCGTTCATGCAATCAAACACCGCCGAGGCGGACAAGATTGCCAATGAAACGCTCAAGCTGCCGCCCGGCATCCTGACCGCCGCGCTAGAGAGCAAGCGCCTGCAGATGATCATCAAACCGGCCTGGGAGCCGGCCACCAAGAAGTCGATCAGCGACATGATGGAGCGCGCGGTAAAGGCCGGCTTCTACGAGAAAATGCCGGACGACAAGATCTTCTATGCGCCGTAATCGATTGACCCTCCCGCGCACAACGCGGGAGGGGCGTAAAAGCGCGTAGCCTTCATGGAAACCGAGCAGACCCATCCCCCGGCGCTCCCGGCTCCCGTGCCGGTGCCCGAGCTCGCCTTCCCGCGCGAGACCATCGTCTCGCTGCTGATCTTCGCCGCGTGCTGGGAGGTGATGTCGCACCTGGCGCCGTTCCTCGGCATTCCGCCCTTTGCTATTCCGAGCCTGCTGCGCGTCGCCAAGTCCCTTGCGACCATCACGGTCGCCGACGTCGTCGTCACGCTGGCGCGTGTCATCGGTGCGCTGATCGCCTCCTTCATCTTCGGCATCGTGCTCGCCATGGCGATGTACCGCTCGCACGCGCTCGACAAATATCTGCACCCGTTGATCCGCGTGTTCATGGCGGTGCCGGTGGTGTCGTGGATTTTGTTCGCGGTGCTGTGGTTTCCGGGCGTCGAATTCCGCATCGCCTTCGTGCTGGTGGTGGTCTGCGGCCCGGTGTTCCTGGTCGACTCGCTCGACGCCATGCGCAGCGTGTCGCGCGAATTGCGCCACATGATGCAGTCGTTCCGGCCGACGACCTGGCAGTATTTCTACAAATTGATGCTGCCGGCGATCGTGCCCACCGTTTTCACGAGTTGGAAGGTCAATATCAGTCTGGCGATCCGCGTCGTTACTATCGCCGAGCTGGTCGGCGCTGTGACCGGCATCGGCCATCAGCTGTCGGTAGCGCAGGAATTGTTCTCGGTCGCCGACGTGTTTGCCTGGACGCTGGTGCTGGTGGTGCTGCTGTTCATGCTGGAGGCCTGCGTGGCGCGCATCGAGGCGCGGGTGCTGCGGTGGCGGCCATGATTCTTGAGTGCGACCAATGAGCGGCATGCCGCAGCCGATCGAGGTGCGCGACCTGCGCAAGGTGTTCCGGCAAACCACCAGCGGGCAGTCGGTGGTCGCAATCGACCGGCTCGATCTCACGATTGCCCCCCGCGAGGTGGTTGCCATCGTCGGGCAGACCGGCTGCGGCAAATCGACCTTTTTCGACCTGATGATCGGCCTCGATGCGCCGACCGAAGGCTCCATCCGTATCGGCGACCGCAGCCCGCACGCCGACTTCGACCATTTCCGCGGCAAGATCGCCACCGTCTTTCAGCAGGACCGCCTGCTGCCGTGGCGCAGCGCGCTCGACAACGCCAAGCTGCCGCTCGAACTGCTCGGCCTGCCGGAGAGCGAGCAGCGCGACCGCGCCCTGTCGTGGCTCAAGCGCCTCGGGCTCGGGGCCTTCACCGGCGCATTCCCACACGAATTGTCCGGCGGCATGCGCCAGCGCGTCGCCATCGCGCGCGCCTTCGCGGTCGGGCCGGACATCCTGCTCGCCGATGAGGCCTTCGGCCACCTCGACGAGGTGACGGCGGCCGAATTGCGTGAGACGTTTCTGGCGCTGGCGCGCGAACGCGGCTCGACTGCGATCTTGATCACGCATCAGCTAGAAGAGGCGATCAGCGTCGGCGACCGCATCGTCGTGTTCGGCAAATCGGCGAAGCTGCTGGCCGATATCCACGTGGCGCAATGGCCGAAGTCGAAATACGCCCTGCTGCGCGGGGCGATCCAGGCGACGCTGCAGAGCAACAAGCGCGACCCAAGGCTAACCGATCCGGCGAGCGCGAAAGCCGCCCCGCGTGCTAAAAAGACAAAAGCAAAGACACGTTCCCAGTAAGGGGAGCAATCCGATGGATGCGAGCACACGCCACGTCATCCCGGCGCAGAGTTTGACCGACGAGGCCTTCGCGCCTTACGGCGAGATCATCAAGCCGCGCTTTTCCGGCGAGCAGTTCGATCGCAACTACGCCTACGATCCGTCGAAGGAAGAAACCCACGTCAAATTGACGATGACCAATGGCGAGCCGGTGCTGCGCATCATGCACCAGCGCCTGCGCGGATTGATCTTCACCAAGCTGGCGCGGCACAAAAAGGTGAGTCAATGCCTCGGCTCGCTGCAAGGCAAGGAGTGGTACATGGCCTTCGCGGCACCGAGCGGCGAACGGCTCCCTGCCCTCGGCGACATCGCCGCCTTCCGCATTCCCGGCGACCGCATCATCAAGCTGCACGTCGGCACCTGGCACGCCGGACCGCACTTCAAGCACGAGGAGTGCATGTTCCTGAACCTGGAGAACGCCGACACCAACACGCGCGACTTCCAGGACATCCCGACGACGCGCGAGTGCGAGATCAGGGATTAAGCAGCGCGGTTAGCCCCGCAAAATTGCCTTAGCCGCGTCACCGACCGCCTCTACCGACATGTCGGTGTCGAGGAAGCAGAGGATGCGGCAGGGACAACTTTCCAGGCCCTCATAGCGCCAGGGGAAAGCGCCGATCAGGCAGCGCTTTCCCAGCATCATCTCGATATCGCCACCGAGGTTTTCCGCATGCAACAGGCCTTCCTGGAATGCCCAGGAGTGGAACGGAAACACGTCGGTCGAGACTTTGCGGCCGGATTTCTTGTGGGTGTAGTCGAAAGTTCCGAAAAACTCGCCCGGTGTCTTGCCGTGCTTCTTGGTGAACTCCTCGGCGAGATCGGGCCGCATGTAGCGGATCGAGGTGTTCATGGCATGGTCGCAGGAGCCGGTGTCCATGCCCCACCATTTGATCTTCTTCTTGAACATCCAGTGCAGGGTGTCGAGGTTGGGGCCGGGGTGGTAGCAGAAATAGCGCACGAGATCCTGCTGCGGCTGGCCTTCGTAATGTTTATGCCAGCCGGTGTGCAGAATGAGGATATCGCCCTCGCGGATGTCGGCGCCGGCGCTCTCGATCATCTCCGGCGTGATGACCGCCCAGTCATGCATGTGCTTGGAAATGTCGACCACGACGCCGCGATTGACCAGATAATCGAGCGGCAGGTGGGCCATATCCCCCTTGCGATCGTCGGTCGCGTGCATGGCGCCGTCAAAATGCGTGCCAACGTGAAGTGCGGTGTCGATGCGTTGCGCGACGATGCGCACCGTTTGCAGATTTTGCGCATAGTACATCTTGTTGCCGGCATATCCGACCCAGCCGGGCGTATGCACATTCATGACATGTGAAAGATCGACGATTTTCATTCTATTCCCCGACAAAAAAATTTTGTCTGCCGCGTTTGGCAGCGTTTCCATGCTTATCGATGAATTTCACGCTTTTGTGAAGTGTGTCACGTAGCCGACCCTGAACTGCCGCAGACACGCCTTCGTTGAGCCAACGGGACTTGGCGACAAATGTGTGGGAGGGTAGTTATGCGGCATAACAAAAACCGACCGATTTCCAACGAACTTTCGCTGTTGCTGCGCGCGGGCGTCGCGAGCGCGGCGCTTCTCGTCGCCGCTCCGGCGCTGGCCGGCAGCGTTGGCGTGAGCATCGGCGGTCACAGTGTTGTCTCAATCGGAGGTGGCGGCGGCGGGGGCGGTCTCGGCGGCATCGGCGGCAGCCTGGGCGGCTCGGTCGGCGGGCTGAGTTCGGGTCTCTCGAGTGGCGTCGGCGGCGTGAGCAGCGGCCTTGGCGGCGGTTCCGGCTTCTTCTCCGGCGGAGCGAATTTCGGCTCGAGCGGGGCGACGCAACCCAACTTCTTCTCGGGCGCGGCGCATCTCGGCGAGCGCACCACGCATCGCGTCAAATCCTCGTCGCGCACTCAGCGCGTCCTCCAAACGGTGAAGCGGCACACAAACCGCATCGAGGCGGCGATCCCGAAGAAGTCGATTGGCAATCGCAACCTCAAGGTCACCACCAGTCCGCAACAGGAAACCGCCAGCATCGGCGGTTCCAAAGGCATCAACGCCAAGGTGGTGAACGACCCCGAAGCACAGATCACCATCGGTGATGGGCATACCAAAGGCGCCACCGTCGACACCAAGATCGACCAGACCTTGAATGGAACTCCGGTGACTACGACCGTCGACGGATTCAATGCGCCGTCGAGCACGACCGGGTCCAGCGGAACGGCAGGTATCGCGTCGACCAACGTGGGCCTGTTCAACGGGGCCAATACCACGACCGGTAGCCAGAACGGCAACGGCGTGCCGCTCACCGATACGAATGTCGGCCTATTCAACAGGGCCGGCGGCACCACGGGCAATTCGGGCAACACCGACAATCCGGCGGCGGCCACCAATGTCGGCATCCTCAATGGGCCAGGCGTGACGACGGGCGACAGCGGGAACACAGGCCCGGCTGGCATCGCCGGAACCAATGCCGGCATTCTCAACGGCACCGGCACCACGACTGGTAACAGCGGCAATTCCGGCGGCACCGCGGGGCTCGCCTCAACCAATGCCGGTGTACTGAACTTCAGCGGCAACCAGACCGGTAACAGCGGCAACAGCGGCACGCCGGGTGTGACCGCGACCAATGCTGGCGTGCTCAATGGACCGGGCACGACCACCGGCGACACCGGCAATTCCGGCGCCGCCGGCGCGCTCGGCACCAATGCGGGCGTTCTCAACTTCGCCGGCAATAAAACCGGGCAGAGCGGCAACAGCGGCGACGGCGGCGCGGCGTCAACCAATGCCGGCGTGCTGAACGGTCCGGGCACAACGACCGGCGATACCGGCAATTCAGGCGCCTTCGGCCTTGCCTCGACCAATGCCGGCGCGCTGAACTTTGCCGGCAACCAGACCGGCGACAGCGGCAATACCGGGAGCGGCGGCGCAACGTCGACCAACGCCGGCGTGCTCAACGGCCCCGGCGTGACGACAGGCGATAGCGGCAATAGCGGCATCAACCCGCTGGCGTCGACCAATGCCGGAATTGCCAACTTTACAGGCGGCAATACCGGTCAGTCCGGCAACACCGGCACCGGCTCGCTCGCCTCAACCGACGGCGGCGTACTCAACGGGCCGGGCGTCAATACCGGTGACAGCGGCAACACGGGCGCGAGCCCACTGACCGCAACCAACGCCGGCATTGCCAACCTCGCCAACGGCAACACCGGCGACAGCGGCAACAGCGGCAGCGGCGGTGGCGCTTCGACCAACGCCGGCGTGCTCAACGGCCCCGGCACTACGACCGGCGACGGCAACAACAGCGGTCCGGCCGGACTCGCCTCGACCAACCTCGCCGCGCTCGATGCGGCGGGCAATACCACAGGCCAGACCGGCAACCCGTTGGGCAGCACCGTCCCGGTCGGCACCACAAACGGCTCTGTGCTCAACGGCACCGGCGTCAACACCGGCGACAGCGGCAACGGCACCGGCAACTCGTCGACCGCCACCAATGTCGGCGCGCTCAATGGCAATGGCACCAGCACCGGGAGCACCGGCGATGGTACCTCGGGCGGGCCATCGGTGGCGTCGGTGAATACCGGGCTGCTCAACAATAACAACACCGGCAGCGACAACAGCGGCGGCGCCAATCCGGGCCTCGTTGACGTGAACGGCGGTGCGCTCAATCCGTCCGGCACCGGTGGAGGCGGCGGCGGTGGTGGAAACGGCGGCACCGGCCTCGATGTCGGCGACCAGAACGTCACCGTCACTACGAATCCGAGCGGCAGCCTCGTTACGGTCACGGATGACCACAGCGGCGGCATCCCCGGAAGCAACGACGCGAACGTCAATATCGATCTCGGCAGCGCCGCATTGCCAAGTCTCCCAGGTCTACCCGGTCTGCCGGGGCTCCCCGGACTGCCAGGCGTCCCTGGGACTCCAGGCGCACCCGGCGCTGGCGGCACGGCGGAAGCGTCGGCGAACGCCACGGCTGGCGGCGGTGGCGGCGGTGTGGAAATCGGCGGCTTCAGCGGCGCCTATGCCTCGGACGACTGGCGTGCGCGCTGCTGGCGGATTCTGCACGATGCCAGACGCTATGCGAAACGCGACTGGCGCTACTGCCGCGACTGGGTCAAGCGCGAGCATAAGAAGCAGGCGTACAAGGCCAACGCCAAGGTTCAGTAACCAAAGGCCGAGTAACGGCATCCAGCAAAGCAAGACACCGGCCGCGAGACCCGCGGCCGGTGTTTTCTTTTGCCCGATGTGACGCCGCAATCAGAGCCGCGCGTTCACCGAGAACAGATAGACGTTGCGGTAATAGCTCGGCACCGCAAAGCCGCTCGAGCTGAAGGTCACGTTGCGGTAATCGAAGCCGAGCGTAACGTAGGGGTTGACCAGATACTTGATGGAGACAAGCGGGCTGATGGCACTGTCGGTGCGGCCGGCGCCAAGGAACTCGTCGGAGACGTAGCTCGCGCCGGCGCCAACGAACAGATTCGGCATCACCATGTAGTCGAGGCGCCCCGCGACCGTCGATTCGATCAGGCTGACGCCGCCGTTCAATGCCGACTCCAGCGCGTTGCGGCTGCCGTAGATGTTGGCCGTCCAGCGCGGCGCAATGATCCAGGCCAGCGCACCGCCATAGGTGAAGGTCGACACAGTGTTGAAGGTCGCGCCGGTGTAATCCTGGAACATGTAACCGACGAAGGCCTCGCCCTTCACCCGCGCGTTCGGGCCTGGCTCGAGCAGCACACCGGCAACGGCGCGCCAGCCGCGTGAATCGAAAGCGTCGACCTGGAAATTGCGCTGGTTGCCGCTGACTTCGCCGAACACGCTGGTCATGGGCGCAACGACGTAACCGAGGCGGCCCGTCACAACGCCAACGTTTCCGTTGCGGTAGCTCTGATCGATCGGTACG